>ERZ857521.3360-NODE-3360-length-13285-cov-4.705820_pt1 | contig 13285 bp, 10 predicted proteins | sample MGYA00519701_ERZ857521 | MGnify/ENA primary metagenome ERZ857521 (study PRJEB31778, sample SAMEA3449346) | human gut metagenome | biome: human gut; feature: human-associated habitat; material: faeces | place: United Kingdom | collected 2010/2012 ...
CGGATATTGAGGTTTGTCGTTTCTGCCATTGTGACCACTCCTTTCTATGGCACTACTATTCTATTCCTTTTTACGCGCAATATCAATACTTTGCGCGTAAATTTACATAATATTCATGTTTGAAAGTGCACTTTCAATTTGGAGCGGAACCGTAGATCACGAGCGGCTGGAAATTTCCCTCACAAGAAGGTCAAAGGGTAGGCTGGGAGTACCCCCAGGTGGAGCGGAACAGGAAAGTGCCTCGCGGCGGCGGGGGATAGTTCCGGGAAAACGCAGTTGTAATTTCTGGCGGCGGCATTTCTTGGGAGTTTTCCCGACCACTGATAAATTACGGAGAACACGACCGGAAACGGCAACTCGAATAGCAAAATGCTACCCGGTATCGGCAATGTCATCAAGCTAATTTGTACGAAAAATAAAGAGACCTCCTCTGTCCCACTTTGGGTGAACCGGTTCGGTTCATGGGATAGGGGAGGTCTCTTTTTATACGCCGTAATATATCGCAATTGGATGGACAACGAACAAATCCTTCTCTTTTGTTGGTAAAATCGAAATTAATACTTGATTTACCATGAATTGCAATTGAGCAAAAATATTATCAGAGTTGGGAGTGCTGGTTTCCCCAATCACATTAGTAATATAACCTACACAGGTAACATATCCACCATGCTTAAAACCCATAGTTTGCGGATTATCTCGAAAATACTTGTCCTCCAGAGGGATTAGATAGCCGTCAGAAGAAACCAGCATACGCTTGTATGGCACAATCTGACGCATTGCTTTTACAATATCTGAAATATTCTCATACTGCCTGTTGTTTGCTTCAACAAGCTCCTTCACTCTGTTTTTGAGTTCATTTCCATTTTTTCGCTGTTGCTCGCGATTGAAGTTCTCGGAAATTTCCTTCGCTACTTGCGTTTCGATTTTTTCTTTTTCGGTTTTTTTCATAAAGTTCAAAAAGCTATTTTTATCCGAGAAAAGATTTTCGATATACTCCAAGTCAACGAAATCAAAGGATTGCGTCAATTCAACAAAGGAACCCAAATCTGCATTGGTGGGGTCAGTATTGCACTCTGCTTTGATTTGTTCGTAGGCAATATCAAACGCCGCATCATGTAAGGTTTTGGTGGCGATTTCTTTTAGAACGGTTTGAGAATGGCTATTAAGCTCTAACCCACCCGTTCCGCTAAGCTCCGCTTGTGCTTGTGCGAATTTCCAGATACCGCCACCCACAGAACCGTCAAGCGAAATGTTTCCTGTCTTTGTATTCTCCTTACCTGCGGTATCTTCATGTTCGCTTGCTGTTTCCAGAACAAGTCCCTTTTCTTTCTGGGCGATTATGGAGTTCACAATATCTGTATCCAGATAGATAAATTGTTTCATTTGTTACTCCTTTTCTGTTAGATATTGATACATCCGCATCAGCTCCGCCACGCAGGATGTTTCCGTTGTAGTTTTGATGTCGAACCCATAGGCCCGCATAACCGCCTTGTCGTTTTGTTGGTGGGCTTTGCGCAACTCCGGTGGCATGGTGGTCTCGTCGTACAGATCGGCCAGACTGGAATCCGGGTACAGGGCACGGGCATCCAGGATGTTCTGGGCGGTCTGCTCGATTTTCGCTTTCTGCTCATCGGTAGGAGTGGGCCAGGGGAAATTGTTGTAGACAATATCCTTAGAATAGCGATAGTCGCTTTTTAACCGCCCACAGACCGCCCGCATCCACGCCATGTGGACGTTGGAGGTCAAAACGCCAAAGTGATAAAGAGTTGCATTTGGAACAATCTTGACAAGATTGCTGCAAAGAATATTGGGCGTCATAAAACCCATTGGAACATATTTTCTCTTTTCAGAAGAGACCTCTGGAATAACAACATATGTTCCGCTTGGCATGTTCTCCACATGAAACCGTGTTGGCGTATAAGCTAATTTCCGAGTACCTGCACTTTTACTTGCTAATCGGAGCTGGCGTACTGCTTCCACACGCTTGACACACTCCGGCATTTTCCGAAGTTCATTAGGAGGGCAATCTCCTAACCACAGGCAATAACGCGGACAGCGGTTGATAAATTCTTGAGACCCATACCATGGCTTAAAATATGCTTTAGCTGCTGGCTCTTTCTGTAAGAATTCGTCCATTTCATCTTTAGTAAATAAGTAATTTCCTCCATCAATGGGCTTGTTTCCAATCCCAATTTCCGGGACATTACAAAGGGGCTTGCTTCTGTTCTCTACAAACACATTCTCCGCATCCAACAGATACCCATTGATATTATGAACAATCTGGCTACGGTCACTGGTATACAACACTCTTGGCGCACTATTCGGGGCACAGCTAAAACCAATAATGACACAGTGCACATGGGCTTTAATTTTCGCCTCACTATCCCAACGGAATGTTCGATGGGCAAAATCAATGTGCACACCGCTCTCAAAAAGAGGCTTCCATAGGTTTGCGACACTTTCCCCTTGGGATACAGAATTGGTGGATACCAACGCGCTGCGAATCATTGTGCCCGCCATAAAATCAGAGGCTTTCTTGTACCAGCAGCAGACATAATCCAAGTTGCCCGCATTTTTCCAGCCCTCAAATATTGCAGTTACATCGTCCTTTTGCTCGCTACCCATCAAACGAGCACCCACAAACGGCGGATTCCCCATGATGTAATTCAACTTGTATTTTGGAACCACACTCTCCCAGTCCAGGCGCAGGGCGTTCCCCTCAATGATATTTGCATAGGAGCGCAAAGGAAGGAAGTCTAAGGGCATGTGCACCACGTCCTCGGTCTCCTTCATCATCTGGCTCTCCGCAATCCACAGGGCTGTCCTGGCGACGGTAACGGCAAAGTCATTGATTTCAATTCCGTAGAATTGACCGATAGAGACCTGGATCGGGTTCATATCACCCCCACCGCCCAGCATAATCTGGCCGGTCACCTGTTTCCTCGCTGCCTCCACCAGCAGGGCCAGAACCTTGTTTTCCAGCCGCCGCAGGGAGAGGTAAGTTTCGGTCAAAAAGTTCCCGGAACCACAGGCCGGGTCAAGGAAGGTCAGGCCAGCCAACTTTGTCTGGAAAGACTTCAGCCTGGCGGTTCGGGTCTTATCTACGGCAATCTCTTGGATTTCTTCCAGTTCCGCTTTCAAACCATCCAGAAACAGCGGGTCAATCACCTTGTGGATATTCTCAATACTGGTGTAGTGCATCCCTCCGGAGCGCCGGGTCTCCGGGTTCAAGGTGCTCTCAAAGACAGCACCGAAAATGGTGGGACTGATTTCAGACCAGTTGAAGTCCTCGCTAGCCTTGTGGATAATCAAGTCTACGATCTCTTCGTCCAGACGGGGAATGACAACACTCTCATCTGCAAACAAGCCGCCATTCACATAGGGGAACGCAGCAAGGTCATCATCCATGTAGGGGTCTCGCTCTTCCGGCTTGGTGTCCAGCACTTTAAACAGGTCAATCAAAGCGCGGCGTGCCTCACTGGCATGGTTCCGCAGATAGCTTTGGAACATCTTATGCCCGCCGCCAAAAATTCCAGCATCTTCGGCATACAGGCAGAAGACTAGCCGGACGCAAAGGGCGTTCAAGCTCTTTAAGGTCTCTTCACTCTCCGGGTCTTTGTACTGCTTGAGCAACGCATCATACAGAACTCCTACAATTTCACCCGCTTGCAGGGAGACTTCCATCTCTTTTTTGATATTGGTATCGCCGGTATCCACCAGAAATTGCAGGCGGGGGTACTCTTTTTCCAGGTCGGCAAGGAGTACGATTTCCGGTTCGTCGTTGGGCCGGTTCATATCGTGGATACGAAATTCGCGAAAATTGCAGACCACAATCCAGCGGGGATTTTGGTTGTGGGGCAGATACCCAGCATACCGGCGGGTCTGTCCATAGGGCGTCAAGATGGAACCGTCTGACTGTTTTGCCCCTCGCTTCAAATCCACATCGGCGCTCTTCTGCTCGATCAAAACTCGGGTTTCCGGGACGAACCCGTCAATAAAGCTGGTGTGATCTAACTGAACCGGAACCTCAAACCGGATGAACTCTTTGATGTTCTCTACTCCGTACACGTTTTGGAGCAAATCAATCCAGAAAAGGGCGGTCTCCTGCTTCTCATAGCCGCGAGAGCCCCATGACTCCACGAACTTTTTTGCCGCTGCCCGCTGTTGTATATCTGTCATGCTGGTTTCCTCCGCAATTTCTTTGCTTACAGAATACCATAAACCTCAGCGATTTTCCATAGGGCATGTATTCCCCCTGTATCAAAACCCGCGGCTATTTTCAAAAAGAGAGGACGGTACACCAGCAGTACCGTCCTCTCTCATTTTGTATTCCATTGTTATTAACATCCTCAGTTACAGTTTAAGGCACGCTTCAATCAGTTCTGCCGGTTTCAGCGCGTCCAGTTCTGCTTGAAGCGGTTCACCGCTAAACCCGGCTGCTTCATAGAAATTATATAGCTCTTCGTAAGCTACCTCATAAATGCTGTATCCCCAATCTTTCGCCGCTTCCACCAGCTCCGCCATTCTGAGCTTCATCACATCATCACACATAGTTACAATATTGTTCATGTTCAAAATCTCCTTTCTCAATGGGCATTTTCCAACATATCATACATATCCGCCAAGGCATCGCTCTCCAACTCAGCCATCCGGCACTCAATCTCTTCTCGCAGCTCGTCCATGCTCATTGCCGCATATTGTGCCTTCACCTTCAAGTACACTTCTTCATCGGCATCATCATACTCAACCAATAAATATTCAATTATACGATCTCTATCCCAAGTCATTATTCCATTCTCCTTTGAAGTGTATTTTTCAATTACTGATTAACTGCCATGGGGAGAGAAAATTCGGCCGTCTCATTCTCCGCATCCTCAACAACGGACACACTGTCTTTGGTTGTTTCATTTTCCGCCTCATTCTCAAACTTGAAAAACTCCTGATACTTCTTCTCGTCGTACTTCTTCAGGAACCAGGCCAGAACCGTGCGATAGGGATTGGACTCTACAACAGCGTCATCCTGAGCCCGCTTAAACTCGGCAAGCAGCTTCTTCTGAACCTTCTCGTCATTGGACTGGGCCATGATATAAATTTTCATGTTGGCATAGGTCAGGTTCTTGTAGGTCTTCTTGTTGGGGTTCTTCTTAATAGTCTTGGTAACCATCTTAGCTTCAGGGAAATCCTGGCGATAGGCTTTCCAGAGGTTATACTGCTCAGTGCCGAAGATACGGGCCTGCTTCTCAAAAGCCTTGGTAACCTGGGCGTGGGTGTCGTCGATGTAGATGATAGCGTTCTTTTTCATGGTGGTAATCTCCTTTTTCATTTTGATTTTGTTTTGAGGGACTTTGTTTTTTTCTTGTTCTCTGTCCCTCTTTGTGCCTTAATTATAGCAGAGATAGAAAAACGGGGCTGGCACATAAACAAACCATGTGATATAATAAAAGAAAATAAAAAGCGGCCTTGAAAGGCCTCGAGAACGCAAAAGTAATGGTAAAAGTTCTTCAAAGATGATAAAATTTGCTTGATACTTCTCGAAATTCACCTATTTCCGATCGAAAGTAAGCGAAAATTACTTAAAAATCGCCATTTTCTTCTGATTTTTGATGTTAGGAGGAAGAAAACCACAAAATTCAGTTCATGGAGTAACGCGGGAAACCGCTGCTCATATTTCCACTTTTTCAAATTCCACTTTGCTTCATTTAGCTCTAACAGCGCGGCGGAAGTTCCACCTTTTTTCCACGAAAAAGAGGGCGGGCATTTCTGCCCACCCTCTCGGATGACGATTTCTGGTTGCAATCCTGGCTTTCAATTAGCCGAAGTAACGCTTCAGCAGGCCCTCGAAGGCCTTGCCGTGGCGGGCCTCGTCGCGGGCCATCTCGTGCACGGTGTCGTGGATGGCGTCCAGGTTGTACTGCTTGGCCAGCTTGGCCAGCTCGAACTTGCCCAGGGTGGCGCCGTTCTCGGCCTCGACCCGCATCTCCAGGTTCTTCTTGGTGGAGTCGGTCAGCACATCGCCCAGCAGCTCAGCGAACTTGGCAGCGTGCTCAGCCTCTTCCAGAGCAGCCCGGCGCCAATACTCGCCGATCTCGGGATAGCCCTCACGATAGGCAACGCGGGCCATGGCCAGGTACATGCCCACCTCGGTGCACTCGCCGGTGAAGTTGGCGTTCAGACCGTCCAGGATCTCCTTCTGGACCTCAGCGGGAACACCCTCGCCAAAGGACTTGCCGACGCCCACAACATGCTCGGCGGCCCAGCTCAGCTCGCCCTTCTGCTCGGTGAACTTGGAGCCGGGAACACCGCACTGGGGGCACTTCTCGGGGGGATTCTCGCCCTCATAGACATAGCCGCAAACAGAACAAACCCACTTTTTCATAATTGGTTCCTCCTCATTTATAATCAGTTTTTAATCGTAAACTCTTATCTCCCCTTGAGATGGTCTGAGTATAACAGAATATTCTAATATTGAACAGTTGCTTATGCAACTGTTCAAAAACTTTTCACAAACTTCATGTTTTTGTTTCCCGCTCAAAGATAAGATCCACACAGCTGATGCCGCCGTGGCTGGTGAACTCCATGGGCATGAAGCCCACGTAGCGCCACCCCTTGGCCGCCCACTCATCGATGATCTTCCGATGCTCACTCCCGCCGGAGAAAAATCCTCCGCCGGTATCCAGGGGGATATACTGATATTCGTACATATCAAAATCTCCTTTCAAAAAACGGCGGGATCTTCTGATCCCGCCGTTTTGACGCAGTGTATCGTAAGCCTTACTGTTCCTCCGCCAGAGCCTTTGCCTCGGCGATGGCCTTCTCCTGGGCCGCAGGCGGGCACGTCGCCGGGCCGAAATCCGCTTCGCTCCGCATCCGCCTGACGGCGAAGGCTGCACTCCGCTTCTTTGTCCCGACTCTTTCCCACCGAGGCTTCCGGCCTCGGCGGGAACCCTGGCCGGACTGCCCATTCAAATGCGAATCACTGTTCCTCCGCCAGAGCCTTTGCCTCGGCAATGGCCTTCTCCTGGGCCGCAGGCGGGCAGTCCTCATAGCGGACGAAGTGGAAGGTGAAGCTGCCGCGGCTCTGGGTCATGGACCGCAGATCGATGGCATAAGAACCCATCTCGGCCATAGGAACCTCAGCGGAGATCACCTGGCTGCCGTCGCCGGTGGGATCCATCCCCATAACGCGGCCCCGGCGCTTGTTGAGATCGCCGATGACATCGCCCATGTAGTTATCGGGCACAGTGACCTTCAGCTCGCCCACAGGCTCCAGCAGCACGGGGTTGGCCTCCGGCATGGCGGCCTTGTAGGCCAGCTGGGCCGCGGTCTTGAAGGCGATTTCGGAGGAGTCCACCGGGTGATAGGAGCCGTCATACAGCACGGCCTTCAGGTTCACCACGGGATACCCCGCCAGCGGGCCGTGGACGCAGGCCTCACGCAGGCCCTTTTCCACCGCCGGGAAGAAGTTCTTGGGCACGGAACCGCCGAAGACCTCCTCGGCGAAGACCATCTCCTCAGAGTCGGGGTTGGGCTCGAAGCGGATCCACACGTCGCCGAACTGGCCGGAACCGCCGGTCTGCTTCTTGTGACGACCCTGCTTCTGAACGGTCTTGCGGATCTTCTCCCGATAGGGCACCCGGACGGGCTTGAGCACTGCCTCCACATTGAAGCGGCTGCGCAGCTTGCTGATGAGCACATCCACCTGCATGTCGCCGGAACCGGAGAGCACCATCTGATGGGTCTCGGGGTTGTTGGTAACGGTGAAGGTGGGATCTTCCTCGTTGAGCTTGGCAAGGCCCTGGGCGATCTTGTCCTCCTGGCCCCGGGTCTTGGGCACGATGGCCACGGAGTAGCAGGGCTCGGCAAAGGGAATGTTCTTCAGAGCCACCACCTTACGGGCATCGCACAGGGTATCGCCGGTCTTGACCTTTTCCATCTTGCCGATGGCACCGATGTCGCCGCAGGAGAGCTCCTTGACCTCAGTGGCCTTCTTGCCCCGCATGACATACAGGCGGCCCAGCTTCTCCGTGGCGCCGGTGCGGGCGTTGACCATGGGCATATCCGGGGTGATGGAGCCGGAGAGCACCTTCACGAAGGAGTACTTGCCGTACTGGTCGGAGATGGTCTTGAACACAAAGGCGGTGGGCACGCCGCCGGGAGAGACCACGAACTCCTCGGTCTCGCCGTCAGCGCGGGTGGCCTTGTGATAGTTGCCCTCCATGGGGTTGGGCAGCAGATCCACGATATTGTCCATCAGCATGAGAGAGCCCATGCAGTTGACAGCGGAGCCGCACAGCACCGGGAACAGGCTCAGCTCCCGGACGCCCTGGCGCAGGCCCTGGATCATCTCGGCGTAGGTGAAGTCCTCGCCGCCGAAGAACTTGTCCATGAACTCCTCGCTGGTCTCGGCCACGGACTCCTTGAGGGCGTTGTTGAACTCCTCAATGACCTCGCCCTTGCCCTCGGGGATCTCGATCTCCACGCGCTTGAGATCCTGCATCTCATAGGCGCGCTTATTCAAAACATCGATGATGCCGGTGACCCGCTTGTCTTCGTCCCAGATGGGCACCACGATGGGAGCAATCTTCTTGCCGAAGCGCTCACGCAGGGCCTCGAAGGTGGCGTTGTAGTCGCTGTTGTCCTCATCGGTCTTGGAGATATAGATGAAGCGGGGCATGTTCCGCTCCTCGCAGTACTTCCACGCCTTCTCCAATCCCACGGACACGCCGTCCTTGGCGGAGCAGACGATGATGGCGGCGTCGGCGGCCCGCAGGGCCTCCATCACCTCGCCGGCGAAGTCGAAAGCACCCGGGGTGTCCAGCACGTTGATGCGGCAGCCCTTATACTCCAGGGGCGCCACAGCGGTAGAAAGGGAAATCTGCCGCTTGGTCTCCTCCGGATCGTAATCACAAACGGTATTTCCGTCGGCGCAGCGGCCCATCCGGTCGATGGCACCGGTGATATACAGAAGGCTCTCCGCCAGAGCGGTCTTGCCACTGCCGCTGTGACCCAGCAAGCAGACGTTGCGGATGTTTTGTACGGAATAGCTCATGTCGTAACACTCCTTATGTTTGTGCTCTCGCCCCGGCCGGTCTGGCCGTACAGGGGTCCCGGGCAGGGGGTGGATCCCCATTGCCTAATGTAGAAATTATACAACATTTGGTGGGTCAATACAATAAAAACTTTGCATCTTGGACATTTTGGGCAGGAGGTAGAAATTTCCGCCAAATTTTTGACAAATGCAGCCCGTGCGCCGGAGCGTTTTCTCCCTTTCCAGCGGGCTGAAATGCCGCTGGGATCAGCGGGGACAGGCGCCTTCCGGCACCCTTTCTCCGGTCCAAAACATCCCGGGGCAAAGCAAAAGGAAGAGGCGCAAGGCCTCTTCCCCTTGTTGCTTGATGATGCTGCTTCCTTAGTATCGGCCGCACCAGTCCGACATCACCAGCACAGGCAGCGTCCAAAGCAGCAAAAACGCCATGAGATACAGGGGCGACACCAGATCGTAGGCCCCGTCAAAGACCAGATAGAACGAGAGCAGGGTTCCCGCCACACTGCTCACAATGGCCAGGGCCGCGGCCCGCCGGACCGTCCTGCACATGCGCCGGCTGCCCACCACCGTCTCGGCATAGGGCAGCAGCCCCTCCCGGAACAGCAGGGCCCTGGGCAGTCCCCGGTCCAGCTCCGCCTCGCTGAGGGCCACCCGGGTGGTGAGATCCGGATACTCCACCTTCACCCCCTTGTGGAACTTGCGCTTAAGCAAGGCGGGGGTGATGTTGGGATCCCGGGACGCCAGGATGGGGGTGATATGGCTGCGGCGCATCATCCGCAGGGCGTAATCCACATTTTCCGAGGCATTGTATTTCACAGCGAACACCGCTGCCAGCTGTCCGTCAATGGCCAGGAAGATGCCGGTGCGTAGATTGATGCCCCCCGGCAGCCGCACTTCCATCTTACGCATGAAGGAAGCGGTACCCAGCAGCACGGACTCCCCGTGGATGGTGGCGGAATAGCCTCCCTCCTGATAGAAGCTGAAATCGTCCGCCCGCTCGTAGCGGCCCCGCTCGCTGCGCATGAGGCCGTCAAAAAGCCACTCCAGCCCGGAGCCGGCGGCCCGGCACATGGTGGCCGCGTAAGAGGCCGCCTTGGGCAGCTCCTCCCCGAACACCTTTACGCCGTTGAGGGCCACAGTGCCCGGTGGAAAGAGATCGCTGTCGGTGACGATCATGGTCTTTTTGCGGCTGATGCGGTCGGCACCCCGCCAGCCCGCCACGGCACAGCCGGTCTTCTGCAGACGCTGAGCCAAACGGGAAAAGGGCAGTCCCCAGCATAGCGGCAGGGCAAAGGAGGCGGAGGCACACAGGATGGCGGACCAGTTCAGGAAGAAGTCGGCTCCCCGCCCCTGCCCCAGAGAACTGAGCCCCGCAAAGACGACAGTGGCCATCAGCACCACCGGCAGCAGCGCCGCCTGCCACATCAGCGGCAGAGGGTCCTGGGCAGCGGTGGTATAGAACCCCGGCAGATCCCCCCGCTGCTTGCAGGCGCCGTGATCCGTCTCCGTCACCAGATAGGGCGGCTCCGGATCCAGGGCCGCCGTGCGGAAGGTGTCGTACTCCCCCTGACTCTGGCGCATCAGACCCCACTGGGCCATCACCAGGCCCAGGCAGCTGACGGCTGCGTAGGGCATGGCGTCGCTGCGCTCCGGCATCGTCAGGCGGCTGACGCAGTCTGCCGCCGACACCAGAGCCGAGAGGGCACACAGCAGCTCCCCGGTACACCGTTTTTGTACCAGCATCCGCGCACCGTAGGAGAACACATGGCGGGTCATCAGGGCTACCACCGCCAGGCAGGCCAGCAAAAATACCGACTGCAGCCGCTGATCTGTATTCCAAAGAGGCGCGGAGAACCCATAGGCCTCCGCCCCCAGCAAAGCGCAGGGCACCAGGGCCGCCACCAGCGCCGCGGGAAGAGAGGCCCGGCGGGCGCGCCAGTCGTCCTTGGCGTCTGCCGCAGCGTCCCGTGGATCCGGCTCCGGCCCGATGGGCTCCGCCACCACCTCCGGCTCCGGTTCCGGCGGAGGATAGATCTTCTCCGTCTCCTCCAGCTTTTTCCGGGAGAACAGCCCCACATGCGGGCGGATCAGCGGCTCCCGCCGCTCCTCCATCACCGCATCCACCGTGTGGTTGACTACCTCTTCAATGGAGACGGGGTGAGGCGCCTTGGGCAGATCCTCCGGCGGAACCACCGGTTCCTCCCGGCGGGGCTCCTCCCTCTTGCTGGGGGCTGCAGCATCTTTCTCAGGCTGAGCGGAGGCTTTCTTGTGAAAGCGCGCCGTCTTTTTCCGCCGGGGCTTTTCCGGCTCCGCCTGTTCCTCAGCAGCCATCTCCGCTGAAGGCCCGTCTTCCGGAGGAGCAGCCTGCTCCTCTTCCATGGCGGCTGCCGCCTGCTCCACGTCCCGCAGCAGCTTTTCCCGGCCGCCGCCGTACTCCGCCAGGATCTCCTCCAGAGAGTACTCCCCCTCCGGCGGGATATCTGTCTGGCTTGTCAGCGGCTCATATTCCTTTTTCTGGTCTTTGGACGCCATGTGCTCCTCCGTGCGCGCTGCGGCGCGGTCTTGGGTTGGATCGGTTCTTTTTGCGCGGCAGGCGTTTGCCCGCCGGATCCCTTACATCCGCTGGCGCACAGCTTCGTAGAGCAAAATGGCCGCCGCGGCGGATGCATTGAGAGAATTGAGTTTGCCCCGCATGGGGATACTCACAAGGAAGTCACAGTTTTCTGCCGCCAGGCGGGTCATCCCCTCGCCCTCACTGCCGATGACAATGGCGGCAGGGCCCTTGAGATCCGCGTCGTACAGGGTGGTATTGCCGTCCGCCGCGGTGCCGAACACCCACACGCCCTGCTTTTTCAGATCCTTGAGCAGGGAGGGGATGTTGGGCACCCGGGCCACCGGCACATGGGCCACGGCGCCGGCGGAGGTCTTGGCCACCACAGCGGTGAGCCCGGCACTGCGGCGCTTGGGGATCACCACGCCGTGGGCTCCGGCGCACTCGGCAGTGCGGATGATGGCGCCCAGGTTGTGGGGATCCGAGATCTCATCGCAGATCACCAGCAGGGGGTTCTCCCCCTTGTCGGCAGCGCTCTGGAGGATACTCTCCACGCTGACGTACTCCCGCACGGCGGCCAGGGCGATGACCCCCTGGTGGGCGTGGGTGCGGCTCATGCCGTCCAGCTTACGCTTGTCCGCCTCCACCACCACGATGCCCGCAGCCCGGGCCTTGGAGGCGATGTGTCCCAGGGTCTTGTCCGTCTCCCCCTTCTGGAGGTAGATCTTGTCGATGGTCTCCCCGGCCCGCAGGGCCTCGATGACGGCGTTGCGGCCCTCGATGATGCCGTCGGCCTCAGCGGTGAGATTGGCTTTCTTCTGTTCGTCCATAGGTTTCCTCCAAGCGTGTTTTTTCGCATACATATGGCAGTATACCACACCAAGCGGGCACAATAAAGTGGAATTCACAGAAATTTCATCAAAAAGAGGGCGCTTCGCCTTGTAGATTTCCAGCTTCTGTGATATACTTCCAAAGTAATTTTGAAAGCTCCGGCGCGCTTTCTTTTTCAGGCTTTTAGCCCGAAAGGAGTCCATACATGAACCAAAACGACAAAAACAGCAAAAACAACAACCAAAATAAAAACAATGGAAATTGGCGGGGTGTGATCTCGCTGATCTGCTGGGCTTTGCTTGCCACCATCATCATCAGCTACGCCAGCTCCTACTTCGGCTCCGCCGGACACCAGGGATCCTCCATGACCGTGGAGTATAGCGTCTTCAAGGACATGGTGGCCCAGGACCAGGTGGAGATGGTGCAGTTCGACAACGCGGAGAACATCCTCCACATCACCCTGCAGGACGGCTGCACCTACACCGCCGAGGACGGCACCGTCTATACCAAGTCCACCGATGCCGACGGCAATGCCGTTTACACCTTCACGGATCAATCCGGCAACGAGCAGGCCGCCCGGCTGGACCTCTTCACCGTCCAGCTGGAATCCGACGACGCGGTAATCGCCTATCTGGATCAGTACAAAGAGGCCACCGGCGTCAAGTATGACATGGATTACCAGGCCCCCATCAGCCCCCTGCTGACGTTCCTGGTGAACTATATCATGCCCTTCGTGCTTTTGATGCTGATGTTCTCCCTGGTGATGCGCTGGATGGCCAAGAAGGGCGGCATGGGCGGCATCGGCGGCATCGGCGGCGTGGGCAAGGCCAACGCCAAGGTGTATATGGAGAAGTCCA
>ERZ857521.3366-NODE-3366-length-13264-cov-4.147248_pt1 | contig 13264 bp, 10 predicted proteins | sample MGYA00519701_ERZ857521 | MGnify/ENA primary metagenome ERZ857521 (study PRJEB31778, sample SAMEA3449346) | human gut metagenome | biome: human gut; feature: human-associated habitat; material: faeces | place: United Kingdom | collected 2010/2012 ...
CTTCCGCCTTGCGGCGAAAGCTCACTCATTCCGGCGCGGCTCCTCTCTCCACCGAACCCGCTGCCGCTGGGCTTCGGCGGGGGCCCCATATTTCTCAAAATTTCCAGTGGATTTTGACTTCCTGCTGGCCAGTATCCGGGTCCTGCTCACCGATCTCGATTTTCTCGATCAGCATCACTGCCAGCTCCCGGGGGAGGGTCTTCAGTTCCAGCAGTTCCCGGGCTTTGTCCATGACCTCCTCCTGATTGTGGGGCTGCTCCTGACCACAGAGCTCTTGATCAATCTGGGCCAGTCGCCGCTCCAGGCGGCTCTTTTCCTCTAGGAAGTCCTGGTTCAGCTCCACAAACTGTCCTTCACTGAGCACACCGGACACCTTATCCAGGTACAGGTTTTTCAGGGCCGTGCTCCGCTTCTCCAGCTGGGCGCTCAGGGTGCGCTGCTCCAGCAGCAGGGCCTCCAGGTGGTCGTCCTTTGGCGGCGGGAGCTCCAGCTCCTCCAAATGGTAGTAGGCCCCGATGTAGTCCCGGATGCGTTGGGAAACCAGTTCTATCAGCCGGTCCAGCCGGATGGAGTGGCGGGTGCACAGCTTCTGCGTCCCGCTGTCAGCATAAAGCTTACAGCGAAGATAATATACCTGCGCTTTCCCCTTTTTCCCGTTGGAGGTCTTGCTCATGGTGCTGCCGCAGTCCATGCACTTCACAAGGCCAGCCAGGGGATGCACCATGCCAGTGCCGTCCTCCCGGGAGCGGATGTCTAGATTTCGCTGGACAATCTCAAAGGTCTCCCGGTCGATGATGGCCTCATGGGTGCCCTCCACCCGGAACCAGCGGTCCCGGGGCATGACAATGATGGCCTTGGATTTGTAGCTGACTTTTTTGGTCCGGCCCTGCACCATGACGCCGGTGTAGATCTCATTGCGGAGGATCCGCCATACGGTATTCTTGTTCCAGAGTCCGAAATCCTGCTTGCAGAAGTGATTGCTGTCCCAGCCCCGCTCCGCCTTGTACCGGGTAGGATTGACCACCCCCAGATCGTTGAGCATGTGGGCGATACTCTGCTTGCCGTGGCCCTCCAGGGACCAGCGGAAGATCTGCCGCACCACCTCCGCCGCCTCCGGGTCCACCAGGAGATGGCCCTTGTTGTCCGGGTCCTTCCGGTAGCCGTAGATGGGAAAGCCGCCGATGTACTGCCCCTGCCGCCGCTTCATGTCAAAGACCATGCGGATGTTCTCGGACAGGTCCTCCAAATACCATTCATTGACAAGACCGTTGATTTGACGGGCTTTTTTGTTTCCTTTTACCTCTGTGTCAGCATTGTCGGCCACAGCGATGAATCGGATCCCCCAGATGGGAAACAGGCCGTGAATGTACTTCTCCACCAGTTCCATATCCCGGGTGAACCGGGACTGGCTCTTGCAGAGGAGGATTTGAAACTTCTTCTCCTGGGCCGCCTGGATCATCCGGTTAAAGTCCGGACGCAGACTGTCGGCACCAGAGTAGTCCTCATCGCAATAGATGTGGTAAATGTCCCATCCCCGCTCCACGGCATAGTGGATCAGCAGGGATTTCTGGTTCTGGATACTCTCGGATTCCTTTTGCTGTTTGTCTTCGTCCTCCTTACTCAGTCGTGTATAGATCGCACAAAGAATATGTCACACCTCCTAAAAGGCGTAACTGCTCACTTCCATCTTAGCACTGAGAGCAGTGATACGGCAAGAAATTATTTGAAATCCCTACGCCGCCAAAACGCAGCGTAGGGATCATTTGGTGAGTTCTTTTGTAAGCCAGGCAGTGATGGCTTGTTGGATGAGGGTGCTGATGGGGGACTCATCGTTGGATTGTCGTTGTTCTTCTATGATGAATATTGGGTCTTTCACAAAAACACCTCCGGGGAATTTTATGACTAAACTGTTGAAAATATGAAAAACGGACGTAGGTAGTGCACATCCGTTTTCTAAATACAACAATATCGCTCCGTCCCTTTCGATAACTCCTCTAAAAAGGCATGTTGTAATTTGTTGTTTTTCGCTTATAATTTTAATTAAGAATAGGCGAAGTTTGATGCTTTGGGGATTATAGATAGTTCTCGCTTGGACACAAAAAGGAGAGTATTATGAATATTCTTAGTCAGAAAATCGCTGCTATTGAAAAACACATAAGCACACATTCCGAACGTTCGGTAGAGGATATTGCAGCAGTTACAACATTGAAGGATTTCTTCAAATACGACGGAAAAATTATACCGAACTTTGCAGAATACGATAAGTGGCCAAACACTGATGGAACCTTTGAGTTTGTCCCGAATCCTGATATTACGAGGCGCCCAGAGCAAAGTTTTTTTGTACAAATTAAAGGGACAAAGAATTACTCAGAAGATAATGGCGTTATAAAATACTCGCTGCGTAGCCTTGCTTTTCCAGCTTTTATTTACCGTGGAGTTACGTTGGATCCGGGTATACTATTTCTTGTCCTCAATCCAAAGCAGCGAGGACAGGAGAGAATCTATTGGAAATACATGTCTGTAGAGTTCCTTAATTCTATAGACTATGAAAAGGATAGCGCGACAATAAGCTTCACGCCAGATGAAGAAATCAAAGATTCGGATGAAAGCATCGATGCTTTCTGTGAAAAACTCAAGAGTATTATCAAACATCACACTTTTGTTAGCAAGTTGGATGACAACGAAAGGTCTTTGGCAGATATCAGACGGATAATTGACGCATGTGATGAACAAATCAGCGAGAGTATAAATAGAATGGAACTCTTTAACGATACACGTGATGATGTTTCAAGAAGAATCCTTAACCGATTATATGATCTATGCGTTGCTACACTCCTGTTAAACACTTTGAGTTTAGGATATGAAAAAGCAAACCTTCGGTTAGCTTGGGAAAAATCCATGCTCAATATAAATACCAAGTACCTTGGTACTTTCCTGAAAGCATTGAAATATGTCGGAAATCGAATCCCAACAGATGGCCAATCAGAACGCTTAATGTTGAAATACTATGATTTCCTTTGGCAAATCAGAAAGTATCTGCGAGAGAATTATAGTATCGTCATTTTGGAAAACCTTGAAAAATTCCCGCTAAACATAGATGAAATTAATACACAATACTACGAGTCAGTTGCCCGTGCGATTGAGTCTGCAGATCTTCGTCCCAGTGCAGTATGCACATCCAGATATTACATCCAGAAAAAGACTCCGTTTTTTATTGACGGAGAAAGATACTATGAGGTTACTTTACAGCTTGCAGGCATATATGCTTCGAAATACAATCGAATTACTGCTTACACAAAAGAAAATATCTCTACAAATTACTCCATCAAAATTGGATATACTAATGTTTCGATCGATCTATGGAACGTTGATTCAGAAATAAAAATTATAACAAACTGGACTGTATCGATTGAGCCTCGATGCCTAAATAGAATAGCAAAAATATTACGTTTCGACACAAAGCTTAACACTAAATATGGTGAATATAATGCGCTAATGGAATTCCTTACAAAAACCGGACTCAGCTTTTTGAATTTAATTGATTTGCAAGAAGTCTCTTTTCGTGATCTTGTAGACCCAATTTATCATAATTCAAATACTGCTATTTTTAAACCTGTTTTATACGAACTCCAAAAAAGCTATTCTGAGCAATCAAGCAAAAAGGGACGCAATGTTGTGAGGTATTTACTCATAAGTCTTAGAGCCGACACGATCGAAAGCGTGCTTCCTACAGTGTTTAATCCAAAATGCATTAGCGAAGATCTGTATATTTCTTCTCGTTGCTTTCCGTTTGAGAGAAATCCGTTTATCTCAAATTTAGCTGGGAGTAAAACAACCGAAAACCAACACGCTACTCAAATTGCTGCGGCTGCTGGATTTGACAAACTGAGCCGCGCCCAACCTTATCTTGCTATCAGAGGGATGACCAAACAAACTGGTGAGATTTATTTTGAGGAAAATACAGTTGCAAGTAAGGCGTCCATAAAGGCTTTTAATGAGAGTCTTGATGCATGGGAGCGTAAGGCTGGACATTTCATCACTGAAGAAGATCATTATGTCTTCATTGAACACTATGAGAAAAGAACGCTTTGCATCCTTCAAGAGCTTATCAATCGATCAAAAAAGGGAAATAAAGGTCAAAGAGAATTCAACCAAAAGTTTCTTAAACAGAGTGGGATTAACTTTTCGGATCCATTGAAAGAACAGGCACTTAAAACTGTTTTTGTAGATTCACAGATCTTGCTAATTTATGGAGCGGCCGGTACGGGCAAAACAACACTTATAAACTATATCTCAAATTTAATGAGTAATCATAGAAAGCTATTTCTGACCAAAACACATACAGCGTTGCAAAACCTGCAGAGGCGGATCGACAATCCTGGAAATGACGCAGAGTTTGTCAGTCTTAATAGCTTTACAAAAAAGGTTATGTTGGATGACTATGATGTGATTTTTGTGGATGAGTGTAGCACGATTGACAATCGTACCATGGTTGAATTTTTTAAAAAAGTCGGACCAGACACCTTTATTGTCATGGCCGGCGACATTCACCAAATTGAGTCTATTGAGTTCGGAAACTGGTTTTATTATGCTAAAGAACTTATCAGAGGCCGCGGCGCAACGATCGAACTACTAAGTACGTGGAGAACGCAGGATACTGATCTTATCAGTCTATGGACTGAAGTTCGTACAAAGGATATGCTAATAACCGAAAAATTGGCATTGGACGGCCCGTATTCTGAGGATATAGGTCCGGATTTATTACAGCCAAAAGAATCCGATGAAGTAGTTCTTTGCCTTAATTATGATGGAAAATTTGGATTAAACAATATTAATAGGTTTTTTCAAAATGCAAACCAAAGCGGCCCCGCCATCACCTGGTATGAGTGGACCTACAAAAAAGGAGATCGGATCCTTTTTAATGAAACACCGCGCTTCTCAGTGCTATACAATAACCTAAAGGGTAAAATTGTTGATATTGAAGAGGGACATGATCAAATAACTTTTACAATTGATGTCGAAGTAGTTTTGACAGAAAAGGACTGCAAAAGAGAAGACATTGAACTGATTGAGGTTCAGGAAAACTTTACCCGCATTCGTTTTTCAGTGTATAAATATGATGAGGGTTCTGCGGAGGGAGACGAAGAATATCTGCAAATGAGATCTGTTGTCCCGTTTCAACTTGCGTATGCAGTTTCCATTCATAAAGCTCAGGGCCTAGAGTATGATTCTGTCAAGGTAATAATTCCAAGTAATAATGCAGAAAAAATAACTCATGGTATCTTCTATACTGCAATTACTCGTGCAAAGAAAAAACTGAAAATTTATTGGAGCTCTGAGACCATGCACGAGGTCATAGAGAGCTTCTATAAAGACGAGCGAAAAGGTAAAAGCTTAGAAATAATTAAAGCTAAACTTTCGGTGAATTAGCAACGTCATTGAACAACTTAATGAAGGCCCAGTTTCAAAATGAGCTGGGTCTTCATTTTTATAATATAGCAAATCCGGTTATATGCTTCTGCCTTTGCTTTGTAAGTATCAAATCTAATAGTGTATAAAAACACCGTATCTGGTTGGATACCAGACATGGTGTTTTGCGTGAATAAGCCGACCGAAATGGCTCCAACACTTTCATTTATACAAAGTAATTCTATGTAGAGTTTCTCAAAGTAGAAGGCAGGATTTCCCGAAAATCAGGAAATCCTGCCTTCTGAAGTTCCATAGATCCTTAGATGCAAAACGCCGCGTACAGCGGAACCGACTTCAACCCATCCTTCTCCCCGAAATTCTTCAGCGACAGCCGGATGGAGTAGGCCGGCTTATAGTTGTTTACAAACACACTCAGGCTCCGGGAGCGGACATGCTCCCCTTTTTTGACCTCAATGCCGATGATCTGGTTGCCCTTCTGCAACACAAAATCCAGCTCTGCCGTACTGTTGCTTTCCCAATAGTAAAGGTCGTAACCCTTGGCGGCCAGCTGCTGGGCCACATAGTTTTCTGTGACAGCCCCCATAAAGGTATTGCCCTCGCCGGAGAGCACCGTCTGCTGAGAGATCCCGGATTTCATCGTCAGCAGCCCCACATCCCCCATGTAGAGTTTGAACGCTGAGAGATCCGCATAGACGGCGATTGGCTCAAAGGCCTGATTGATGCGCTGGCATTTCAGCACGACACCGGCCAGATTCAGCCACTCGATGGAGGCCCCGAACAGCGTTGCGCTGCCGCCTTTCTGGACGACCTTGTACTGGAATTTCTTGTTTTCCTTAGCCAGCTGCGCCGGGATGGAGTTATAGCAGGCCCGGATCTTTACACTGTCCGTATTGCTTGCATACTTTGCCATGTCCGCGATATAGTTATCCAGGATCTCATTTTGTACCAGCGGAACATCCAGAAAGCTGCCGCTTTTCAAAAAGACATTGATGCAGGCGGGCATCCCGCCGATGATCAGATACTCCCGATACAGCTCGACAGCCTCTTGGTGCAGGGCATCTGGCAGCGGCTCCATGGCGTCATAGGCTGCGCGAATCTCCTCGCTGAGGAGTTCCTTTCCCCTGGCCCAGAGATATTCCTCGAAATCCAGCGGATAGAGGGTAATGGTCTCCACTTTACCTACCGGAAAAGAGTAATGCTGACGGTTGATCGCCACCCCAAGCAGGCTCCCCGCCGCCGCGATATGGAACTCCGGCGTCTCCTCGCAGAAATACTTCAGGGAGGTCAGCGCGCGCTCACAGGATTGGATCTCATCGAAAATGATCAGCGTCTCTCCCGGAATGATGCGCTCCCCAGTGGACGCCTCCAGATACCGCAGCAGTCGCTCCGGCTGGATATTCTCATTGAAGTAAGACGCAATCGTCAGATTGGTTTCCAGATTGATATAGACGACATTCTGGAACTGCTCCTCTCCGAATTTGCGGAGGATATAGGTCTTTCCCACCTGACGGGCGCCGTTGACAATCAGCGGCAGGCGGTCGGCAGTCTTTTGTTTCCAGGCAATCAGCTGTTCCTCGATCTTGCGCTTCACATTCCTCACCTCACGAGTACAGCATATCTTTAATTTGCAGTTAAGTCAAGAAAAATATGTCGCTTTTATATTTTTCTTGACTTATAGCTTCTTTTGGCATCTTACTCCTGCATACGCCCGGAGAAGAACACCGTCTTACGTTCCTCCATATCGCACATCATCGCCGCCAGATGGACGCAGAGACCGCCGGCGCGGCAGGTGCAGTACAGATCCTCTATCTCTGCGTTTTCGTCCAATGTGATCTCCGCGATGATGCGCTCCCCGTCTTCGGCGGGGAACTCCGCATCAAATTCACAGGTATCGCTGGGCTGGACCGCAAAGGGTTGGATGCTCTTGTAATACTGTTTGGTGAGTTCCAGATCCTCCGCCGACAGGTTTTTCAAAATCCCTTGAATCGTCATGGCATATTCCTCCAGCTAAATTTTTTTCAGCGTCTGTGCGCTGGCCAGTTTTGTTTCATATTCCAGGTGGGCATACAGGTCCGCCGTCGTGGACAGCGTACTGTGTCCCAGCCATTGCTGCACTTCAATCAGAGGCGTCCGCCTCTGGATCAGGAGGGAGGCACAGGTGTGCCGGAGGTCATGCAGGCGGATCTCCCGCAGGCCGTGATCCCGGAGAAACTGTTTGAAGCTTTGGCTGAGGTAGTTGGACGCGATGGGCTCTCCCTCCGGATTCAGGCAGAGGTAGTTCTCCGGCGGCGGAGTTTCCTCCCCATAGCGGTTTCGTCTTTCCTCCTGCAAAATGGCGGCGATCTCCTCCGGCATGGGAAGTGTGCGGCAGCTGGCTTTCTGCTTCATGGTGTCTCTCCCCACGGAGACCTTTCGGTCATCCACCTCCTGATAGACCCTGGTATGCTGGATCTGAATGGTGCCCACGGAGAAATCAATGCTCCGCCATTGAATCCCCAGCACCTCGCTGCGGCGCAGGCCGTAGAACAGGCACAGTATCACGGGCAGCCAGAGCCAGTGCCCCCGGAGCTTGTCCAGCAGTTCATTTGCCTCCTCCAGTGAGTAGTACCGCGGGATATAAGGTACTTTCTTTGGCCGCTCCACAATATCGGCTACGTTCCGGTCCACCAGGTCCAGCCGCACCGCGTCTTTCAGTGCCTTGTGGATATTGGCGTGATGGTGGAGAATCGTATTGCCCGATACCCCTGACGCAAGGAGATCGTCGTAGTATCTCTGGACATCTGACGCACGAAGCCCGGCCAGTGTGATACGCCTCTCCCAAAAGTAAGGGCAGATGCTGTTTTCCACCAGATTCCGATAGCCAGTATAGGTCGTGGGGGATACTTTTGCTTTCATGATCCCCAGCCACTGGAGCATATAGTCCGCAAACAGCAGCCCACTTTCCCCCTTGGAATCCGCATATTGATGCCGGGTCTGAAAGAGCAGTTCCTCCGCCCGCTTTCGATTGCCCGGTACCGGGAGATGGGTGGCGATCCACTTCGTCTTTCGTCTCCCGGCCTGGTCATGCAAATTGAGTACCATGTACCAATAGCCTTTTTTCTGCTGCAAATGTCCTGCAACCATCTTTTCTCCTCCCAATAGATAAATTCAAGGGAGCACGGCCAGGCGCACTCCTCTTTACAATCCGTGTATATTCACTTTTAAACTGCCCCATATGGAAATGTTAGACGCAACGGACTCAAAATCCGTTATGTGTAATGGTATATGGGTTCGAATTCCGCCGTGAATACCACACCTGAATGGTTTGGTTTCCAACTCTTGAAGCGCAGGCGTTTTCTATAGGCAACCCTTCATTTACCCTTCTCTTTCGAATAAATACCGAACTCAGAAAAGTTGATTTGATTTTTCGTTAAATTTTCCGAATTCGGAAAATTTATTTTTGAGCAGTTACGCCTCTTATCAAATAGCTTGTCCTACAAAAGTGTCCTAAGTAACCGTGCCCGGTGCTTGTGCCGTCCAAAAGCTGATCCCGCAACCCCTTGCAAATCCTGACTTTTTTCGCCGGGTGTCCTAATGGTGCTGTGTCATGGGGGGCGGTGCCGTCCACCAGAGCGGCCTTTTTGCCTGGGAGGAGGATGGCATCCAGGGAATCTGGGTCACCGGAGCAGAGGATGTACTCCACGGGCTCGCCTGCCTCCTGGGCCAGGGCAGCCACGCGGCGCATCAGGGTGGATTTCCCACAGCCGGGGCCGCCCTTCAGGATGTAGATGGCGGAGGCCTGCTCCGGCGGAAGAAGCTGGTCGTAGAGAGAATAGAATCCTGTGGGGGAGTTTGCCCCCAGAAAATACTGTATCGAATTGACAGGTGACATGGCCGACCCTCCGTTTTTGGGCGCCGGAGGGAAAATTTCCCCCGTGCCTCTGATTTTCTATCTCAGACTATGCGGCGGAGGGGGGAGAGGTGCGGCGGGACTTGGGTGACCAAAGAGAAAAAGAAACATGGGTGGAAAACTGTTGGAAATTTGTATTGACAGAGGTGGAAGAGTTGCGATAAAATGACATAAAAAATGAAAGAAAACTTGCAAAAGTTGAGGGAAGAAGAGAAGATGCCAGCGGAAAAACCGGGAAAATGGGACTGGCAGAGAGAAGAGGGAGACAATGCGTACATTTGAAACGAAGATCCAGGAATTGAAGACCGCGGTGCTTACAGAGGTGGCCCGCCTGACCTGGGAGGACAGGCTCCAGACCGGGACTGCTATTCTGGACATCCCGGAGAAGATCATCCCCGGGCCCACGGCCACGCTGCGCTGCTGTATTTATAAGGAGCGGGCCATCATCAACAGCCGGGTCAAGCTGGCTATGGGAGGGGACAAGAGCAACCCCTGCCTGGTGGAGGTGCTGCCTATCGCCTGTGACGAGTGTCCGGTGACCGAGATCACCGTGGGGCCCTCCTGCCGGGGATGCCTGGCCACGCGGTGCGTCCATGCCTGCCCCAAGGATGCCATCACTATTGTGAATCACCGGGCCTGTATCGACCATGAAAAGTGCATCTCCTGCGGCCGATGTGTATCCGCCTGTCAGTACAGCGCCATTCTCAAGACCCAGAGGCCCTGTGAGAAGGGCTGCCCGGCCAAGGCCATCTCCATGGGCCCGGACCGGAAAGCATCCATTGACGTGAGCCAGTGCATCGCCTGCGGGAACTGTGTGTATCAGTGCCCATTCGGCGCCATTCAGGACAAGTCTTTCATCACCGATGCCATCCACATGATCATGGGTGCTGAGCACTGGGGCTACAAGACCTATGCCGTGCTGGCCCCCTCCATCGTGGGGCAGTTCGCCCCCGCCTCCTACGGCCAGGTGGTGGCCGGATTGAAGAAGCTGGGCTTCAACGGAGTGGCCGAGGTGGCTCTGGGGGCTGATATGGTGGCAGATCGGGAGTCGGAAGAGCTGGTGGAGAAGGGGATGCTGTGCTCCTCCTGCTGTCCCGGCTTTGTGGGGTACATCAAGAAAAAGCACCTGGAGATGGAGAATTTGATCTCCCGCACCCCGTCCCCTATGGTGATGATCGGTCTGCACATCAAGGAGAAGGACCCGGATGCCAAGGTGATCTTCATCGGCCCCTGCGTGGCGAAAAAGAAGGAGTTCCAGCTGGGCCGCACCATGAACGCCATTGACTGCGCCCTGACCTACGAGGAGCTGTTCGCCATGTTCGAGTCCCGCGGCATCGACCTGGAATCCCTGGAGGAGGCCCCGCTGGACGAGGCAAGCCCCTTCGGCCGGAACTTCGCCCGCAGCGGCGGTGTGGCCCAGGCGGTGGCGGAGGCCCTGAAGGAGAAGGGGCTGGATAAGGAGTTCCAGCTGAAGGCAGTGCCGTGCAGCGGCATCGAAGCCTGCGAGGTGGCCCTGCTGAAGGCGAAACGGGGCGTGCTGGACGGCAACTTTATCGAAGGCATGGCCTGTGACGGCGGCTGTGTCCAGGGGGCCGGCTGTCTGGTGCGCAGCCCCCGCAACCGGATGGATGTGGAGGGCCACGCTAAGCAGGCCAGCGGCCGCAGCATCACCGACGCGGTGGCCGGCCGGGAGCTGGTCCCCCAGGACAGCCTGGGGGAGAAGGTCGTCCCTGTGCCCAAGCCTCAGCCAAAGGCGGAGGCGGCGGCCAAAACAGAGGGCACGGCCCGGAAGGCCTGAGCCTCAGACAGAAAGCCGGACGCCGGACCTGGATACAGGTCCGGCGTCCGGCTCTTGTTTCAGGGCGGAGAGAGGGCAGGAGCAGACACAGAAACGCGGCGCGGCCTTTTGGCCGCGCCGCGTTCTGGCTGCGCCCGGGGTCACAGCCCCTCGGCATCCACCAGGATGTTGTCAGTGCCATGCTCCTCGAACTCGGTGATGTAGGCGTCGATCCGGCTGGTGAGCTCGGCAAAGTTGCTCTCGTCGATGGGGACATCATCCATGTCCCGACGGGCCAGATCCTCGGCCAGAATATCGAAGAATACGTTGTTCTCATACTCCATGATGGCCTCGTGGATGCCGCCCTCTGCAAAGGCGCGGGAGGGGACGATCTCCCCCTCGTACACCTCGGCCAGGGCGGGCATACCGCTGACCAGGGCCTTGCCGAAGACAAGGCTTTCTACCTCGTCGTAATCCGCGAAGCGCTGGTCTCCCCGTGTGGAGTTGAGGATCCAGTTGCCGATATAGACCAGGTCCAGCAGGCGCCGAAACTGCTTGTTGGTAAATTCCAGAGTCATCCACAGGACCTCCTTTTGTTGGAAGCTCGGGCGGGGAGATCCCCCTCTCTATATTATAGTATATGTGCCATATTTGTCAATCGCCGAGGGAGCTTTCCGACAGTGCGCCGGGAGGGAGGACCGTGGAGGGATACCACACACCGCCCCGATTGGGAAAGAAAGCTTCTGCGCAGGCAGGCGAGGATAGGACGTGCCGCTGCTTGAAAGAATAGACAGGAAAGAGGCGAGATATCCTGAGGCGAGAAAAATTTTCTCTGCTTTTTTAAAAATATTCTGGGCTGCCCCTTGCAATCCAGAACTTTGTATGGTATAGTGAAACAGTAATTATGGTAGTATTGGTTAGAGTGGGGCTGCGGCTCCGCTCTTTTTGATTGAGAAAATGGGGGCACATTCAGCCCCGGACAGGAGGAAGTCCATGGCGAAAGTGACCGATCTGGTGGCCCGACTGGCGCAGCCGCTGGCAGAGGCAGCGGGCTGCTCCCTTTGGGATGTGGAGTATGTCAAGGAAGCGGGCACGTGGTATCTCCGGATCTACATCGACAAGGAGACAGGTGTGTCCATCGACGACTGCGAGGCGGTGTCCCGCCCCCTGTCCGACGCACTGGATGAGGCGGACCCCATCGAGGGAAGCTATACCCTGGAGGTGTCCTCCGCCGGGGCCGACCGGGTGCTGAAGAAGCCGGAGCACTTCCAGCGCTTCTGTGGAGAAGAGGTGGAGGTGCGCCTCTACCGGCCCAAAGACGGGAAAAAGGACTTTGTGGGGCGTTTGACAGGCTGGGCGGATGGGGATATCACCCTGGAGCTGAACGGGATGCCCATCACGTTTGAGAAAAAAGAGGTCGCCCAGACGCGGCTGTACCCCCGCTTTTGATACGTTTAGGAGGAATTACCGTGGCTAAGAGAGTAACGAAAAAGGTCAACAGCACCGAGCTGGACAGCAAGGAGTTTTTTGCCGCCATCGCCCAGATCGAGGAGGAGAAGGGCATCAAAAAGGGCTATATGATGGAAAAGATCACCCAGGCCCTGATCTCCGCCTACCGCCGGGACCACGAGGGGGTGGGTGACAACCTGACCGTGGAGGCCAACGAGGAGACCGGAGTGGTCCGCATGTTCCTGAAAAAAGAGGTGGTGGAGGAGGTGGACAATCCGGGCACTGAGATCAGTCTGGAGGAGGCCCGCCTGTCCCTGCCCCGAGTGGAGCTGGGGGACACCATCCGCATTGAGGTCAAGCCCAAGAACTTCGGCCGCATCGCCGCCCAGACTGCCCGCCAGGTCATCATTCAGGGAATCCGGGAGGCGGAGCAGGGGATGATCTATGACGAGTTCACCTCCAAGGAGCACGAGATCCTCACTGGCATCATCACCCGGATTGATCCCCGCAGCGGTGCAGTGGCCCTGCGCATCGGCAGCGGCTCCGAGAGCACGGAGGCCTACCTCAGCGTCAACGAGCAGGTGCGGGGCGAGACCTATCAGGAGGGCAGCCGCCTGAGGGTCTATGTGGTGGAGGTGCGCCGGGCCACCAAGGGTCCTCAGGTGCTCATCTCCCGCACCCACCCCGGCCTGGTCAAGCGCCTGTTTGAGCTGGAAGTG
>ERZ857521.3367-NODE-3367-length-13259-cov-3.158816_pt1 | contig 13259 bp, 13 predicted proteins | sample MGYA00519701_ERZ857521 | MGnify/ENA primary metagenome ERZ857521 (study PRJEB31778, sample SAMEA3449346) | human gut metagenome | biome: human gut; feature: human-associated habitat; material: faeces | place: United Kingdom | collected 2010/2012 ...
TGCGTTGTCAACCTGGAGGGCAGCAAGGCCAACGTCACCGTCATGACCGAGAACGACGCCCTCACTGCCGCCGAGGTCACCCGCATCCGGGATGCCCTGCTCAGCCAGTGCGAAGGGCTGGCGGCGAAACACTCCCAACCCCTGCCGCAGACGGCCAGCACAGACCAAAACGCCGAAACCATCATAAGTGGCTATGTGCAGCGCTCTGGCGTGAAGGTGGAACACAGACAAGCTGACGGGGCGTATTATCAGCCCAGCACAGACCGCGTGGTGCTTCCATTGCTGGCACAGTTTGCGGAAAGCGCAGCGTATTACAGCACCGCGTTTCACGAGCTTGTCCACTCCACAGGACACAGCAGCCGCCTCGACCGTTTGACCGCGCTCGCCCACTTTGGCAGCGACGATTACAGCAAGGAAGAACTGGTTGCGGAGATCGGCGCGGCGGCGCTGGTTAATCATACCGGGCTTGAAACCTCCGCCAGCCTGCGCAACAATGCTGCTTACATTCAAAACTGGCTGGATGTGCTGAAAGGGGACAAACGGTTCATCGTCAGCGCATCCAGCAAGGCGGAAAAAGCCGTTGCACTGATTTTGGGAACCTGATGAAACAGAGATTGCGGCGGCGCTCGCCGCAATCCTCCCATGGAGGAAGCACAATGGAACAGGTTTATTACGATATAGGACATACATTGTCGGTCGCGCGCCTGCTGACTGAGGGCGCCATTGCGCTTTTTGAATCCGAAGCGCAAAGCCTGAACCTGCTGGCGAAAAAGAGCGGGAACATGAAGGCGGCAATCGCCTTTGACACCATCGGCGCGGCCCTGTATGAACTGCACAGCCAGATCAGCGGCGCGCAGGAGGCTGCCATTCAGGAAGCCATGGATGTGTCAAATCAAACAAATGATTAACTTTCCAACGGACACGCCGCGGCCCGTGCACCATTTTTCAGGCTTTGCGGCGTGTCCGCCATGTAAAATCCTTTTTTGACCCTTTCTTTGACAGGAGAAGCAGATATGATATACGGATATGCAAGGTGCTCAACAAACGACAGCAAGCAGGACATCCGGCGGCAGATCAGGGAATTGAAGGCGGCGGGCGCGGAGGAAGTCGTCTTTGAGTACGAGCACGGCGACGCGCGAATCAAGAAGGAGCTTCAAATGCTGCTGGACACGGCGCGCGAGGGCGACAGCATCATCACGCTCGAAGTAAGCCGCCTGAGCCGCAGCACGCAGCAGTTGTGCGAAATCATCAACATTATTAGACAGAAGCGCTTGCGGCTGGTAATTGTGGGCAGCATCACAGTTGATTGCCGCAGCGGCGAAATCGACCCCATGAGTCAGGCGTTCATCCAAATGAGCGCGGTCTTTGCCGAACTGGAACTGTCCATCATCAGGGCAAGGGTGAAAAGCGGCATGGCGAACGCCAGAGCCAAGGGGCGCAGAATCGGCAGACCGCGCAGCACCAAGGAGGACATCCCCGGTATATTTCTCAAGCATTATCCGGCCTACAAGACGGGAAAGATGAATGTGAGCGAACTGGCGCGGGTGTGTGGGTTAAGTAGGCCGACGGTGTATAAGTATTTGAGGATGGTGTAAATAAGCATTGCCCCCGCGCTTTTGTGAACGTGGGGGCAGAATAATGTTAAGTTGTGATATCTTTGTTCATCGTGAAGCGTGGCCTTTTTTATAGCTACGATCACTCTCGTTTGGCCGTAAGCGTAAAAAGTTTTATCCCCTCACTACGATGAGTGGGATAGTCGAGGCTTGTGTCTACAGAAAAACTAAAACCGCCGATAGAGAAAAAGGGTTCGTATACCAAATCAGCAATTGCTTCATCATCTGGCATCTCTTTTACTCCAGCGGCACTGAGAACAGCTTTAACAAACTCTGCCGCTTGTTCAAAATAATGTCGCGCCGCAAAGGATGGTATATCTTCTGTTCTAGGCGTTTTAAAACCTACATTCAGTTTTGCATAGGAACTTCCAATATAAATATTGGAAAGATACCATCTTCCAACATAAGGGTTCCATGGAACAACAATATAAAAATGATAATTGGAGTCTGACTGTTCACTTTTTATCCAGTGCCGTGGTAAATACTCTGCAATAATATCTTTAGTAAAACCAATTTCCGGAACTGCTTCGACTTTAATTGTACATTCAGCCATTGCTTTAGATTTCGGATCAGATGTTTTAGCAGTAATAACTGCTTCGCCACCGGCATGTGCTGTTAGATTTCCTTGGTCGTCAACTGTAACAATTTCTTCATTCGATGATGACCAGATTACTGTAGTATAATTTGCATGCTTTGGCGAAATCGTATACGTGAGTTGTACATCATCAAGAATTTGTTCTCCGATCATACGGATGTATGTTTGGGGAGCACTAATAGAAACATCTTCAACAATTTGAATAACGGTTACATTGCATGTTTGAGTAGTATTGCTTCCATCTTGTGCTGTGCAGATAATTTGAGCCTTTCCCGGAGATATTGCTGTTAATTTGCCTTTTGGAGAAACAGTAACAATTGTTTCGTCACTTGATTTCCAATCCACTTTTTTATTCCCTGCATTTTCGGGAAAAACAGTTGCTTTCAACGTGATAGAGTCTTTGGGATATAGCGTTGCTTCGTCTTGCGATAGTGTAATTCTTTGTGCTGCTTGGGTAACAGTTATTTTACAGGAAGCAGTTTTTGAAAAGCTCAAATCTGTTGATTTCGCAGTAATCACAGCGTTTCCCAAAGAAACGGCTGTCACATTTCCGTTTTCATCTACGGTTGCTATGTTTTCATCTGAAGACGTCCATATCACTGATTGAAAATATGCGTTTTCAGGTGCTACAACACAATGTAATTGAGTTTGCTGAAATGCTTCTTCCGAACCAATCATGAGGAGGCTGCTTTTTTCATTGATTTTTACCGATTGAACAGGAACATAAACAAAAACCGTACATTCTGCTGACAATGTCCCCCCATCCTCAAAAGTAGCGGTCGCTTTAATTTGAGCTGTTCCGGCGCCGATAGCCGTTAACTTTCCGGCTTTCACAGTCGCCACTTCTTCATTTGTGGATTCATAAACAATTTTTGTCTTGGACGTAATTTCTCGATAATCGCATTGTAACTTCAACGTTTGTGTTTTTTTCAGTGGGATCGATATTTTATTTTCTTCGAAAGTTAGTTTCGCTGAGCCAACTCGCTTTTCATTCAATATATCTTGAAGAACGATACTTGCTTGTTCCAGTTCTTCAACTGTCATGTTATTATATATAGAATTCAGAGTTGCTTCATCAGAATCTACAATAGGTTGATCACTTTCATCCGCAATCCCTACTGAAATGCCCACCCAAAAAACGAGTGTAAAAATAAGCAGTATACAAATTAGGCTCGTTTTATTTTGATTCATAAAGTGTTCCCTTTCCTTGTACAAAAGCAATAATTTAAGAAATAAATCAAGCAACACCAAAGATAAAGCGAAGGCTACTAATGATACTCAAAGACCTCACATTGGTTTTATCGCCTTTATTTAATTACCATTGCTGAACCTGATTTACAAATACGGCTGCAAGCTGGCCGACCACTTCCTGAGACAGCACAGAAACTTCTTCGTCTTCAATATAGTAAAGTCTTACGCCCCAGTCGTCTATCAAATTTAATTCATCAAATGCAGCGAAGATGGTTCCAACAGCGAGAATAAAACTAGTCTCATCCGAAAATGTATATGTTCTATAGAGTTCCTCACCAACAGACACTATTTTTGTTTCATCATGATTTAGATAATATGAACCACTTTTCCCAAAGACCTCCTCTTTAGAAATTGTACAATTTTCTTCGAATATTTCCGAAGTAAAAAGCTCATCATGTGGAGGAGTCATAGAATCTACTAGCTCTCCTGCGCTCAATATTTCCGCCATAGCAAACGGAACGATCCCCAGCAACAGTGTAACAATTACAAAACAACAGATTCCCCTCTTGATGATCAATTTCATTTCTCCATCCCCCTTGTTTTACGCATTTGCGTATTTTCTTCCCCATTATACCTTTCTTTCTAAAATTACGCAAGTGCGTACATACAAAAGCATCTTTTTTTCTATGCTCTTTTTTGAGGTGATTTTTGTGAGCGTCAAGGAAGCCGTGGCCCAACGGTTCCGCGATTTGTGCAAAGAACGTGGCATCCGTACCAATGAACTTGCGAACCGCGCGGGCGTGACCCCTTCCAGCGTGTATAGTATGCTTGACCCCCACCGCAAGGAGGTATCCGTCAATCTGGTGAAAAAACTCTGTGATGGTCTGGAGATAACCTTGGGTGAATTTTTCAGCACGGAGATATTTGACACGTTGGAGCAGGAAATACAATAACCGCTTGCCCTTCCCACCGGGGGAGGGTATTTTTATAGTGTTCTGTATATTAAAGAAATGATAGTCCCTTTGTCCGCGCGGTTTGGCTGTATCATGCGCGTGACAAGCATAACAAAATTTACCCTTAAAAGATTTATATGGTAAACTTTAGCGCAGTTAACTTTTGCAAAATATCAAAATTTGAGTTATAATAATGATAATGAAAGAGAAATCTATCTCTTCTATATTATAAAAAATTACAAATTAAATAAAAAAGGAGACATTATTTATGTGTCAGAATCAATACCTGGCAGATGTATTAAGTACTGCCAATTTTAAGCGCAGGAAACTAAATATTATCGAAGCGCCCTGTGGGTGCGGTAAAACAACAGCCGCCATCAATGTCATTTCAAAACTGGCTTCTTCACCGAAAAAGGCTCTATACCTCATAGATACGCGCAATGGTTTTGAACGGCTTGCCAAAAACGAGCGGCTGAACAGACCATATTATTTTTATGAGTACGACATAAAATACGCGTCTTTCCCTGCGGAAGAAGAAGGTGATCCAACAAAAATTGTTGTAACCACTTATGCACAGTTTGGCGTGTGGGTATCTCGCAACCCTGATTTTGCCGATTATTTTGAGCTCATTATCTGCGATGAACTGCATAATCTTCCTGCTTTTGCCGCAATGAGTGAAGAACCCAATTATACAAGTATCGCAAGAGATGCTATCTACAAGGTGGCCCGAAGCAGCCATACCCTTGTTGTAGGCATAACTGCAACGCCCGGAAAGCTAAAAGACCTTTCGTTTGCCTACTCCGTCCCCATTGATATCAGTCGTCTCAAACAATACCAAAACCACGACATCAGATATTATGCCAGCCTAGAGCAGGTTATAGCACAGATACCCAAAGGAACGCGCGGCGCACTCTATATAGGCCATATTTCGCAGATCAAGCAATATGAAAAAATCGCCTCCGACGCCGGGTTTAGGCCCATTTGTATATGGAGCGCTGCCAACGAGAAGTATCCCATGAATGAGGAATAGTTTAAGGCCCGCAGATATATTCTGGAAAATGAGGCCGTACCCCCGGAATACGATCTGCTTATCTTTAATGCCAGTTGTGAAACCAGTATCAACCTGTACGGCCAAATGGATTACATGATTATTCATTCCAACAATCCTACTCACCGCATACAGGCAAGAGGACGTTACCGAGGCGATTTGGACAGCGTATATTACTACGATTGCCACAATGGCAAAATTATTGTGCAGGAAGAATATCTGAATAAGCGGCTTTTCCAGCAAGAAAAGAAGGAATTGCGCGATAAGTTGGGCCTCAAAGATGCAAAAGGGCATCTGCTTGCATTCAAAACCCTGCGCGAGCGATTGGAAGCCAACGGTTTTACCATCACCGAAGGCCGTGAAAATAACCGACGCTATATCGTCATTACCAAGGCCGAATCTTGCGGTCCGGTCTCACAACCCCTTGACTGACAACCAAACAAACTGCCAAAAACAGGGGTGTCTATATTATAGATACCCCCATTTTTGGCAAACGCTTTTTTACAAAAAAAGAACTGCCGCTCGCCTTCGGCTCACGCAGTTCCAAAATGGTAAATTCCGGGTGCCTGTGCCTCTTGTCGGCACGGGCACCTTTTTTCTTTTGGCGGATTGCTGTTTCCGTCCCATCGGACAAACCCATACAGAAAAGACGAAAGATATTGCCTTTGCGGATTCGTTTCGTCCATCATGCGCTGATGGCGTTGTCCGCCGCGGAAGGCATGGGAATCACGTTGCATTCATTCGCAGCCGCCCGCCGGGCCTGTTCTTCCTTCGCAAGGCGGGATGCTTCCACAATGTTCCACACCTGCTTGCCCTCATCGTTATACACGATGGATTTGCCATAATAGGGGTACTTCTTCTCAAACCAATCACATACGGCCTTATAGGGATTGCGGTGAGACGCAGGCGCCGTCTTGCGCAGCCGCATGAACTCATCATAGTTCTTTTCTGCGTTGGGCATCTGGCAAATGAACACTTCCATGGCTTGAAAGGTCAGTCGGGCTTTGCGCTTGGGAACATACTCCCTGATGGTCATCTTCGGGAAACGCTTCATTACGGCATCCAGCGTCTTGCACTCATCGGTATCAAATTTTTCCGCCTCATGGTTGAATTTTGGGCTCACATAGACCACATTGTTCTCACGGTCGATAAAATGACCAGAATCCTTGAGGGCGGCAAGCATCATTTCCTTGTTAGTCATTATCATGGCTCCTTTCCGTTACTGCGCGGCAGGGGTATAGATGAGACGAGCGGTTATCTGGGCGTGTTTGGTGCTTTCTTCTTCGTCGCGGATGCGTTTCAGTTCGTCCTTGTACTTATCGAGAAACCACCTCTTGACCTGCACATATGCGCCTTTTTTTCCTGCGAGCAGTTCCCGCAGCTCTCTATATTCAGCCTGCACTTCAAGCAGCTTTTGCGGATCAGTTTCATGCCCCTGCATGAAATCCTCCATCCGCTTGTAGGTCAGGTTGGCATAGGTCTGCTTGCCGGTGTTGTGACGCAGCTTTGCCACCTCAATAGAAAAGCCGGGGTAGGTTTCTTTCAGCTTCTCATACAGTTCAAATTGAGCCGTGCCATACTGGCTTCCCTTAATCAGAAAGTCCTTGGTGACCAGAACCTTCTTGTGGATGCGGTCAATCTTGCGGATACCATTTTCAGAGGCGGAAGTTTCCATCAAATCATTCCCTTCATTGCCTGCGATTCAAGGCTTTGCGTTGGTGTCCCTCAACCTTGTGGCCTTATTGTAGCAGCAATGGGTGTGCGATAGGCGAACACCTTTTTAGGTGCTTTTTATTGACAAATGGAAGGTTTTCTTTTCCCGAAACCCAAAAAGCAAAGCGGCTTACCGTTTTTGATAAGCCGCTAAGGGGGAAGATGTAAAAATAACGGGTATCGTCTAAAAAGTAAGATATATTGCCTAGCAAAATCCCCTCCGCCTTTGTGTTGAATAGCAGATGAGTCCTCAGATACTTTCATTCAGATACCACAAACATGCTATATCAGTCTATTGGTTTATACAAACTACGAATCAAAAGGTCGTGGGTTCGAATCCCGCCGGGCTCACCAAGGAAGCAGTTGCAAAACTGCTTCTTTTTTTGTGTTTTGGGGTAGAAAACAGTTCTATTTGACCGGACAAACGGCCAAATATCGCATTTTTAGGCTTTGCCTTCCGCCGCTCTCTAGCTTCCTTGTTTTCCTCAAAAGTGCCCTTGGGGACGATTTGCAACCTGTTGCAACGCAATTTTACGGCCTGCAAGTAGTCAAATGGTAGTCATATAGCACCGCCGTCAGCTCCTTATTTTGCAAGGGATTCCACGTTTATTTCCTTTCCTGTTTCCTGTTCTTTCACACCCCTCCGGCTGAGAAAATTGTTCAGTCGCAACGCGTCCGCCTGTTCCTTTTCTACAGTCAGCTTGGTGTAGACATCCATCACGAGCTTCGTGTCCGCATGGCCCATCCAGATCTGGGTGGTCTTGGGCGGAATGCCCGCGTTGTAGCAGGTAGTACAGAAGGTCACGCGGAAATCATGGCAGCGAATGTCGATTTCCCTGAAGGGCGGCAGCGGCTTACCCTCCGCCAGCAAAGCCTTGTGCGCCCGGGTACGCCCGTACTGGCATCTGGGATAGCCGTTGAGTTTGCGCTCCAGAAAAGTGATATAGGACTGATATTTCCGCTCAAAGGCGGCTTGCGACATCATGCCACCGTTCTCCTTGGTCAACAGCAGCCCATGGTGGCCCCGCAAGGCCTCCGCCAGCGGATCAGCCATGGGGATGGTCCGGCGTGCATTGACTGTTTTACCTTCGGTAACCATGCCACAGTTTCCCTTGCAGAAGGACACCGCGCCGCGCACGGTGAGCGTTTTCTTCTGAAAGTCCGCATCCCGATCCACATCCAGATACAGCACTTCACCCCGGCGAAGGCCGGTATACAGCATCACCATGGCGGCCGGACCGAAGTCGTGCTCCGCATAGGTTGTCTCAATCAACTCCCGCTCCCACATTTCAAGGGCTCTGTGGCTTCCAGCCTCTCCCTTCGGTGGCTGTGCCATCTCCGCAGGGCTGCGAATCACGATGCCATCCTGCAAAGCCGCTCGGAAGATACTGCGGATCGTGGAAGCAAACTTGTTGATGTGGCTCTGAGAATAGCCTGCCAGCGTGTTGTAAAGTCGCTGAACATCGGTGGCCGTGATACTTCTTAGCATCTTTTTACCAAAATGCTCAGAAGCATAGTCGATGAAGCTCTGATACTGTCGATGCTGCATGGGATTGCATTTGGTCCGATAGGTGTCAAGCCAGGTCTCCCCATACTCCGCAAAGGATGTGTCGATCAGACCCATGTTATATCCTCGTTCCTGCATGCGGACGTAATCATCACGCTTGCGAAACGCCTCATTGGCTGTTTTACCATAAAAGAAACGGCCTTCATATTTGCAGGCGTAGCGCCCGTCGGCGCGTTTGGTCAGTGTCTGCCGGGGCATCTGTTTTCCTCCTTGTAAAAGTAATGCCCCTGCGATTCTTTCCGGTTCAGTTGTCAAGGTGCAGGACGGTATCCGCCCTCCCTTATGATACCAGATCAAAGACGCAGGGGCAATGCATATTTGGGGTTTCAGGTCATTGTGCTGGCGGAACGCCTGCGCATCCAGTCCTCCAGCTCCTTGCGGTCAATGCGGATGGAGCGTCCCACCCGGTAGGCCGGGAAACCCTCCTGATGCACCAGCGTATAGGCCGTCCGGCGGCAGATGTGCAAATATGCCTGCAATTCCGGGATGGTCATAAACGGCGACAGCTGAGCCAGCCCCTTCACGAACGGCTGCCCCGCTTCCGTGAACTTCGTGGAAGTTTTTCTGCGATACATGCATCGATCTCTCTTTCTTTTGGGTAGGGCATCGACAGAAGCCGTGGCAACGTGACAACGCGGCAACGGTGGTTTTCACCCTTTTGTTGCCAAGCTCCCGCGGCTTTTGTCTTTCTTCTTTTTTTACCATTTCTCTGTTGTCAAGTGGGTCAGAAGGCTGGAAAACCTTGCGGCATCAGAGGCTGGCCCGGCAACGGAAGCGTCAACGCTCCGGCAACGGCTGTTGCCCTTCGGTTTCATCCTTCCAGGGCAGGTCTGGTTCGTCCACCACCATGAATGCCAGCTGCTGCGGTTCCGGCACTTTTTCCGGGATCATGCGCTCCCAGCCCCGCTGACGGCCGTACTTGGCAAAGCGCCGGTTGTTTTCATACCTACGCCAGCCCTTGATCTCGCCCCGGCGGATTCCCTCGTCCACGATCTCCCGAATCTCCCGGGTCTCATAGGCTTTCGGCTCGTCGAAGAGATGGTCCAGCCCTTCCTTGAAGATCTGCATGGTGCAGAGCTTGTCCCCTTGAAACTGGTCCATGTAGTGGTAGATCCGTCCGGCCAGGGTGTCCTCCTGGGCAAAGGCCTCCTGCTCCTGCAGGAGCGTGGCTTCCTCCGCCTTGGACAAATAGGTGGTGTACGCCCCGGAATCATACTGCGCCATGATTTCCGCCCACATTTGCTCAAAATACGCCCTGGACTCCTCCAGGTCATCCAGGATGTGGCAGTCGGCCTTGCTGGCGTCCACCTGCACGGGGAGGAAACGTCGGTTGCCGCTGCGGTCCATGGGCAAAAAATCCATGCGGTTGGTAGTGCCCGCGAACACGCACTGCCGGGGATGGTCCGCGCCGAAGCGGTCGTAGGCCAGGCGGCAGAAGTCCCGGTCCCGGGAGAGGAAGGCCTTGATCTCCTCGATGCTCCGGGCATTGGCGGTGGCCACCATTTCGGACATTTCAATGATCCACCGTCCGTTCAACCGGTGAAACACGTCCTTGTCGCTGAGGTTGCGCAGGTCGTCCGAGAACCAGTCCGGCTCCATGGCCAGGCTGCGCAGGAAGGTGGACTTGCCCGCGCCCTGGCCGCCCACCAGCACCAGCATCAGCTCAAACTTGCACCCCGGCTGGAACACCCGTTTCACCGCTCCCAGCATGAAGGTGCGCAGGCAGCGCTCGTGATAGTCGTTCACCTCCGCGCCGAGAAAATGGTGCAGGGCGTTTCGCACCCGGGGAACGCCGTCCCAGCGCAGGGCGCGCAGGCGGTCCCGCACGGGGTGGAAGGCGTTGTCCGTGGCGGCGATTTTCAGCGCCCCCGGCAGGCAGCGCTCCGCCTTGAGCCCGTAGTGCCGTTCCAGATGCAGCTGGAGAAAGGCCAGGTCCGTATCGCTGATGATGGAAGATTCCCGCACCCAGGGCAGAGGGCAGTCGATGGTCAGGCGTTCGTTGAACAGATTCCGGCGGATGTGTCCGCCCAGCAGGGGGTCGTGGGTCAGCGCCAGGACGCAGTTTTGAAGCGAGTTGACCACGTTGCCCCGATTGTTTTTCTCCAGCGCCTCCCGGATGACCGCATAGGATTCATCCAGCCCTTTCTCGCTCATGGGCGGTTCCCAGTTGGTCACGGGTGATTCGTTCCGCAATGGCATCCACCTCCTTCTTGCAGGCGTCATAGAGAAAGTCCCGCTCTAGGGGATCGTCGCTCTGGGCCAGCAGCCCCTCCACCCATGCCTCCCGCTGGCACGCCTCCTGAAACAGCGGATGCCAGACATCCTCCCCAGGGCGAGGGGCATAGCGCTCCTTCCACGTCCGGAGCAGCCTCAGATACGTGGTCAGCACCTTCTGTGCATGCCTGAGCCATGCATCCCGCTCCCGGGCGGTGTCCTTTTCGCGGATGGCGGCCAGCTGATGGGCCAGGGCAACCGTATCCGGCTGGTAGTGCTGCCTCCTTCGCTCTTTTCCCCGGCCCCGGCAAGCGCTGAGGTCCATGTGGAAGGCCTGCGCCAACTCTGCTGCCGCGCTTCCCGGCGGCAGGTGCAGCAGCTGTGCGGTCAGGGCGATCACGTCCCCATGGGCCTTGCATCCGAAGCAATAGTAATAGGCTTCGTTGAGCTTCATGGACGGGGTCTTGTCCGCGTGAAAGGGGCAACAGCACATGCCGTTCTTTCCAACGATCAGCCCGTAACGCTCAGCTGCCTGCCTTACGGAAATGGCAGTCTTGACGGTTTCAAACAGGTTCATAAACACCTTCTTTCTGAAAATGGAAGTGTGCAGAGTGGTCCATCAGCGTTCCATGTCGTAATGGCGGGTTTTCGTTTCTTTGAACTGCGCTTTGTAGCTTTGCAGCACCTCGCGGATCAGGGGCCGGGCCTGTTCCCGAATACGCCGCACACCGGCGGCGCGGGTTTCCGGCTTTCGAAGCGCTGTCATTACCCTTTTCAGCACCGACTTGGCGGAAAGCTCGATGGCCTTCCTGGCGTTCTCCAGCCATTGGAGAATCAGCCTGCGGGTATGCGGGAGCATAAAACCATCCTGCGCGTAAACCTGCTCCATCTGTGCTGTGATGACCGCTTTGTCTGCTTTCTGCGTTTCCCGGATGGTCATATCCGCCACAACGGATAAAGCCTGATTGTACGCCGTCTCTGACACAGTCTCCAGCAGCGTATCCACATGATGCAGCGAATCCAACTTGTGGTCCAGTTCGGCGGCTTTTTGCGCAAGCCGTCGGGCCTGATTGGTGTTTTCCTCTGTCAGCTGCGCGTTGCGCTTCTCCAGTTCTGCGATTTTTTCGCGCTGGGCCTCGATGATGTAGTCGTTCTTTTCCCGGCTGGCCCTGCCGCCATAGATGGCTTCGGTCTCCACCTCCAGCCCGTGTTCACGGCAGATTGCCAGCAGAAGATCACGGCACAGATGATCGAAGGTCACCTTTCGGTTATTGGTTCTGCTGGGCTTCTTCGCCGGGTCAGGCAGCGGGATGCCCAGGGCTTCCAGCGCCTTTTCCTGCTTGGGTTCCCGTTCGCCGTAGCGGTTTTCGATATCGAACACCTGCCGGGCGTGGATGTGGGGACTGGTCTCGTCCAAATGCAGCGCCCAGTCCAGCACATGGACGTTGGTGCCGAAGCGCTCTTCCATCGTTGTAAAAAACGCCAGCACCACGTTAGTCAACACCTCAGGCGGCGGGCAGTCGCCCTCTTTGCCAATCTGGTAGATAGTTTCTTCCGGGCAGATGCGCGCGTCCCCCAGCAGATCGTCAATGGTTCGATTGCGCTTGGCATGACCGGCTTTGGTGTTGCGCTGGTTCTGCCCCGCGACAAACGCCCCATACCGGCGCTCATATTCGATCCGCTCGTGCTGGGTGAAGGTCGGGAAGCGGCTGTTCTCCTCATGGGTACGAAGGCCGTTTGCGCAGTCCCAGTACAGGTTCAGCCGGGTTCGCTCCCCGGCGATGTTCTCCGCATTCTCCACGTCGAAGCTGCGATCGTTGTGCCTGGGGTTATAGACGCCGTGTTTTCCCGCGCGGCCATTGTGACGGGATACCCGCTGCTTTTGATTGGCGATGGGCGGTCACCTCCTTCTCTTTCGTTGGGTTCCTTATTTCCTTGACGGAGTTGCTTTCGTTCCCCCGAAGGGCTCCTGTTTCGACAGGTAATACCCAGTACAAAGTGTCGAACCCCTTCGGGGCGCTTCGCTTTCAACACTTCACTGGGCCACGGGCGCTGCCCTTTGGATTCCCGACAGGCGCTGCCGCCCTGTACCCGGCCAATGGGCGTTGCCCCTTGACCCCAGCAGTGCGCTGCCGCCCCTGCACCCCGCCACAGAGGGCTCGCCGCCCTCTGTACTCCCGCACCGGTGAAGCTGGCTTCCGCCGCAGAAGCGGTTGCCGCCAGTTTCACCGGCTCCACATCCACACATTTACGCCTTTCGGCTGGAAGTGGATACGGAATACGCCTGCGGGGATTGCCGGTCAAAACATCAGGTGCAGCCCCGGCATTTTGACCGTAATCTCCCCGATTTCAGGCTATTTTTTCT
>ERZ857521.3370-NODE-3370-length-13247-cov-4.821710_pt1 | contig 13247 bp, 10 predicted proteins | sample MGYA00519701_ERZ857521 | MGnify/ENA primary metagenome ERZ857521 (study PRJEB31778, sample SAMEA3449346) | human gut metagenome | biome: human gut; feature: human-associated habitat; material: faeces | place: United Kingdom | collected 2010/2012 ...
GATGAGGGCGACAGGAGTTTACTGGAGTAAATGACTTAGCCCGAATTCCGAAAATGACACAGCAGTTTGCAATTATGACACACCGTCCTTGTCAACGGGACGAATAGATAGTCTTCAATTTCTTGATAACAAGGAAAAAGAGGAGAGTCCCGATTATAGCCCAAAGGCCAAGTTCCCCGACTTCAGCTGAGCTTATTTCTCCGGTGAGCAGCTCGTATTCTTGCAACGAATGATTGGACATGATGATGACACTCAGGGCATTGTTGAAGAAGTGGGCGCATATAGGAAGCCAAATGCTCCGGCTCCATATCAGCAGGTAACCGAAATAGGCGCCTAAAAGCATCCTTGGAAGGAATCCATAGAATTGCAGGTGGAACGCGCTGAACAGGATGGCCGCAATCCAGATGGCCCCATGCGGATTGCGAATCCATTGTCCTATGATGCGCATCAAAGCTCCGCGGAACAGAAACTCTTCCGTAACGGCTGCGGTAAGCGCTACAACAATCAGGTTAGACAATAAGGGAGAAAATCCGTCTCCATGTATCAGTATCTCCGTAAAATGTTGCATGGTGTCCTCCTGTTGGCGCATCCAGTTTTCCACCGGAGCCAGCCATTCCGGCAAGGAAAGGGATTCATTCCAATAAACGGTCAGATTGATGAGGGGGGTCAGGCATAGCATACTGATGAATACCCATAAGACCGATGTCCGGTCGCTTATTGGGGCAATATGCAGGTAGGCTTTCGGATTGCGGCTGAATAGCCAGGCCACGCATAGGGAGGGGGCCAAAAAGGTGCCGATGGCTGAAAGGAATTGGAGCAATCTCAACATATCGGGATATTGCTCCATGATAGCAGACGGGCCATAGACTGATAAGAAAATAGCCACTCCTATGAATGAGGCCAGTAAATTCCCGCCTAAAAGGAAAAGTAGAAGCGCAAAAAATTGCATCGCCGCCGGTTGTCCGGCAAAATATCCGTTCCATTTCATAATCTTTTCTTTATTACTTTACAACAACAGCTCTTTCATTTACCCCAAAGTCTAATGTAAATGAAAGCGCCATGCTTTACAACTCTATTCCGCCCGCTAAGGTACAAAATTGTTCCTCCTTATTTATCTTAAAGCTGGAATAAATTCCAAACAGCTTCTCAAAAAACGCTTCTAAAAATAGGTTCTGAATTACGGCTCTGAATAGGGAAAAGGGCGTTTAGGTGGAGAAATTTGGGTCGTTTTGAGGATAAAAAAGAGAAAAATGAAGATTTTTATGAAAAAAAACGTCCAAATCCTTGCGGAATAAAAAATAAGTCGTACCTTTGCATCCGTAATCGAAAAGGGGAAGCCCAAACGATACAAAAGATATAAAAAATCGGGATGTAGCACAGTTGGCTAGCGCGCCACGTTCGGGACGTGGAGGTCGGAAGTTCGAGTCTTCTCATCCCGACTGAAGGGGTTAAACGATACAACGTTTAGCCCCTTTGTCGTTTTTAACGGCGGGTATTCCACCTGAAGATAACAAACTTTTTCATTGCTTGGCATGTGAAGTTCTTTTTTATATGCTATTTTTGTGTCGCAATCGAATTAAAAAACAGATAGACGCATGAAGATGAGATTCTTTATTCTGCTATTTTCGTCTTTGTTGGTGACATTAAATTCCTGCATTCAAGACGAGCCTTTATCTCCGGAGGCGGAAATCACCTCTTTTACTTTACCGGAAGCTATATTATTCAGTGACCAGCCCGTGATCAACCAAGGGCGGAATACCATTCAGGCCCTTGTCCGTCCGGGGGCCGACCTGACCCGGGTCGCTCCGCAGATTACCGTCAATGATTTCTCTACCGTATCTCCGGCATCGGGCGAGGAGGTCGATTTCTCTGAACCGGTGACATATACGGTGGTTGCCCAGGACGGAATTCATACGCGCGATTACACCGTGCGGCTTATTTCGATGGACGATGAGGATGTATATACCTCTATCATGTTGAATTTTGATTTTGATTATTGGGAAGAGAATCCCACGTATCATTATGCCACCCCGGTTCCTCAGACCAGTACCGGACTGACCTACGAGGTGTTTGCCACGAGCAATCAGGGCGTAGCGCTTTACCAGCAATTCGACACGCCGGAAGAATATCCGACCTTCCCGCTGGAGCGGGACGGTGGCTATGCCGCGGAGATGGTTACGCGTGAAGGGCCGGGCAATATCCTGGGTATTATGAATATCCCGATTGTGGCCGGTTCGCTTTTTACCGGGACGATGAATTTGCTGAATGCCCTGCGCGACCCGTTGACCTCCACCCAGTTTGGTCGGCCTTTCAACCAGGAGCCGCTACGTTTTCAGGGTATGTACCAGTATAAGGCCGGTACGGGCGATTATATCGGTCCGGACGGGAATCCGATGCCCGGGGTGAAAGATTCCTGCGCGGTCTATGCCGTATTTTATAAGATAGACGATACGCTGGAAACCTTGGACGGGACCAATATTCATGACCATCCGAACATCATCTCGGTGGCTATGCTCCCCGATCGTTCCTCGACCGAGGGAGATGAGCTGGTTCCGTTTGATATTCCTTTTGTCCGGCAGAGCGAAGAGGAGGTCGATTTTACCCGAAACGAGTATAAGCTGGCCATTGTTCTCTCGTCCAGCTATTGGGGAGACCGTTACGAAGGCACTCCGGGAAGCCAGTTGATTGTTGATGACGTGAAGATTATTACACAAAATGGAGATTCCGCACCGGATACTTCCAATTAAAAAACAAACATGATGAGAAAGAACAAATATATCCTATCTATTATTTCAGGCGTAATGCTCTTGTCGGGCTTTGTCTCATCTGCTTCGGCACAAGAGTTTCGTGAACATTGGGAGAAAAAGGTTTTTGCCGGATACAATATCGGGGGAACGAGCCCGATACCCTTGCCGGCCGAAATCCGCCAGATTAATTCCTGGAAACCGGGCTTTGGCGGGACATTGGCGTTTCATTTGACACGCTGGATTACCCCGGAATGGGGATTGACTACGGGCTTGGCTATCGATTTGAAAGGCATGAAGATAGATGCCGATGTGAAATACCTGCAGACCAGCCTGGTGGTAGGCGAAGGAGACCGGGCAGGTCAGTTTACAGGGAGCTTCAATGGCAAGAACAAGACCAATATGCGGAACGATTATCTGGTACTTCCGGTTCTGGCGGCTTGGCGCCCTGTCGATCGGTGGCGTGTGCGCTTGGGCGGATATGTGGCTTTCCAAAATGCCGCGAAGTTTGAGGGGACGGCTTCAGACGGGTATATCCGTAACGGAGGGCCTACGGGCGAAAAAATCAATGTCGAGTCCGCTACATACGATTTTGCGGAAGAGGTGCGTAGTTTCGATGCCGGACTGATGGCTTCGGGCGATTGGTTCTTTACCGAGAAGATGGCCCTGACCGGACAATTATCGTGGGGGCTGGTCCCGATTTTCCCTTCCGATTTTGAAGGATTGAGCTATAAGATGTACAATATCTATTTTTCGTTGGGAGTGGCGTATAAGTTGTAAAGCCTGGGGGACGAGTAAACAAGTTGACGAGTTGACGAGGCTTACACGATGAATATCTTGTCAACTTGTTCTCTTGTCAACTTGTTTTCTGAAAAACAAAATGTCAAATTACCCCTCAAATCCCGGCTTTATTTCGGACCGGTGTACGCGTTTTTTCAAACGATGGCCTTCTCAACGAGTTGAGAGACCGATTTTTTGAGATAATCTATTGTGTTATATCGTATTATCCCTTAAAATTTAAGTTCGGAAAAAAGTGCGGTTTAGGAGGATTTCAGGACGAATCCGGCCATTTCCGAAGGACGTTTTTCCGAAAATAAGGATTGTTTCCGGAAAAATAAGGGAACTTTTGGAAAAAGAAGCCTATCTTTTTGTTTGTTTCTGCCTATGTTTTTCTTCAAATGTAGGCATTTTTTTCTCCGTTTATGCCTATGAATCGGGCAAAAAGAGGCGGAATATTTACCCTAAAATAGGATTTTTTCTTCTGGTTGCCCTTTGGAGATGAAAATACGCGTTAGCCGGAAACGCCCAATCCCTGCATAGTGTCAGAAAATCCCTCATTTTTTCTTCATTTTGCCTATTGTCTACTCGGATAGAAAGTGGTATATTTGTCCCGATCTACACAAACTAAAAAATTGATGATGAAAAACATTTTACTACCGGCGTTTGCCTTGTGCTGCGCCTTGAACGTGAATGCCGCGGACGCTCCTTTGTGGATGCGTTATCCAAGCTTATCGCCTGACGGAAAGACGATAGCTTTCTCGTATAAAGGAGATATTTACACCGTTCCGGCAAGTGGAGGGAAAGCAACTCAGTTAACAACCCATCCGAAGCAAGATACGCATCCGATATGGTCGCCCGACGGGCAGAAGATAGCCTTCGCCTCCGACCGTGCGGGAAGTTTTGATATCTATATTATGGATAAGACGGGCGGCGTCCCTACCCGATTAACCACCAACTCGGCATCCGAGATACCGGAAACGTTCCGTGATGCAACGCATATCCTGTATTCATCGACTTTGATGCCGGATGTACGGGATGCGCAATTCCCCTCTTCCCAGTTCCCGCAGATTTATGAGGTAAGTACCGAAGGCGGACGCCCGAAGCTCTATTCCTCGTTGGCGATGCAACATCTTTCGTTCAGTCCGAAGGGGAACCGGCTTCTTTATCAAGACCAAAAAGGGTATGAAGACCCTTGGCGCAAGCATCACACCTCATCCATTACACGGGATATATGGGTATGTAATCTGGATGGAGAGCGTACTTTTAAGAAACTGACCGATTTTAAGGGTGAAGACCGCAATCCGGTCTGGGCGGCCGACGGGCAATCTTATTATTACCTGAGTGAAGAGGACGGGACATTCAATGTGTATAAACGAAATATCAGCGGTGATGGGAAAACGCAACTGACCCACCACAAAACGCACCCGGTTCGCTCGCTCTCGGCTTCGGCGGATGGCACGCTTTGTTATACCTATAATGGTGAAATCTACACCTTAAAAGAGAACGGACAACCGGCCAAGGTGAATGTACAGATTATTTCCGACCAGATAGAGAACGAGACGGTGCATAAATTGCTGACTTCCGGTGCAACGGATATCGCCGTATCTCCGGACGGAAAGGAAGTGGCGTTCATCGTACACGGAGATGTGTATGCCACATCGGTCGAATACAAGACCACCAAGCAAATCACCAATACGCCGGAGCAGGAACGCAACTTGAGCTTCAGTCCCGACGGACGTTCGCTGGTCTATTCTTCGGAGCGGAATGGCGTTTGGGGCGTTTACATGAGTTCGTTGGTGCGCAAGGAGGACAAGCTCTTCACCTATGCGTCGGAATTGAAAGAGGAGCCGCTGGTGGTTTCGTCGGTTCCCTCCTTCCAACCGATGTTCTCGCCTGATGGAAAAGAGGTGGCTTTCCTGGAGAACCGCACAACGCTCCGGGTCATCAACCTCGCCACGAAGAAAATCCGCACCGTATTGGACGGGAAATATAACTATTCCTATGCCGATGGCGACCAGTCATATCAATGGTCTCCGGATAGCAAATGGTTCCTGATGAATTACATCGGAATCGGTGGTTGGGATAGTCCGGATATCGTATTGGTCAAGGCGGATGGAAGCGGAGAAAAGACCGATTTGACCGAGAGCGGTTATTCGGACGGAAATCCCAAATGGGTATTGGACGGAAAGGCGATGATCTGGACCTCCGACCGCGCCGGTTATCGGAGTCATGGCGGACATGGTGCCGAATATGACATTTACATCATGTTCTTCGATGGCGAAGCGTACGACAAGTTCAATCTTTCGAAAGAGGAATATGCTTTGTTAGAAGAGGAGGACGAAGAGGAAAAGGATAAAGAAAAGAAAGAAGACAAGGACGAAAAAGCCGACAAAGAGGAAAAGAAAGAGGTAACTCCGCTGAAGTTCGACCTCGCCAATCGCAAAGACCGTATCAAGCGATTGACTATTAATTCCTCTCGTTTGGGCGATGCGGTGCTGACTCCGGATGGCGACAAGCTTTATTATTGTGCGGCCTTCGAGGGCGGATATGACCTGTGGGAACATGATTTCCGCGAAGGCACGACCAAGCTGTTGATTAAAGGCGTGGGCGGAAATACGCTTTATACCGACAAGAAGGGCGAGAATCTCTTCCTCGTCTCGGGCGGAAAACTGAAGAAGGTGAATATCAAGGATAGCAAGACCGAACCTATCGAGTTTGCGGCCGATTTCAACTATCGTCCTGCTGAGGAGCGCGAATACATCTTCAACCATGCATGGCGTCAGGTAAAGGATAAGTTCTACGATCCGACCATCCGCGGCATCGATTGGGAAGGCTACAAAGAGGCGTATGCCCGTTTCTTGCCACATATCAACAACAATTACGATTTCCAAGAGATGCTTTCCGAACTGCTGGGCGAACTGAACGGCTCGCACACCGGAGCGCGTTTCCGTCCGGCCCTTTCGATTCCGGCGACAGCTACGTTGGGCGCCTTCTTCGATAATCAATATACGGGCAAAGGTTTGAAGATTGCCGAGATTCTCCCGCAAGGCCCGTTGACAAAAGCGGATAGTAAGATAACCGCGGGCTGCATTATCGAGAAGATGGATGGACAAGTTATTGACGCAAATACCGATTATTACCCGATGCTGGCCGGGAAAGCGGGCAAGAAGGTGATGCTTTCGGTGTATAATCCGCGGAACGGACAACGCTTTGAGGAGGAAGTCGAACCGATATCGGCAGGCGAACAATCGAACTTGCTGTATAAGCGTTGGGTAGAGCGTTGCCGCAAGTTGGTAGACAAACTCTCGAACGGACGCATCGGTTATGTGCACGTCAAAGGCATGGACCCGCAGAGCTTCCGCGATACCTATTCCGAGCTCCTCGGACGTTGCCGCAACAAGGAGGCGGTTATCGTCGATACGCGCCATAACGGTGGCGGCTGGCTGCACGAAGATTTGGCTTACCTGCTCAGCGGGAAAGAATACCAACGCTTCGAGCCGCGCGGACAATACATCGCCAGCGACCCGACAAATCGTTGGCTCAAGCCTTCTTGCGTCCTGATGTGCGAAGACAACTACTCGAATGCGCACGGATTCCCGTATGTATATAAAACGATGGGCATCGGGAAACTCATCGGTGCCCCGGTTCCGGGAACTATGACCGCCGTTTGGTGGGAAACGCAAATCGACCCGACCCTCATCTTCGGTATTCCGCAAGTCGGTGTGAAGGATATGCAAGGAAATTATCTGGAAAACCAGCAATTGGAACCGGATATTGAAATCTATAATGCACCGGAAGCGCAATTGAAGGGCGAAGACCAGCAACTGGAAGCCGCCGTCAAGGAGATGCTGAAGGTTATAGGGAAATGAGGTTCCGTTCTTTTGCCTTGATGCAAAAGAACCAAAAAATCAAGGCTACACTCCAGAGGCTACAAATTCACGTCGCTCCGCTGAAATCCCGGAAACTCGCGCTTCGCGCTCAAACAGCTGGGATTTCTTGACGCTCCGCTTGGAATTTGCTTTACGCCTCTTCCGTTAGGCCGATTTGAATTGAAAATTGAAAGTTGAAAATTAAAAATTAATTTTGTAGGTTTTATCGCTTCATTCTGAGTCGAAGAATCTCCTATGCCAGATGTTTGTAGAGACGCAAGATTTTGCGTCTCAAATGCCGAAGGGGTGAGGGGTTATGATAGCGTATAACCAGATTAAAAATCCTGATACTCAATACAATCGGATTGCAAATCCGATTGAACGGGAAAATTCGATTGAACAAGAGTAGAAAAGATGTGATGCGGATAGCCGATGCCGAAGGCGAGGGATAGGATCGGCCTCGGCTGGTGAGCGTCAAGCGAACGACCGGAACGGAGCGGTTGGGAGCATCGCTGTTTGAGCGCGAAGCGCGAGTTAGCAATGCGACCAGCGGAGTGCAGGGAGCGAGTAGCGAAGCAGGCGAAGCCTTGATTTTTTGGTTCTTTTGCATCAAGGCAAAAGAACAGAAACATTACAATTTAAAATACAATGAAAAGAATTCTGATAAACTATCTGTTCGCGCTATTTTGGGTTTTCCCGGCAAGCGCCCAATATGTACATGACAATTTGGGAAACCAATACCAGAAGCGGACGATTGAGATGGACGACGATTACGAAGGGCGCGTCATCTGTACCTTGGTCCGGAAGCCGTTGGCTGAACCGGTCAGGCAAGCTGTCCTGTATATTCATGGGTACAACGATTATTTCTTCCAATCGGAACTGGGCGATAGCGTGATGGCGCATGGCTATAATTTTTATGCGCTGGACCTGCGCAAATACGGACGCTCGTTGTTGCCTCATCAGGATGCTTTTTATTGCAAAAGCCTGGATGAATATTTTGCCGATGTGGATACCGCATTGGCGATAATCCGGCAGGAGGGAAACGAACGGATTGTGCTGATGGGGCATTCCACCGGCGGACTGATTTCGTCCTATTACCTGAAACACCATCCCCAAGCGCCGGTCGACGGACTCATCCTGAACAGTCCCTTTCTGGATTGGAATTTCGGTTGGCTGATGGAGAGCCTGTTGTTGCCCTCGGTTTCCTTCTTGGGCAAGTTCTTCCCGGAATGGACGGTGCAGAGCGGGGGAAATCCTTCGTATGCCTATAGCCTGCTGAAAGGATTTCAGGGTGAATGGACTTTCGACACCGACTGGAAAATGCCATTCGGACATCCGAAACGTGCGGGATGGATACGCGCCATCCATACCGCCCAGCAGGATATCCAATCGGAGTGCGCAATCTGTTGCCCGATCCTGCTGCTTTCTTCCACCCAATCCTATCCGGAATCGGCGGAATGGCATGAGGAATATCTTTGTTCGGATATTGTGCTTTCGGTGGAAGATATCCAAAAGTATGGCGTCCGGTTAGGTCCTAATGTGTCCGCCCATCGGATAAAAGGTGGCATCCATGACCTGATACTTTCTCCGAAACCTGCCCGCGATACGACCTACCGCATCTTGTTTGAGTGGCTGGAGGGGATTTTTGGATAGGAAGAGGGGTATTTCTTTCACTATATATTTCCCTTAATTGTCAATTCTTTCATTGTCGATGACTCAGAATATTGAAAATAATTGTTTTATCATTAAACCTAAAACAGTAGCTATCCCAAAGCTCAATAGAGTTCCTGCCAACATATATTCTGTTTTGGTGTCTTATCCGGAATAAAATCTGGCCAACTGCCTGTTTTTATGGAAAAACACATTATCTTTGCAGTAGCGAAACAGCCATTTCCGAAATGATCGTTTCGAAAATTGCAAAATGAAAGGACTTAGGATATGAGATTTTTTGATAGGACAGAAGAAATAGCATCCCTGCGTGAGATTCGCAGGACGTCGAAAGACAACGCCCAATTCACGGTAGTGACGGGACGGCGCCGTGTCGGCAAGACATACCTCATATGGAAGGCATACGAGGACGAACCTATCCTTTATTTCTTTGTTGCCCGCAAGGCCGAAGGGGATTTGTGCGAAGATTACCGCGTTGAAATAGAGAGCAAGCTGGGAATTCCCACGATGGGACGGGCGGAGCATTTCGCCGATGTGTTCGAGTTTCTGATGAAACTTTCCACGGAGCGTCCCATCACGCTGTTCATTGACGAGTTCCAGGAGTTCTTCCGCGTGAACAAGTCGGTGTACAGCGACATGCAGCGCATCTGGGACATATACAGCCCGAAAGCCCGCATGAACCTTGTCGTCTGTGGCTCGATATACTCCATGATGACGAAGATATTCAAGGACAAGAAGGAGCCTCTGTATAACAGGCAGACCCGTTTTATGACCGTGCGCCCGTTCACTCCGGCGGTGCTGAAGGAAATCCTCATGGAATACCATCCGGGACACACGGCGGAAGATCTGCTGGCCCTGTATTCTTTCACGGGCGGCGTGGCCAAGTATGTACAGCTGCTTGTGGATGCCGGGGCAACTGCCAAGTCAGCCATGCTTGACCACATCATAAAGGCCGACTCCATCTTCCTGGGAGAAGGTAAGGCTATCCTTATCGAGGAGTTCGGCAAGGATTACGGGGTATATTTCTCGATTCTGTCAGCCATAGCGAGAGGCAAGACCTCCCGTTCGGAAATAGAGAACGTAGTAGGCAGGGAAATCGGCGGCTACCTGACCAAGCTGGAAAACGAGTACGAGGTCATTGCCAAGAAGCAGCCCCTCTTCGAGAAGAGTTCCACCAAGAATGTCCGCTATACGATAGAGGACAACTTCTTTACGTTCTGGTTCCGCTTTATCTACAAGTACAGCTATATGCTGGAGATAGAGAACTACGAGAGCGTGAAGACGATAATCAACCGAGACTACGAGACATTCAGCGGCCTGATGCTCGAACGCTATTTCAGGCGTGTGCTGATCGGACGCCATGCCTACACACGCATCGGCGGATGGTGGGACCGCAAGGGTGAGAACGAAATCGACATTGTGGCCGAGAATGAACTGGACGAAGAAGCCACGTTTTTCGAGGTGAAGCGTAAGGCTGACAACATCGACATGGAGGTACTGGAGCATAAGGCAGCAGCCTTCCTGCGTGCCACGGGCGAGTTCAAGGGGTATAAAATCTCCTACAAAGGGTTGTCTATGGATGACATGTAGTTCATTCCACCCAATCCTATCCGGAATCGGCGGAATGGCATGAGGAATATCTTTGTTCGGATATTGTGCTTTCGGTGGAAGATATCCAAAAGTATGGCGTCCGGTTAGGTCCTAATGTGTCCGCCCATCGGATAAAAGGTGGCATCCATGACCTGATACTTTCTCCGAAACCTGCCCGCGATACGACCTACCGCATCTTGTTTGAGTGGCTGGAGGGGATTTTTGGATAGGAAGAGGGGTATTTCTTTCACTATATATTTCCCTTAATTGTCAATTCTTTCATTGTCGATGACTCAGAATATTGAAAATAATTGTTTTATCATTAAGCCTAAAACTGTAGCTATCCCAAAGCTCAATAGAGTTCCTGCCAACACATACTCTGTTTTGGCGGTATCTGTTTCTTTAAAGCGGAGTAAAGATTTTGCTGCTACAATAAACCCCACAGCTTCATATTGACCTATCAGAACAAAAACCATTGTAAGTATCCTTTCCAAGTTGCCAATTAACGCACCTGCATTTTTAATACTTTTACAAGATTCTGTATCGCCAATTTTATACTTGTCCAGAATTAACTTAATGAGAATGTTAGTTGGCTTTAAGCAGCATAAAATGGCAAATACAAATAATGGTATTGATAACGTATTAAGAAAATCTATGTTTTGGATCGGCAGACTGGATGTTGGTATATATTGGCATGATATAAAACATAGAACTACTATATGTGCAAATTGGTCTGTCAGGAAAGGCCATAGCCCCCTGCACATATATGTTTTCATTGTATCAATCAACAAATGTGAGCCCCCTATGATTAGAGCAAAAATCCAAAAATCAGTAAACGGAACAAAAGCCCAAGAAAGTAACCCTACGATAACGGAATGAATATAAAGAAACGGACTTTTGATTTTTAGCAGTTCTTTCCGCTTGCAATATTTATCACTTTGCAGGTAGAAATCTCCAATCATATGAGCCGTCAATAAACTCAATAATAACCAGCTATTCATGCACTTTCAAAATTTAGATGTTCAAAATAATTCAATGCTTCCTCTATGCAGTACCATTTGGCAGAAGTCGAGTGTTGGTTTATTCCAGACTGTTTTACACCCAATATGTCTGCTATTTCCTGCTCGCTTTTAGATAAAAGTTTATAATAAATGACTTCGCTTTGCCGTTTTGTTGTATTATTGAGTAAGGCATCAGTTAGCATACCGATAGTGTGTAAAGCGGGTCTAAGTTGCTTATCCGCAGGTTCAATGAGAAATGTACCATTTTTGTTAGGAGTACCCATTTCGTCTAATGTTCTGCCTGATAAATAAATAGCTTCTCCATCCATTATGCCGTGTTCCTTATCTACAATGCGCATGTCACCTATTCCCATGGCCATACGAATTCCATATGTTTGGAATAGTTTTTTCTCTTTTGATTCTGCAACAGGAAAAGACTTAATGCGGCTCTTAATAATAAGAGCAACTCTGAAGCTATCCTTAGCTGAAGGCAACAGACACTCTATGTAATCTCCCTTTATTAGCCTGCCCCAAAATCCGGGAAATCTCTTTTCAAGAATAGAAAATAAATCTTCCGTCCATTGCTTCAAAGCAATGGTTTCTTCGATACATAAAGATGTGGAAGACACTATATCGGCAGAAATGGCTGCATACATAGGTTGAATTCGTTTAATTACTGTTCAATGCAAAAGTATAAATAATAGCTCTACCAACCAAACATTATAAGTCAATTTACTTATAAAATCAAGAAATAAGTGATTGGGCTTATTGTAATGCGGTATCGCGTCCTTCTTACAGCAGCTTGCGCAGTTTTATTGCCTATATGGGGCCCTATCAGTATGCAACAGGGAATCCGTTGTTACAACCGACTTATACCAACAGTTTGACCTATATGTTGAAATGGAAACAATTTATGCTGATGGGGATTTATCGGAAAGTAACCGATTATACCGCGGAAGTCAGTGAATTGTATATGGAAAATTCAATATTAAGTCGAGTGATGAATATTGATGATGCGCAGTTTCTGACTGTTGCTCTCAATTACAGTTCTGCATTCGGTATTTGGCGTCCCAATTACGATATATCGGTAGATAAGAACTATATATCTTTTGGCGATCCGGAGATAACCTACAATAAACCCGTTTTCCGATTTAATTTTCGTAACGGTTTTAGTATAAATGGCTGGAATTTTGGTGTTGACGTTAGTGGAAGAACAAAAGGAAATGACAGTTATTTATATTATAATACCAAATTTTCATGGGGTACGGATATTTATGTTAACACTTCATTCTTTAATGATCGGTTATTAGTAGGATTACAAGGTATAGACATTTTTGATACTCGTAATGATGATTTTAGTGTAAACAATAATTATTTGAATACATATTGGGAAAATAGTATGTTCCGAAGAACATTAATGTTCTCAGTAACTTACCGATTCAATATGACTCCAAAGAGATATAAAGGCAGCAATGCATCTGATGAAATTTGGAGATTATAAATAGGCGATTATCGATAATCAAATAAGTAGGTGTACAAAATTAATAATTCAAGTTTCGCAAGTTAATAGATAACCTTCTTCTTGGGATATAAAA
>ERZ857521.3371-NODE-3371-length-13247-cov-4.793739_pt1 | contig 13247 bp, 10 predicted proteins | sample MGYA00519701_ERZ857521 | MGnify/ENA primary metagenome ERZ857521 (study PRJEB31778, sample SAMEA3449346) | human gut metagenome | biome: human gut; feature: human-associated habitat; material: faeces | place: United Kingdom | collected 2010/2012 ...
TGGCCCCCAGGTGGATGATGCCCGCGGCGGAGGGCGCCGCCTTGCCGTAGGTGTAGACGTGGGCCATCACGTCGTGGCGGACTTCCTTTTCCCGGGCGGCTGCGGTGTCATAGTCGATGTCGGTGATGTGGGCCTCCAGCTCCGCCACCTGCTCCGCCGTGATGGGGAGCCCCAGGTTGTGCTCCGCCCGGGCCAGGGCCACCCACAGCCGCCGCCAGGTCTGGATGCGCATATCCGGGGAGAAGAGGTGCAGCATAAACTCCGAGGCGTACCGGGACGCCAGAGGGGATTCGTAACGGTCTTTGGACATAAGGAGGTCCACCTTTCTTTCATCTAAAAGTTAGGAGGCACCCGTCAGGGTGCCTCCAGAGAGTACAGTCTGTTTCGCCGGAGGCGAAGCGATTTGATTGGGAGATCGAGGGGAAAGCGTCGATGCGCCGCCGGCGGCGGGAGAAGCAAGCCGCTTTCGAGGCAGCGGCGCGATCGGCGGCCCCAACGGGGACGGGGATCGCAATGCCGCAACGGTGTGAGCCTGCTCCCCCTCGAATAATCACCGGATGATGATGGAATCCCGCTCGGGGCCCACGGACACATAGCCGATGTGGCAGCCGATCTGGCGCTCCACATACTCCACATACTTGCGGGCGGCCTCAGGCAGGTCCTCCCACTTGCGCACGCCGGAGATGTCGCACTTCCAGCCGTCCATGTACTCCACCACGGGCTTGGCCTCAGGCAGCACGGCGGGGAAGGGGAACTCGTCGATCTGCTTGCCGTCCAGGGTATAGTGGGCGCAGACAGGGATCTTGTCCATATAGCTGAGGACATCCAGCTTGGTCAGGGCGATGTTGGTAGCCGCCTGGCACTGGACACCGTAGCGGGTGGCCACGATGTCGATGGGGCCCACCCGGCGGGGACGGCCCGTCTTGGCGCCGTATTCGCCGCCGGCCTCCCGCAGCTGCTCGGCCTCCTCGCCGAACCACTCGCAGGTGAAGGGGCCCTCGCCCACGCAGGAGGAGTAGGCCTTCACCACACCGATGACCTCGTCCACCTTGGCGGAGGGCAGGCCGGAGCCCACAGGGGCGTAGGCCGCCACAGCGTTGGAGGAGGTGGTGTAGGGATAGATGCCGTAGTCCAGATCCCGCAGGGCGCCCAGCTGGGCCTCAAAGAGGATGTTCTTCCCCTCGGCCTGGGCCTTGCGCAGGAATGCGCCGGTATCGCAGATAAAGGGCTTGATCTTCTCGCCGAAGTCCGCCACCCAGGCCATCATCTGGTCCATGGTGTAGGGCTCGGCCCCGTAGACCTTGGTGAGGATCAGGTTCTTCCACTCCAGAATGTCCTGGAGGTGGGCCTTGAGATGCTCGGGATAGAGGAGCTCGCCGGCCATGACGGTCTTCTTCTGGTACTTGTCAGAGTAGAAAGGAGCGATGCCCTGCTTGGTGGAGCCGTACTTCTTGTCCTTGAGACGGGCCTCCTCCAGGGCGTCCAGATCCCGGTGCCAGGGCAGCAGGAGAGAAGCCCGGTCGCTGATCTTGAGATTCTCGGGGGTGATGGCCACGCCCTTGCCCATCACGTCGGTCATCTCCGTCCACAGGCTCTCGCAGTCCAGAGCCACGCCGTTGCCCAGGATATTCACCACGCCCTTGCGGAAGATGCCGGAGGGCAGCAGGTGCAGGGCGAACTTGCCGAACTCGTTGACCACGGTGTGGCCGGCGTTGCCGCCGCCCTGATAACGGACTACCACGTCATAGTCCTGGGTGATGAGGTCCACCATACGGCCCTTGCCCTCGTCACCCCAGTTGATGCCTACAATGGCGCAATTAGACATACTTGAAAACCTCCCGGTTTGTTTTTCTCAAAACGCACGCTGGGCCGCCTTTTTCCGGCACATAGCCCAACCTTAATTATTATATCGGCGGTTTTCCCATAAGTAAAGAACAAAGTCGTAATATTCGATATAAATTCCCTTAATAAAAGGTCGACCTTTGCGGTTTTTTCTTTTCAACTCCACCGGGCTGTGATATACTGGAACATGATTTTTGAATACAAATGAGAGGGGTCAACAACCATGACAGGCATCGGGTTTGACAATCAAAAATATCTGGAGATGCAGTCCGCCCATATCCGGGAGCGCATTGCCCAGTTCGGCGGCAAGCTGTATCTGGAGTTCGGCGGCAAGCTCTTCGACGACTATCACGCCTCCCGAGTGCTGCCGGGCTTTGAGCCGGACAGCAAGATCCGCATGCTCCAGCAGCTTCAGGACGATGTGGAGATCGTCATTGCCATCAATGCCGCCGACATCGAAAAGAGCAAGATCCGGGGCGACCTGGGTATCACCTACGACGACGACGTGCTGCGCCTCATCGACATCTTCCGGGGCATGGGCCTCTACGTGGGCAGCGTGGTGCTGACCCGGTACTCCGGCCAGGCGGCGGCGGATGCCTTCTTGAAGCGGCTCACCGCCCTGGGGATCCGCTGCTACCGCCACTATCCCATTGCCGGGTACCCCTCCGACGTGGCCCACATCGTCAGTGACGAGGGCCTGGGCAAAAACGACTACATCGAGACCACCCACTCCCTAGTGGTGGTGACGGCCCCCGGCCCCGGCAGCGGCAAGATGGCCACCTGCCTCTCCCAGCTCTACCACGATTTCAAGCGGGGCATCGCCTCCGGCTATGCCAAGTTCGAGACGTTCCCCATCTGGAACCTGCCCCTCAAGCACCCGGTGAACCTGGCCTATGAGGCGGCCACGGCAGACCTCAACGATGTGAACATGATCGACCCCTTCCATCTGGAGGCCTACGGCAAGACCGCCGTCAACTACAACCGGGACGTGGAGATCTTCCCGGTGCTCAGCGCCATTTTCGAGCGCATCCTGGGCAAGTCCCCCTACCAGTCCCCCACGGACATGGGCGTCAACATGGCGGGCAACTGCATTGTGGACGACGCTGTGTGCTGCGAGGCCAGCCGCATGGAGATCCTGCGCCGGTACTACACCGCCTGCGTGGACCGCAAGCGGGGCAAGGCCGGGGACGAGCCGGTGCGCAAGCTGGAGCTGGTGATGAACCAGGCGGGTGTCACGCCGGAGATCTGCCCGGCAGTGTCCGCCTCTTTGCTGAAGGCGGAGGCCACCGGCGCTCCCGCCGGCGCCATGGTGCTGCCGGACGGCCGGGTGGTGACGGGACGCACTTCCGACACCCTGGGGGCTGCCTCCGCCCTGCTGCTCAACGCCCTGAAAGCCATGGGCGGCATCGACGACCACTTTGAGCTCATCTCCTCCCAGGTTCTGGAGCCCGTGTGCCGTTTGAAGACGGAGTACCTGGGCCACAAGAATCCCCGCCTCCACACCGACGAGGTGCTCATGGCCCTCACCATCTCCGCCCTCACCAACCCCCTGGCGGAGCTGGCCCAGCAGCAGCTGCCCAAGCTCCGGGGCTGCGACGCCCACTTCTCCGTCATCCTCAGCGAGGTGGACGAGAGCCTCCTCAAGCGGCTTGGCATCAACGTCAGCTGCGAGGCCCGGTACGAGACCAAGAAGCTCTATCACAAGTAACGGCCGCAAAACACACGCGCACAGGCGAACCTCGCCTGTGCGCGTTTTCTCTTATCCGCCGGTGAATTCCAGCCGGTACTCCGTCAGGTCGTACTGGTTGGCAAAAAAGGCGGTTAAAATCTGTTGGGCGTTGTCCCGGGCCTCCTCCAGAAGGCCGTTGCCGATGGCGTCCTGTTCCGCCCGGACCTTCAGATCCGCCAGAGCCGCGTTGTTCTCCTCCAGGGTGATGTTCCGGAAGAGGCTCTCGTCCTCGTGGTACACCTTCAGGGAGTCCAGGTCGATCTCATTGCTCAGCACCCGAATCTCCGGCAGCGTGACACGAATGGTGCCGTCCTGCTGGCTCCAGCTGACGTCGGTGAAGTCCAGCCCGGCCTTGATGACCACATCATAGCTGTAGATGTACTTGCTCTGGGTAAAGGGGATGGTGACGCCGAACAGCTCCCGGGAGGCCTCCGTCACCTCCACCTCCGTGCAGTAGGCGGATTGAGTGGCCAGCTCCCCGATATCCTCAAATCCCAGCCTGGCAGTTCTGCCGTCGGCTGAGAGCACGGTTTTCGCCCCCAGGGACACCGCCGCCGCCAGCAGAATGACCACCAGGATCCCCAGGACCCGGGGCAAAAGATGCCAGTACAGCAGCCCCGTGAGCCAGCCTCTCTTTTTGGGCGTCTCCTCCCGGCGCTTTTCCTGTAGCTCCATGCCGCTTCCTCCTTGTGATGGATTTTCAAATATACAACGAAATTCCCGCGTCTGGTCAACAAAGGATAGTATACCGGAAGACGGTCCTTTTTGCGAGATGTTTTCACAGGATTTACCGCCGGCGGAAAATATGGTATCATATCTGCAAATCCCAATGATTGATCTGCGCCCATGCGCGCACCGGAAAGGAACACGATGGACACCATCATTCAACAGATTGCCGCAGAACTGAACAAGCGGCCGGAACACGTGGAAAACGTGGTCCGGCTCTTGGACGAGGGGAACACCATCCCCTTCATCGCCCGCTACCGCAAGGAGCTCCACGGCGCCATGGACGACACGTCCCTGCGCACCCTGGAGGAGCGGCTCCACTACCTGCGGGGCCTTGCAGAGCGGAAGGAGGCGGTGAAGTCCGCCATTGAAGACCAGGGCAAGCTGACGGCGGAGCTTGCCGCCGCCATTGACGCTGCCGCCACGCTGGCGGAGGTGGAGGATCTCTACCGTCCCTACAAGCAAAAGCGCCGCACCCGGGCCACCATTGCCCGGGAAAAGGGTCTGGCCCCTCTGGCCGAGGCCCTCATGGCCCCGGTTGCCCCGGATCCCATGACGGAGGCCGCCAAGTACGTGGATGCGGAAAAGGGCGTGGAGACGGCGGAGGATGCCCTGGCGGGAGCCGGCGACATCGTGGCGGAGACCGTCAGCGACGATGCCGCCCTCCGGGGAAAACTCCGGGAGCTGCTGATGAAAAACGGTGTGCTCCGCTCCCAGGCCGCCACAGAGGAGGACAGCGTCTACCGCCTCTATTATGACTTTTCCCAAGCCCTGCCACGTCTCCAGGGCCACCAGATCCTGGCTATCAACCGGGGTGAAAAGGAGGAGAAGCTGAAGGTCAGTGTGGAGCTGGACCGGGAACTGGCGCTGCGCACCGTGCGCCGCAGCGTGGTGATCCCCGGCAGCGCCGCCATGGACTTTCTCAAGACGGCAGCGGAGGATGCCTACGACCGCCTGATCTTCCCCTCCCTGGAGCGGGAAGCCCGCTCCACCCTCACCGACAGCGCCAATGAGGGGGCCATCGGCCAGTTTGCCCTGAACCTCAAGCCCCTTTTGATGCAGCCTCCCGTCAAGGGCAAGGTCACCATGGGCCTGGATCCAGGGTACCGCATGGGCTGCAAGGTAGCGGTGGTGGACGGCACCGGCAAGGTGCTGGACACCGCCGTGGTGTACCCCACCCACGGCGAGCGGCAGAAGAAGGAGGCCATCGCCGTCCTCTCCCGGATGATCCGCAAACACGGGGTGGAGCACATCGCCATCGGCAACGGCACCGCCAGCCGGGAGACGGAGCAGATGGCGGTGGAGCTGATCCGTCAGGTGAATGAGGCTGGGGCCCATGTCAGCTATATGATCGTCTCCGAGGCGGGGGCCAGCGTGTACTCCGCCAGTCCCCTGGCGGCGGAGGAGTTCCCGGAGTACGACGTGAACCTGCGCAGCGCCGTGTCCATTGCCCGGCGGCTCCAGGACCCCCTGGCGGAGCTGGTGAAGATCGACCCCAAGGCCATCGGTGTGGGCCAGTACCAGCACGACATGCCTCCCAAGCGGCTGGACGAAGCCCTGGGCGGCGTGGTGGAGGACTGCGTCAATGCCGTGGGGGTGGACGTGAACACCGCTTCTCCCTCGCTCTTGCAGCATGTTGCGGGCCTTACCGCCACCACCGCCAAAAACGTGGTGACCTACCGGGAGGAAAACGGCCCTTTTACCTCCCGCAAGCAGATTTTGAAGGTCCCCAAGCTGGGGCCCAAGGCCTTTGAGCAGTGCGCGGGCTTTTTGCGGGTGCCGGAGAGCAAAAGCGTCCTGGACAATACCGCTGTCCACCCGGAGAGCTACGCCGCGGCGGAGGCCCTCCTGACCCTCACGGGCCACACCCTCTCCGACGTGGCGGCAGGGAAGCTGGGGGACCTGCCCGCCCAGGTGAAAGCCTATGGCGAGGAAAAGGCCGCGGCCCAGTGCGGCGTGGGCGTGCCCACGTTGCGGGACGTGGTGGGGGAGCTCATGAAGCCCGGCCGGGACATCCGGGACGAGCTGCCCAAGCCCATCCTGCGCACCGACGTGCTGGAGATGAAGGACCTCAAGCCCGGCATGGTGCTTACCGGCACCGTCCGCAACGTCATCGACTTCGGTGTGTTCGTGGACATCGGCGTACACCAGGACGGCCTGGTCCACATCTCTCAGGTGGCGGACAAGTTTATCCGGCATCCTTCCGAGGTGGTGTCCGTGGGCGATATCGTCAAGGTGGTGGTGCTGGAGGTGGACGAGAAGAAAAAGCGCATCAGCCTCTCCATGCGCCAGGCCGGAAAACAGTAAGCATCGGGAACCGGGAAAGGAGCCCTTATGATCCTGACCATCGATGAAGTCAACGACCTCCTGGATGAGATGGCGGAGGAATTTCCCGCCGTCCTCTTCGACGAACTCAACGGCGGGGTAAACCTGCTGGAGGAGGCGGTGCCGGACCCGGAATTTCCCGAGGGGGAGATGTATATTCTGGGGGAGTACTGCGATGATCTCCTGGGCCGGTATATCAATCTCTACTACGGCTCCTTTGCCGCCCTGGCGGAGCGGGAGGACTGGGACCGGGAGACCTGGGAGGACGAGCTCTATACCACCCTCTCCCACGAGCTCACCCACCATATGGAGGGCCGGGGCGGGCTCCACGCCCTGGACGACCGGGACGCGGCAGAGCTGGCGGCCTGGCGGGCGGAGCTGGAGCAGCAGGGAGAATGAACAAAAGGGGGACAGGCGATGCCTGTCCCCCTTTTTCTCCGGTGGTTCAATCATATAAAAAGCCCGCGGCTTTCGCCGCGGGCTTTGATTCGTCAGCGAAGCCGCATTTCCGAGAGCATCTCCCAATACTCCGTCCGCTGCTTCCGATCCAGCTCCGGGAGCTTGGATGCTTCAACACCCCTCGTCCGCTTTTCCCGGGCCGCTGACAGGTCCTTCTTTCCTTCCCGAAGCTCCATTCCGCATGCACGCTCCCTCTTCGTACTGCATGATATTGTACATCTTTCCGGGAGAAAATGCAAGGTCTTGTGTTACGCCATTTTTGTTCTCAGCGCAGCCGGTCCACCAGATAGGGGATGGCGGTCTCGAAATCCACGCCGTACCAGTTGGTCTTGCCGGCGTCCAGGGTGGCCCGGATGCTCTCGACAGTATAGTCTGCCGCCAGAGACAGGGCGTCTCCCACGGACTTGCCCCGCATCAGGGCGCCCACGCAGGTGGAGGCGAAAACGTCTCCGGTGCCGTGGAAGCTGGCGGGCAGGTGCTCGGTGAAATAGCTGCCGTAGGTGTCCGTCTTTTGGTCATAGTACATGACGCCCAGCTTGCCCGGCTGGAAGCTGACACCGGTGAGGGCCACGTACCGGGGACCCAGCTTGGAAAGGGCCTGGAGCATCTCCTTGATATAGGCTTCGTCGTACACCGTCCGGTAGGGAAGTCCCGTCAGCAGGCTGGCCTCCGTCAGGTTGGGGACGATGAGATCCGCCTTGGCGCACACCTTGGCCATCTCCGCCGGGAAGTCCTCCCCGAAGGCGGGATAGAGCTTGCCGTTGTCCGCCATCACCGGATCCACCACGATGAGGTTGTCCGGCGTCTTGAACGCGTCGAAGAAGGCGCAGATGTCGCCGATCTGCTCCTTGGAGGCAAGGTACCCGGTGTAGATGGCGTCGAAGCCGAAGCCCTCGCTGCGCCAGTGGGCAGCGATGGGGGCGATCTGATCCGTCAGGTCCTTGCAGGTAAAATTCTGGAACATAGTGTGGGTGGAGAGCACCGCCGTGGGGACGATGGAGCACTCCACGCCCATGGCGGAAATAATGGGCAGGGCCACTGTCAGGGAGCACTTACCCAAACAGGAGATATCCTGAATGCTGACAATGCGTTTCATAAAGCCGCACTTCCTTTTCTGTGTCGTTGCCCGTATTATAGCAACCTTACTGGCCTATTGAAATATCCACATTTCTTATTTTTAATAAGATCAGTTTTCCTGTTCCGGAGTGGCTGCAAAAAAGGAGCCCGGATCAGCGTTCTGATCCGGGCTCCGCTGGCATCCGTCCCGGCAGTGCCGGAGCGGAAAAGGAGACGCTTATTTACCCATGTAACGGTACAGGAAGGTCACGATCTGACCGCGGGTGCAGGGGTTGCCGGGAACGAAGGAGGTGTCCGTCACACCGGTGGTGACGCCGTTCTCCACGGCCCAGGCCACGGCACCGTAGTAGTAGTCGCCCTCAGCCACATCCGTGAACATGGGCAGGATAGAGGCATCCTCCTTGCTGTAGCGCCACAGGAAGGTCACGACCTGAGCGCGGGTGCAGGTGGTGCTGGGGCCGAAGGTGGTGGCGGTGGTGCCGGAAGTGATGCCGTTCTCCACAGCCCACAGAACCGCCTCATAGTAGTAGTCGTTGACGCTGACATCGGTGAAGGGATTCACCCGGTTGGCAGCCTGAGGCATACCGGCCGCACGCCACAGGAAGGTGACGGTCTGGGCACGGGTGCAGGGGTTGCCGGGGGCGAAGATGGTGTCCGTCACGCCGGTGGTGACGCCGTTCTCCACAGCCCACTTCACTGCGTCATAGTAGTAATCGCTCTTGTCCACGTCCACGAAGGACAGCTCATCGCCAGCCTCCACGAAGGTGACTTCCACGGTGACCTTGCTGTCGGGCATGGTGAAGGTGTACTCGCCGTCGCCGCGGTCGCGGACGCGGATGTCGTCGCCGTTCTTGTCGGTGACGATGACCTCGTCCACCACATAGCCGTTATCGGGATCCGCGGTGATGGTGACGGTGTCGCCCTCTTCCGCCCACTTGGGGGAGACGGAGACGTCGCCGTGCTTGCCGGCATCCACCGTCACAGCATACTCATTATCGGAAACAGAGCTGGAACCGCCGGAGGAAGGCCCGTCAGGGAAGCGCTCCTTCCACTGGGCGGTAAAGGTCATGTCGGAGTTGACCTTCACCTCATCGCCGGCATAGTAGGTGGCATTGCCGCACTTCCAGCCGTCGAACTTGTAGTGATAGCTGCTGTGGGTGCAGCCGGGCAGAGGAATCTCTGTGCCCTTGGCCACAACCTGAGAGGGGATGGGATCGCCGCCGGCGCAGTTGAAGGTAACCGTGTAATATCCATCGGGTACGAACCCGCTGACATCCGCATTGGGGAAGCTGCCGCCGGTAACGGTGATCTTACCATTACCACTGTTGGTCACCTGGCCGGTAACCGTGCCGCCGGTCACAGTTACAGCAGCGACTTTCCGGTTGATGATGTCGCCGTTGATCACTGCACCCTGAGAAATCGCCAGCGTACCGCCGGCCTGAGGATCCGTCAGCACAATGTCGCCGTTGAGGGTGCCGCCGGTGATCTCAATGGTGCCGCTGTGCTGAGCGGCAGAATTGTTCATAGTGGTCAGCACCGGCGCACCGGTGTGGGAGGTGAAGGTACCGCCAGTGATGGTCAGCTTGCCCTGATCAATGGCATCAGCTGCATAACCGTTGAGGATGACGCTCTCCACGCCCGCCTCGGTAACGGTGAAAGTACCGCCGGAAATTTCGGCCTCGTTCCAGTTGAGGACAACCGCCTGGGAGACGTTGGAGAAAGTGCCGCCGTTGATCTCCAGCTTGCCGCCGTCGTCGTTCTTCACGGTGTTCAGGCCGCCGGAGAAGCTGCCACCGTTGATGGTGAGAGCGGGATACTCGGCATTGGTGCCGGAAACGTAACCGGAGGAAGGATCTTTGCTATTATAGTTATAATAGCCGTTTTCGATCATGCTGGAGTAATGGCCATCCTGTGCCACGGTGACGCCATCATTGATCTCCATTTCGCCGTGGTTCACAAGGACGTAGTAGGAGTTTCCGCCGGGGTCACTGCTGCTTAGGCCGTTCTCCAGGCTGCGGTCATACTTGCCGCCGTTGAGGACGGTAGTGCCGTTATTCCAAATGGCCGCGCAGCCATGAGACACATTGTCCACAATGCCGCCGCCCACGGTGTCCTGCACGGTGAGCTTGCCGCCATAGGCAACGGTAATGGTGTGGGTTGCAGTGGAAGCTGGATCATTGGTGATCTTCTGGCCGTTCAGGTCCAGAACGATATCCTTATCGTTGGAGATATTGATGTCCTCCTGGGTGCCCTGCAGCAAGGTCACGGTAGCCTTTTTCCCGGCGTCATCGATGGCAGCCTGGAGGGAATCATACCCATCATTGCCGATTCGGGCAATATATTTTGTAACTGTAGAGCCTTCTTCATACGTTACTGTGCCGCCGTTGACGGTTCCCATGGCCTCCATGGTTGCTCCGTTTGCAATGGTAACCGTAGAAGCCTCGTCCATGTAAATGGTACCGGCGTTGGTAAGCGTCTGACCGGAAGGTACAGTCATCTGAACATTTTTCAGCGTCAGCGTGCTCCCTTCAGGAACAGTCAGGGTATCAACCTTACCCGGGAGTTTTGTGCTGGGGGTAAACTCAGCAAATTTAATGTTCAGCGGATTTCCGTCTTTCTGAATGGTAGTATTCTGTGTCGTGGCAGTATAGACCGGGTTCTCCTTGTTCCCATCTCGCTTTACCATGGGTGTAAGAAGAGCGGTCTCCACTGTGGTCGCATCGTCAATATTCCATACAATAGACTCCGTAATAGCGCTGCCGTCAGGATAGCCAGAGTCCGTGCTGAAACAGCCGGTAGTAGCTCCCGTCATCAAAAGTTTGACGTCACAATCCACAAGAGTAACATCTGCCGTCTTGATAAAACCGCGATTGGTCGCAGCCAATTCGCCGGTAATCGTGCAGTTGGTGGCCTTCAGCGAAGAATTCCCCATCTCGCCGTTAATACCGCTGGCGTAGAGGTAGCCTACTGTACAACCATCAAGCGTAACAACGGCATCCAGCACCTTGGTGCTGCCGCTGCCGCCGCCGCCAAGAACAGAGGTCTTGGTTTTGGTGGCTTTGATAACGACTTTATCCACCATGGCATATGTGCTCATGGTGCCATCAGCAATGTTGCGGGTGCCCTCGGGACCATGTCCCAAGACACCGCCATTGACATAACAATTACCCAAATCGACATTGTCAAGGGTAATGGTAACCGTTCCATTTACACACGTGTTATTTTCACCGCCGCCATAGATAATACTTGTAACGGTGCCGCCGGAAACGGAAATATCCACATTGCCCGTCACGGAAGAGCAATCTTCCTCGATTTGATTCTGTTTGCCGAAATTGCCGCCGAGAATACTGTAGACCGTTCCGCCGGTCATGGTAATACTGGTATCGGAGACCGTTACGGCTTCCTGAGAGCCGTCACCACCGCCCCAAACGACAACGTTTGCAGGAACACCCACATACTTGGTCGTATCATCTTCATCCCAGCTGATGTAGGCATCTTTGCCGGAAGCCGTGAATCCGTCAAATTTTACTTCCGTGCCATCTTCCGGTTTATCAGCCGAAATGGTAATGGGCGTGCCATTGGCAAAAAAGTTTACACCACTGGCTGTCGGCAATCCATCGTCATCCGCAGCCAGTGCCGTTGCAGGCAACAAGGTCAGTATCAGGCATACTGCCATAAAGCCTGCCAAAAGTTTTCGCTTCATAATTTCTCCTCCTTACAGATTCTGACAATTCCTGCCAGTTGTCCGTACATTCGTACTCGACCATAGTGTACCCCTTTCTTCCATAAATTGCAAGGTCTTTTCCCATGAAAATTTCGTTAAACGCTCTTGGCAGCCTGCACAGCAAAAGGCCGCCGCGCCGAAAGACGCGGCGGCCCTTGAAAGCGGCCCTTTACCCTCTGGCTTTCCGGATCAGCTCCGCGGCCTCCGCCGGGCTCAGCACCCGGCCGGCGGAGAGGATGAAATCCTCCACATACCGCTCCATGTGGAGCTTTTCGATGATGGTACCGCCCATCACCGCCAGCACCAGCCCCACCAGCACATACACCGCCGCCACCCGGAAGCCGAAGATCCCCGTCAGCAGCACCAGGCTCCCCAGATCCACCATGGGGGAGGAGATCAAAAAGGAGAATGTCACCCCCACCGGCAGCCCCGCACTGGTAAAGCCCATGAACAGCGGGATGGAGGAACAGGAGCAAAAGGGCGTCACCGTGCCCAGCAGGGCGGAGACGGCGTTGGCCCACAGCCCCCGGAACCGCCCCAGGATCCGGCGGCTGCGCTCCGGCGGAAAGTAGCTTTGGATGTACGAAATCACAAAGATCAGCGCACAGAGCAAAATGGTGATCTTCACCACGTCATAGAGGAAAAACTGCACGCTGCCTCCCACACGGCCCGTCACATCCAGGCCCAGGGCCTCCAGCAGAGCCCCGATCACGGCGTTGAGCCACTGCATCCCCAGAATCTGATTTTGAAAAAAAGTCCAAATACCCATGGTTCCTCCCCCCGCCGACTCCGGCGGTCAAATCAAGATTTTTTGATGTGTTCTTCGGCAAAAAACGCCATCCGTTCTGATGGCGTTTCAGGTATCCCCGCCGCAGCCGCAGGGGATATCCGCGTCGGCGTCCGGGGTGGTGAGCTGCACCAGCAGCGCCGCCGCGTAGTCCCGCCCCTGGGGATCCAGCCGGTAGTGGGTCCACTTGCCCTCCTGGCGGCTTTTCACCAGGCCGGACTCACACAAAATCTTCATGTGGTAAGAAAGGCCCGACTGGCTCAGCTCCTGGGTCTCCAGCAGCTTGCAGGCGCACTTCTCCCCGGAGCGCAGCTGCTCCAGAATGGCCAGCCGCTTGGGATCGCACAGCGCCTTGAACACCGCCGCGTGCTGCTGATGGGTCTGTTCCATGCCGCACCTCACATCAAGATTTTTTGATGTGACTATCCTACACCCTGCCGCCGCCTCTGTCAAGGGGAAAAAAGGGGCCTGCGGGGATAAAACAGGAAAATGGAATCACTGCTTGGCTTTGGACACCAGCCAGTCCTTGCCCTCCACCAGACGGGTGACGATCATGGAGGCGATGGTGTCGCCGGAGG
>ERZ857521.3376-NODE-3376-length-13233-cov-20.139703_pt1 | contig 13233 bp, 8 predicted proteins | sample MGYA00519701_ERZ857521 | MGnify/ENA primary metagenome ERZ857521 (study PRJEB31778, sample SAMEA3449346) | human gut metagenome | biome: human gut; feature: human-associated habitat; material: faeces | place: United Kingdom | collected 2010/2012 ...
ATACGCGCCCCTTGAGCCATTCCTCTGCTTTTTTATCCCCGTACTTCATCTGAGCGGCATATCTCCCCTATATTTATCGGGTGAGCCGTGGCTTGCCATCGGCATGCCGTTTATTTCACGACTACTTTCTGTCCGTCGTGAATATAGATGCCGGCCTGTGTGGGTCGTGCGATCTTTACGCCCTGGAGCGTATACCATCCGTCAGACTGCCTGTTGGGGAAGCTGTTGGAGTGTGGATGCCGGTATAGGTGTCTGTAAGGTCGTTGAAGGTGTACTTCCCGTCGATCTGCGTAGGTGCCACCTCAAGATATACATCCTTATTGATATCGGTATAGTCGACGGTCTGCGGTGATCCTCCCTGTGCGGAGACGACGAGACTCACATAGTCATTGTCGGCATTCATCGTGAAGGAGTGGTAGTACCATGTCTTGCCGCCGACCGTCTTTGTGGCAGTGATGGTTGCTCCCGGCCAGGCTGCAGCCACGCTGTGACTGCCGTCACCGCCCCATGTCCAGAAGTTCGGATTGGTCCAGCCCACCTCGTCCGTGTTCACGTAGATCGTGATGTCGTAGGGCTTGAAGTCTGAGAAGGTGTAGTGGCGTGTGAGGATGGTAGGACCTACTGTCGTGCCTGTGAGCAGTGCCACTTTCAGTGTGCAGTCTGTTGTGATGTCAATGGTGGCTCCGCTTGTCACCTTGGTGGCTGTCGCTGTCGGAGTTGTGCCGTCGAGGGTATAGACAAGCTGGTCGGTAGAGGAGGAGAGGGCTTTCAGAGTCACGGTGAAGGCTCCGTTGTATTCGCCCGACGGGCAGTCAGCCCACGGCTGTTCGATGGTCTTGTTGACGTAGTATTTATAATGATATCCGCTCGTCACCTCTGTCCAGCGGTTGGTAGGGGCATAGGCGGCTGTCTCACCGAGTACAGCCAAGAGCTGGTTGCCGTCTGTGCCGTCGGCTGTCACGCCTATGAATCCGTTGCCTTTAGTATATCCGAGATTGCAGTTGCTGGTATTGGTCACTCCTACCATCTTGCGCACTTCGATCATGTTCTTGATCTCCTTCTTATAGTCTTTCCAGTGTTTCAGGAATACACAGGGTGTGCCCGGCATGGCCAGCATATAGGCATTGGCGGCCAGAGTGTCTCTCCTGACGGGATCGTTGGGAGAGGAGGCTGAGCGGTATTCCGTGTCGTGATTCTCCACAAATGTGACGGCATACTGTCGGTAGTCGGGATTGGTGGCGAGGGCATTGTCGGAGAGCGATGCCCAGGCATTGTTGTTGGCGGCATCACGTACAGTGTAGCGGAATGGGAAATCGAAGGCGGCGCTCGTGATGGAGCCGTCCACACGGGTACTGTTCAGCCAGTTCTCCACGGCTGTCACGTTGCCGTCCCAATATTCGCCCACGGAGTAGGTCGGTTGGGCGTATGTGTTGTAGATGCCGGTGAATGTGCCGCTGTAGCCTTTCACCATGTCGTATCGGAAACCAGTGTAGCCCATATCGTGGAGCAGCATGGAGAGATAGTCCTTTACAATGGTTTGCACGTTGGTGCTGTAGTGGTCAAGATCGCGCATGCCGTCCCATCCTTCTCCTGTGTCGGGATGTGTTCCGAGGCTCACGCCCTCTGTTGCGGCCTGGGCTGCTGTCTTACCCCCGTCATCGTTCGAGCAGATGTCAGTAGAGGTCATGGTGTATGTCTTGCCGTTGTAGGTCTCTGTCGGGAAGGTGAACCATCCGGAGGTCTGCCGGTGGTTAATCACCACATCGGCGATGGTGCCCAGTCCTTTGTCCTTGAAGGTACTGATCATGGAGCGTAGCTCCGCTTCCGTACCGAAGGAGCTGATGTAGTGGCCGGGAAACCAGTAGTAGTCGTCATATCCCATGGAGGTGGCACTGCCGGCCTGGGCACTCTGCGGTATCCAGATCAGGTCGAAATATTGTGAGAGCTCGTCGGCCTGTTCTTCCAGGCGGGTCCATTTCGTGGCGTCAAAGGAGTCCCAATAGAATCCTTGAAGCATTACGCCACCATAGTTGGCAGGCCAACCGCTGTACGGAGTCTGGGCTTGCATCTCAGTAGGAGCGAATAGGGCGAGGACTCCCAATGCAAGGGAGGAGAGTGTAGGGAAATGTTTCATAGTCGTATGGTATGATTGTTTGAGTTATCAATGGTTGTAGATATACATAAGATCCCGGCAGGCCTGTCCTTTCGTCACAATCGCATCAGGAGCCTGAGAAATTCTGTGCTCTTGCCGGGCAGTCCGTCTGTCCTCTTTGTCAAAGGCGTAGAGGGTTATGTCGGGACTACGTGACAGATGGAATGTCCGGTAAGAGGGTGTAAGACACTGCGCAAGTCAATAGATGTTTGCGGTCTAATGACGATTGGGAGTTAGATCGGGTCAACCGGGATGGAAAGTATCTGGAGAGTTATGCTGCCTTCTCAGACGGCTTCTCGTGGATGAAAGCGACGCAGACAGCACCGATGACGAGAGCAATGCCTGCTATAAGGATCATATAGTTCTGCACGCTGCCCACCATACCGAGGAGGACGCCTCCGATGGAAGCGGCTACGATCTGAGGTATGCAGATGGTGCCGTTGAACAGTCCGAGATAAGCTCCCATGTGTCCGTATCCCTGCAGGGCATTGGTGACGAAGGTGAAAGGCATGGCCAGCATGGCGGTCCAGGCGCAACCGATGAGAAGGAAGGGCACGAAGAGCACATAGGGATTGCCTTCCACAGAGCACCAGGCGAAGCCGATGCCGCCGAGGATGAGGCTGAGGGCGTAAGCTATCTTACGGTTGCGGAAGCGGGGCAGTATCATGGCCCAGATCACGCTGCCCAATGCCTGTACGGCATAGAGCACGCCTACCCAGTTACCAGCTTCCTGATAAGCGGCACTGACAGGATCGGTGGTGCCCCAGCAGTTGCCGGAGACGGTGCCGTTGGTGTAGGTCCACATATACATGAAGGCGAACCAACAGAAGAACTGGACCAGTCCTACCTTCCAGAAGGTTGCAGGAGCATGAGCCAGCAGATGGAGCCAGCTGCCCGAGTCTTTACCCTCTTGCTGCTGAGACTGTTCGCTGACACCGTTATACTCAGCGTATTCCTTGGGGTTCCATTCGTGTACGTTGAAGACAGTATAGATGACGCAGAGGATGAGGATGAAAGCGCCGGAGTAGAAGCTGAAGACCACCGTGTCGGGAACGACTCCTTTCGGAGCCACGTTGGCAATGCCGAGAAGGGCGAAGAGGAAGGGGAAGAGGAAGCCGACGACACTGCCGGCATTACACAGAAAGCTCTGGATGGCATAGGCCAGTCCTTTCTGCTTCTCGTTCACCATGTCGCCTACCAGCATCTTGAACGGTTGCATGGCCATGTTCAGTGAGGTGTCGAGAAACATGAGTGTGATGAGGCCGAAGATCATGGCAGTGGAGATCGTCATGCCCAGTGAGCCGGCATTAGGCAACAGACACATCACCAGCACGGCGATGGCTGCACCGATAAAGAGATAGGGTATGCGGCGTCCGAAGCGTGTCCAGGTGCGGTCAGAGCAGGAGCCGACAATAGGTTGGACGATGATGCCCATCAGTGGAGGAAGAATCCAAAAATAGCTCAGGCTGTGCGGATCGGCGCCCAGTGTAGCGAAGATGCGCGAGATGTTCGCACTCTGTAGGGCATAGGCTATCTGCACTCCGAAGAATCCGAAGCTCAGGTTCCATAGCCCGAGGAATTTCATGTCTGGTTTAGTCTTCATATTTTGTTTCGTTTAAGATATTTTTTCAGGTTGCTTCATCTGGTGTGCTGGCGGTCTTGCCGGAGGAGGTACCCTTAGAGGACGGACATACCGAAAATAGTACGGTTGCGGATGTCGGGAGGAGAGACGGGTTGGGGGGATACAGATTATCTTGTTGTACCGCGGATGACGAGTCGTGTGCGTACCACACGTTTTTCCACTTTCTCTTTGGGTGAGAGACCTTCCACTTTATTAATAAGGATGTTGGCGGCTTCTTCTCCCACCATGTTACCGCGCTGCTCTACGGTGGTGAGCATGGGGTCGCAGGCAATGGCGCGTTGTCCGTTGGTGAATCCACAGATGGAGATATCGTCGGGTACGTTGAAGCCCATGCGCTTGGCAGAGTAGAGGATGCCGATGGCAGTATCGTCGTTGACGGCGAAGAAGGCATCGGGTATTTCCTGCTGTGAGAGCAAGTCGGGTGTGATGAGCTCGGCATCAGCGCGGTTGTCACAGATGCGGAAGAAGCGCTCTTCGGGTTGCAGATGGTGTTTCAGTAGGGCATCGCGGTAGCCGTTATATCGGTTTTTCGATATCTCCATCGTCATGGGTGAGGAATAGCAGGCAATGCGGCGGCAGCCTGTGTCGATGAGGTGGCTGACGGCATTGTAGGCACCCATATAGTCGTCGACAACGACGCGCGAGCAGTTAATGCCTGTACAGATACGGTCGTAGAAGACGAGGGGCATGTCATGGTCGATGAGTTTCTTAAAGTGGTCGTACTGCAGCGTATCTTTCGCTTGTGATACGATGACGCCGCAGACCTTGTGCTCGTAAAAATTTTCACAGAGTCGCACCTCACGGTCGTAGCTCTCTCCACTCTGGCCCACCATGATGGCATACCCGCGTGAGGAGGCTTCCTGCTCTATGCCGGCAAGCACGGTAGAGAAGTAGTAATGGGCCAGCTCGGGAATGATCACACCGATGATCTTCTGTGGCTTCACGCGTGTATTGCGCAGGTTCTCCGCTATCACGTTAGGAAAGAAATGGTGCTCGCGTGCGTAAGCCTTGATCTTCTCGCGCTGCTCCTCGCTGATATGAGGATTATCTTTCAGTGCGCGCGAGACAGTGGCTACGGACACATGGAGTGCCTGTGCGATATCTTTCATTGTGATGGGAGTAGTTGCCATTAGTGTTTATAACAGTTCCTGATTTCTGTATGCAAAATTACGTATTTAGTACGAATAATCAAATGAATGGGACAAAAGAAAAACTTTACGCCGTGCAAACGTTTGCATCTGAAAAGGCCATAATTTACGAAACAAAAAAATACACGTTATTAAAATATGCACTACATTTGCAACATCGAATATTGATATAAAGCGTTACCTTAATTACTAAATCAAGGATATAAAATACGACGACGCAGACCAAGAAACGGAAAACGAAGAAACAATAATCATATAAACAATTGGCTAATTAAAAACTCAGAATGATGAAGCAGGTAAAAATCAAATTACCGCAAAGAGCTTTGACCCTTGCCGGCGGAATGCTCCTTACGGTAGGTGCCTTCGCCCAAAGTGGAACGGTGAAGGGCCATGTGCTTGATGCTACCGGTGAGCCTGTCATGGGCGCTACCATCACTGCGAACGGTAAGGCCGTCGGCATTACCGATCTTGATGGTAACTTCACCGCAACGGTGGCTCCGGGAACGGAGATAACCATTACCTATCTAGGTATGCAGCCGCAGACTTTGAAAGCAACGGAAGAGATGTCGATTATCTTGAAAGATGACGCAGAAAGTCTGAATGAGGTGGTGGTTATTGGTTATGGTGCTGTTAAGAAGTCCGACCTTACCGGTTCGGTGACAGCTCTCAAGCCTGATTCTAAGAATAAAGGTCTTGTAGTTAACGCGCAGGACCTGATCGAGGGAAAGATTGCCGGTGTTAGCGTCACAGATGGTGGCGGTACCCCAGGTGGTGGAGCTACAATCCGTATCCGTGGCGGCTCGTCGCTTAATGCTTCCAACGACCCTCTGATCGTGATCGATGGTGTTCCTATGGATAACAATGGTATTAAAGGATTGGCCAATCCCTTGTCGATGGTGAACCCGCAGGATATCGAGAGTTTCAATGTACTGAAAGATGCGTCGGCCACCGCCATCTATGGTAGCCGCGGATCTAACGGTGTGATCATCATCACCACAAAGAAAGGCCATAAGGGACAGAAGTTGAGCATTTCCTACAATGGCTCGGTGACCACCTCGATGAAGCAGAATACGATCGATGTGATGACCGGTGACGAATACCGTGACTTCGTGAAGAAACTGTATGCCGGCACGACGCGTGAGGAAGAGGCTTTGGCCAACCTCGGTACGGCTAATACCGACTGGCAGGATCTGATCTACCGTACAGCCTGGAGCCAGGACCACAACGTGACCGTGGCAGGATCGGTGGGCAGTTGGCTGCCGTTCCGTGTCAGCGTAGGCTATACCAATCAGCAAGGTATCGTGCAGACTTCTGACTTCCAACGTTACACCGCATCACTGAATCTGAGCCCCTCTTTCTTGCAGGATCACCTGAAAATGAATGTGAATGTGAAAGGCATGTGGGCCAAAAACCGCTATGCTGACGGCGATGCCATCGGCGCTGCTGTCCGTCAGGACCCGACACAGGATCCTTACAGCTTCACGTCTGAGTATGGTAAGACGCTGGGTGACCAGACGCTGAAGAACTTCGGCGGTTACTTTGAGTGGACCATGAGCGGCAACTCGCTGCAGGACAGCTCGTGGCCGTACATCTACAACACTCTGGCACCTAAGAACCCGTTGGCCGAGCTTTATTTGAAGAATGACCGCGCCATCAGCCGCGATCTGTTGCTCAATGGCGACATCGACTATCAGGTACATGGATTTGAGGATCTGCGTCTGCATGCCACTGTCGGTGCCGATATTTCTTACGGAAAGCAGACAACCGATGTTGACGGCGCATGTCCTCTGGCTATGTATTATGGCAGCACTGGTTATGAGTCAATTTTGAAGCGTAACCTGCTGTTCAATGCCTATATCCAGTACTATCACGACTTTAACGATGCCGCCAAGAATCATTTCGATATCATGGGCGGTTATGAGTGGCAGCATTTCTGGCGTTCTACGAAGAGACGTTATTTCTCCTATTATCCTTCCACCAGTTCGCAGGCCGGACAGGTACATACGGATAGCGGTATGAGCTATGAGATTATGACAATGGTAAGATCGGTCCTTACCGTTATAAGACCGAGAGCTATCTGGTGTCTTTCTTCGGACGTGCGAACTGGTCGCTGATGGACGGCCGCTATATGTTGACGGCCACGGTGCGTGACGATGGCTCCTCCCGTTTCCAGGAGCATTGGGCTCTCTTCCCTTCTTTCGCCTTCGCCTGGAGAATCTCAGACGAGAATAAGTTTAAGGAGATCAAGTGGCTGAGCAACCTGAAGCTCCGTCTCGGCTATGGTATGACCGGTCAGCAGGATGGTAATGGCCAGCAGAATGGTATCGGTGACTACAACTACTTCGACATCTATACGATGAACAGTGGTACGAACAACTACTATCCCAATATTGATAACGGTATCCTGGCCCGTCCTAATACCATCAATAAGGACCTGAAGTGGGAGACCACGACGACCTATAACGTAGGTCTCGACTGGGGCGTTTTAGACCAGCGACTCAGCGGTAGCTTCGACTGGTACTACCGTAAGACCACCGACCTTATCAATACGGTGTATGTTCCCGCAGGCAGCAATTTCCGCAATCAGGTGACATCAAATGTCGGCTCGCTGAGCAATACCGGTTTTGAGGCACAGATCAGCTGGAACGTCATCCGTACAAAGGACTGGAACTGGACTCTGGACTACAACTTCACGTACAATCACAACCAGATCACGAAATTGACAGGTGGTGACGATTCCGACTATTACATCCCTGCCGGTGGTATCTCGTCGGGTACGGGTAATACAATCCAGGCACAAGCTGTGGGTCATCCCATCAACTCATTCCTCGTTTACCAGCAGATTTACGACAAGGACGGCAAGCCCATTGAGGGCGCTGTGGTCGACCGCGATGGCAACGGTACCATTTCAGAGGAAGACCGCTATTACTACAAGAGCCCCAATGCTCCTGTGACAATGGGTCTGAGTTCTCGTCTGGAATGGAAGAACTGGGATCTCGGATTCTCGCTCCGTGCCAGCTTGGGCAACTACGTGTTCATGGACTACTATGCAGGTGCCGCCTGTGTATCGGCCAGCGAGCTTCTCTCTGCTTCCACGTTTTTCTCCAACCGTCCTACCCTTGTATTGCCGCTCAACTGGCAGACCTACAATGTGACGGCTATCGAGAGCGACTATTGGGTGCGCAATGCCTCGTTCCTGAAGTGTGACAACATCACGCTGGGCTATAGCTTCTACGATCTTTTCAAGACCGGTAACTGGGCAGGCATCAGCGGACGTGTATATTTCACATGCTCCAATGTCTTTACGATCACGAAGTACGACGGCCTCGATCCTGAGATCTACAGCGGTATTGACAACAACATGTATCCGCGTCCCCGTTCGTTTATCCTCGGTTTGAGTCTTAACTTCTAATCACCTATTATATAATAACGATAACAATGAAAAGCTATATCAAACATATCATTCCGGCTGTGGCAGCAGTGGTGACGCTGGGCTTTGGTCTGACAGCATGCACGGGCGATCTGGATGTGACGCCAATCGACCCTAACCTGCAGACTGAGATCGATCCGAATACCCTGTTCAACAAGTGCTATGCCAATATGGCCCTGGCTGGCCAGAGCGGTCCTGATGGTGACTGCGATATCGATGGCCTGGATGGCGGAACGACAGGATTTGTCCGCCAGTATTTCAATACCAATGAACTGGGTACCGACGAAGCGATCTGTGGATGGGGTGATCCTGGTATCCCGGAGTTTATCTATAACCGTTGGGATGCATCCCATCCTATGGTGCGCGGCTACTACTATCGTCTCTATTTCGGCGTGACGCTGTGCAATAAGTATCTGGAGAATTTCTCTGAAGTCGATGCACAGAAGACGGCGGAGGTACGCTATCTGCGTGCGCTGTATGACTACCTTCTGATGGATGCCTTTGGCAATGTCCGTCTGCTGACAAAGGTGTCGAATGATGTCGTACCTCAGTCCACCCGTGCCGAGGCTTTCACTACCATAGAAAAAGAACTGCTTGAGATTGAGCCCTCTTTGGCTGAGGCAACCCCTAAGACCTCGAGCGATGCCAACTATGGCCGTGTCGACAAGGCTGCTGCTTGGATGCTCCTTGCCCGTATGTATCTCAATGCAGAGGTGTACACCGGCACGCCGCAGTGGGACAAGGCCGCAGAGTATGCCAAGAAGGTGATGGACTCTGGCTACAAGCTCTATACGGGTGCTCCCGTGAACGGATGGACGGCTTATGAGCAGCTCTTTATGGGCAACAACGGTGAGAACGGATCGAGCGTAGAGTGCATCCTTCCCATTCTGCAGGATGGTAAGACGACGGCCAGCTATGGTACGACCTATTATCTTACAGCCGGTACTTATGATGAATCTGTACTGATCAATCCTGATGGTGTGACGACCGGTAACAACACCGGTGGCCAGTGGAGCGGACAGCGTGCACGCAAGAGCCTGATCGACAAGTTCTTCCCCAACAACAACGCACCTTATGTGTATGCCTATCAGATGCCTGCTGAGGCAGGTGACGACCGTGCGCTCTTCGATGGTAGTGGTCGTACGGTGGATTGTCCCACCTCTGCCGATGTCGGTACGTTTACTGCAGGCTTCGCCGTGGCTAAGTTCAACAACTTCTACACCGAGGGCTCGAGCCATGATGCCACTTTTTCCGATGCCGACTTCTTTTTCTTCCGTGTGGCAGAGGCTTATCTGACTTATGCTGAGGCTACGGCGCGTCTGAATGGCGGCAACACGACGGCTGAGGGAACGAAAGCTATCAACGACCTTCGTGCCCGTGCGCATGCACAGCAGCGCGTCAGTGGCAGCTACACTCTTTCTGACATCTGCGATGAGTGGAGCCGTGAGTTCTATTTCGAGGGCCTGCGCCGACAGACGCTGATCCGTTTCGACCGTTTCGGTGGAGAAAATAATTATAACTGGCCCTGGAAAGGTGGTGCAGCAGAGGGTACGAACTTTAAGGCTTACCTGAACATCTACGCCATCCCGTCAACCGACCTCACGGTGAGCGAGGGTATGGTACAGAATCCGGGGTATTCTAATTGATCAGCCGACAGCAACGGCTGTCGGTGACAGCTGTCAGCCGTTCAGTCAGCTTTTACAATCCATAAAATACGAACAACGATGAAAAAAATATTCCGTTCTACATTGCTGTTGCTTTGCACTGCGGGTCTATTCGCAGCGTGCGACACAGACAATGAATATAATCCCACGGTGACGACGCCGACGGAGTTTAAGCTCAACACGCCGGCTCTGGCAGCCAACGGAACGTACGATCTGGCCAACTCCACACAACTGGAGTTTACCTGCTCGCAGCCCGACTATGGCTTCCCCGCAGCGACCAAGTATGTATTGAGCTATTCGATCAACGCTGATATGAGCAACGCCACCGATGTGACGACCTCTTATCCCACTACGGTGATGTCGGTAAGTGCGTCTGAGCTGGCTGCCGGCCTCACCAGTCAGGAGCTGGCCGCCGGTGCCACGGAGGATCAGTTCCCTATGGACATCCCCGTCTATGTGCAGGCCACGGCTACCATGCAGACGGCTATGGGTGGTGACATTGAGGGAACGACCATCAAGTCGAATATTGTGAAGCTGAACAGTGTCCATCTGCTTTATTCTCTGCCTCCTGTGACGGCACCTACCGATCTCTATGTGACGGGTGCGTTCAGCAACTGGTCATGGGATAGCGCACTGCAGATGATTGTTGTCAACGGCAATGCCAGTGAGTTCTGGCGTCTCGTCTATATCGACGGTGAGGGCATCCGCTTCAACTCTTCCCGTGCCAGCGACGGCAACGAGGTGGGCTTCGACGGCATCACTCTGACGGCACTCAATGGTGAGACAGACACCTATGCCAACTGCAACGACAAGATCGTTGCCGGCAGCGATGGCAGCATTGCCACGACAGAGCCCGGCTGGTATCTGATGGTTGTCAACTGCTCTGTAGAAGGCCGTGATATCATTTACAGTACTTCGTTCTATCCTGCCAAGGTATGGCTGATCGGTCCTGCCACTGCTGCCGCCGACTGGAGCGAGCTGGAGGCAGCAGCCCAATTCACGACACCGACGACAGCCGATGGTCAGTTCGTGTCACCTACGTTGCCTGCACTGGCCGGCACCGATGACAGCTGCCTGCGTATGTATGTGAAGATCCCCGGTCAGGACTGGTGGAAATCCGAGTTCATTGTGGGCGGCACCTTCGGTGAGACGCTCACCTATCGAGGCAATGGCGGCGATCAGACCCGTGTGGGTTGCGCAGCCGGTCAGAAGGTGTATCTCAATTTCAGCAATGACACCGGTGAGATAAAGTAATCCAACTAAAAATGACAAGACAATGAAAAAACTTTCATCCTTCATACTTCTCGCTATTGCGGGCATGCTCTTCGGAGCATGCTCGGAATACAACGATTACGACGACTGGGCTGATCCGCAGCACAATGATGAGGAGAATGCCATCACTCTCCCCGGTTTCACCGCCTCGGCTGTCGATGCCATCAATCTGGCTGATGTGACGGCCGACTCAGTGGCAGTGTTCTCTGTCTCTACCGCCGCTCTTCCCGAGGGCTATGAGCTTACCGACGGCCGCATCAAGCTGATGCCCGAAGGTGTGGAGAACGCTACGGCTTCCGAATTGAATACTACAGTGACGGGTGTCGCCTCAAAGGCCGACCTCCAGTCGCTCATCGAGACGGTCTATGGCAAGGCCCCCGAGGCCCGTACCTTCTCAGGTCATGTCTATATGGACGCTACCAAGAACGGCACCGCCGCTCTCATCGATGCCGGTGAGGTCAAGGTGGTGGTGACACCGGTCGCTCCCGACATTTCGCAGCACTATTACATCGTAGGTGGCACAAAGGGCTGGAACAAGGCCGATGCCCTGACGCAACCGTTCTCCCACAGTGAGACGAACGTGTACGATGATCCAGTCTTCACCATCACGATCCCTGCTGCTGCCGACGGTGACACATGGTTTGCCATTGGCGACGACCAGGCTCTTGATGCCATGGAGGCCAACGACGACACATCGCGTCTGCTCGGTACGACAAAGGGTAACGGAAAGAATGGACTTGGCAAAGAGGAGAGCATGGACTTCCGCAGCAATCTGGAGGATGACGGCTCTTTCTGTGTGCCCGCATCCACCGGTGCAAAGTATATCCGTGTTCAGATCAACATGCTGAACTATACTTATATCATCACACCGCTGAATTTCCCGCAGACGATCTATGAGATTGGTAATGAGACGGGCTGGAGCGAAGCGGATGATAAGCTCCATCCGCTGGTAGGCTCCGGCGATGGTAAATATCAGGGCTTCTATTATCTCGACGGAGAGTTCAAGTTCAAACAGAATGCCAAGGACTGGGCTGTCAGTTGGGGAGCGAGTGGCACAGACGGTGTGTTGGCAGACAATGGCGGCAATCTCTCTACTTCCGCCGGTTTCTATCAGATCGATGTCGATCTGGCCACACTTACCTACACCCTCACCGAGGTGAACACAATCTCTGTTATCGGCAATGTTGACGGTTGGGCAGATGATCAAGACCTCACCTACAATGTGGCTGACGGAGCGTGGGAGGCTACCGGTGTGAAGGTGAACGGAGAATTTAAGCTCCGTATGAATCATGCCTGGGAAGTCAGCTGGGGTGGTCCGTTCGACAACCTCACCTCTGTCAATGGTGGTAATATGACGTTGCCGGAAGGCACCTATACGTTCAAGTTCTACCTGAGCTGTGAGGGACACAACCGATTGGTGTACACCAAGGAGTAATCTCTTTAGCCGGTTATCGGTCTGACAAGAATAAGAGGGTATGATGCCCCTCTTCTTCATAGGCAAATCACTGTATAGTTTCAGTTCTGTTAGAATTGGCTATACAGTGATTTTGTTTTATGCCATAGACCAGAAGACGACTTCGATCATCTGCCGTTATCTGCTGATGTGGGCCCGATAAATTCAGAGGAGTTGTACCTATAATCTATTGTACGGGGCTGCCTCCCTTTGATTATATCGGATGAGGACCTGATGTAGCAGTCTATACGGTGGACTTTAGTCTAAATCGAGCCTCTAATGAAGAATTGTGATGAAAAAGATGAATGATTTTAACATGATGGGGGAGTACCTGGCCTTTTATGTTTTCATGGCAAGCCGCTAAAATTGGGAAAGACCTGAAGTCATAGCACTTTTAGTGCAACATTCATTCTTATCTATTGCTGTCCGGTAAAAAAGGAAATGGCATAATAATTCATCCCGAAGCCCTTTT
>ERZ857521.3387-NODE-3387-length-13204-cov-6.422618_pt1 | contig 13204 bp, 9 predicted proteins | sample MGYA00519701_ERZ857521 | MGnify/ENA primary metagenome ERZ857521 (study PRJEB31778, sample SAMEA3449346) | human gut metagenome | biome: human gut; feature: human-associated habitat; material: faeces | place: United Kingdom | collected 2010/2012 ...
CGCGGGCATAATGATCCTTTCGATTTCATTCGATGCCACCCATTATGCCCACCGCACGGTCATGCCAAACCTGCGGTGGTAAACGGCGCATCGCATGCTGTATGCGACGACCATTCCCCTTCGCCGCAAAAACAGAATGAAAGCTTAATATCATCCCGCTCGTGCGCCGAAGCAACTGTTTGCCCGTCGATGCGGTAAGGCATTAATGGTCTACTATTTCAATACACGCGTCTTCATGCTGTATCAATGAGAAGATCACGTATATCGCAAAGCAGTTCAAGCAACCCGGCGTCGTTCGGAGGCATCCATGATTACCGTTGCCGACATTTTGGCCTTACCGGCATTCGAGCGGATTGATTTAGTCGCACCCATCGAAGATGCCGGGGAGCACCGCGTCTACAACGTTGGTATCTTAGACTGCCCTCCTTCAATCAACGACTACAGCGCATACATGCCCGGCGAGTTCATTCTCACCAATCTTGGTTTTTGCTATGAAGACCCCGACCTATCCGACGCGTCGCTCATTGCCATGATTGAAAGGCGTGTCGCAGCCATTGCCGTTAAACGTGTGTACTCGCCATGTTTTACCGATGCAGTCGCCCAAGCAAGTGTACGCATGGGCGTCCCGGTATATCTCTATTCCGGCGCTTACCATGAGCGCGTCGCATTCGAGTCGCTCAACCTCTTGCAGCGCGATCTCGACGCATCCGACAAAAGCGACGCAGTCGACACGCTCCTATCGGGAAAGCCAAAAGCCCAAGTAAGACAAGAGATCAACAAGTTGGCGGGCCTTACCGGATCGACGATGCGCTGCATTGCCATCTCTGCCGAAAAAGATGATCGCTGCTCACTGTACGCAATTCAAGACACCCTCAACGATTTTCTGGACTCGTTTCGACAGCGACACGAGGATGTCCAAAACGCATGCGCGTTTCGCTACCACGATGCGCTGCTCGTTTTCGTCTCGTATGCCACCGATAAACAGCACGAGGGCGTCTTCTGTGACCTAGAAAATGCCATTCGAGGAGTTGGCGTCAACTACTGCGGCATAGGCGACCTGGTGCCCCTCGGCGAGGCAGATATCTCCATTCGTCAGGCAACAATCCTTCTCAATGAAGCCCATCTGAGCGGAACGCGCAGACTTGAGTGGTCGGATCTGTCCATGGGCGCCTTCTCGTATGCAGCGCAGACCAACCCCATGTTCGAGCGCACCGCGCAAGGTTTTCGCCACCGCATCGAAAGCTACGACACACAAAACTCTACCGAACTGGTCCAAACGGCACGTGCCTTTGTGCACTGCAGCGGCGACATCATCGACACCGCCGATCGCCTACACCAACACCCCAACACCGTCCGATATCGGTTGCGGCGTATTCGAGCACTCCTCGACATGGGCGATTCACACGACCGCGAGCTGCTCGTATTCCTTTCCCTCACTTTCCTCAGCAGATAGTGCGAGTTAACTCGAATCGTCATTTTTCACAAAACAACTCCGAATACGTTCGGACAATTGGCCTTGCAAGCCGCCAATTGCTCACGAATAACAATTCATTTGTAAAAAATAACAAATAGACCCCCGGAAGGCTTTGAGTTGGTACCAAACACACGGCATCTGGGTGCTCCTAGACTTTGAGTCATGGTTTCGGCGTGCCGCTGCACCGGCGCCCGACTACAGGTATCGATGCCCCATCCGGGGCGAACGAAACGCCTGACCTGTCTGGAGGGGCCCACGTGCGGGGCGTCCGTCGGGGGTAGGCAAGAACCGACGAAAGGAAACATGACTATGACTGATTCGGTTTTCCAGGGTCGCCACCTGCTCTCCACGAGGGACTACACCAGGGACGAGCTCATGTGGCTCATCGGCTTCGCCGAGCACCTCAAGGACCTCAAGAAGCAGAACGTCCCGCACCGCTACCTCGAGGGCAAGAACATCGCGCTGCTCTTCGAGAAGACCTCCACCCGCACCCGCGCAGCCTTCACCACCGCCTGCATCGACCTGGGCGCCCACCCCGAGTACCTGGGCAAGGGCGACATCCAGCTGGGCAAGAAGGAGACGGTCCTCGACACCGCCAAGGTGCTCGGCTCCATGTTCGACGCCATCGAGTTCCGCGGCTTCAAGCAGGAGCACGTCGAGCAGCTCGCCGAGCACTCCGGCGTGCCCGTCTGGAACGGCCTCACTGACCGCGAGCACCCCACGCAGATGCTCGCCGACTTCATGACCATCAAGGAGCACTTCGGCAGGCTCGAGGGCCTCACGCTCGCCTACTGCGGCCAGGGTCGCAACAACGTCCAGAACTCCCTGATGATCACCTCCGCCATCCTCGGTGTGAACTACGTCAACGCCACCCCCAAGGAGCTCGAGCCCGACCCCGAGATCGTCGCCCTCGCGCAGAAGTTCGCCGCCGAGTCCGGCGCGACCATCCGCGTCACCAACGACCCCGTGGACGCCGTCCGCGGCGCCGACGCCGTCTACACCAACGTCTGGGCGGCCATGGGCGAGGAGTCCCAGTTCGCCGAGCGCGTCCGCCTGATGTCCCCGTTCCAGGTCAACGCCGAGCTCGTCTCCCACATCGAGAACCCCGACTGGATCTTCCTGCACTGCCTCCCGGCCTTCCACAACGCCGAGACCGAGTACGCCGCCAAGATCAAGGAGGAGCACGGCATCGAGGCCATGGAGTGCACCGACGACGTGATCTACAGCGAGCACTCCCGCTGCTTCGAGGAGGCCGAGAACCGCATGCACACCATCAAGGCCATCATGGCCGCGACCCTCGGCAACCTCTACATCCCGCGCGTCTAACCGCGCCACGGACCGACCGCACGCCGCGGCCCGCCCCTCCGGGCCGCGGCGCCTCACGTAAGGAAATACACCATGGCTGAAGAAATCAAGGAAAAGCCGGCGAGGAAGAAATTCCAGATGCCGAACACCTATGTGATCCTGTTCGCCGTCATCGCCTTCATCGCCCTCCTGACCTGGTTCGTCCCCGGCGGAGCCTACGAGCTCTCCGAGGGCGGCGACGCCATCGCCGGCACCTACCACGTGGTCGAGAGCAACCCCCAGGGCCTCTGGGACATCTTCATGGCCCCCATCACCGGCATGCTCGGCGGTGGCACGGTCTCCGGCGCCATTTCGATCTCCCTCACCATCATGCTGTTCGGCAGCTTACTCGAGATGATGGATCGCACCTGCGCGCTCAAGACGGCCATCAAGCGCATCACTATCGCCAATCAGAACAACATGCATGCGCTGATCGCCATCCTCGTTATCCTGATGGCGTTCTTCGGTACGCTCGAAGGCGCCTATGAGGAAGGCATCGTCTACTTCCTGATGTTCGTGCCCGTCATCCTGGCCCTCGGCCTCGATACGGTCACCGCGATCATGATCGTCGTCCTCGGCACCCAGATCGGCTGCCTCTCGTCGATCATTAACCCGTTCTCCACGGGCATCGCATCGGGTATCGCCGGCATCTCCCCTGGCGAGGGCATGATTCCCCGCATCGCGATGTTCGTCATCTTCACCGGCCTCGTCATCCTCCTGATCTGCCGCTACGCCGACAAGATCAAGGCGCATCCCGAGAAGTCCGTCCAGTTCTTCCGGCGCGAGCAGGACCTCAAGGAGTTCCCCGCCGCCGACGACGAGGACCTCACCCTCACCGGTCGCCAGAAGGGCGCGCTCGCACTGTTCGTACTTACCTTCGTCTTTATGATCGTCGGTCTGACCCCCTGGACCTCCCTCAACCCCGAGTGGACGTTCTTCGAGGACTTCGTCGCATGGGTCGCCGCAACCCCGGGCCTGCGCAACGTCCTGGGCACCGACATCACCGCCTTCGGAAACTGGTATTTCCCCGAGCTCTCGATGATCACCCTGATCATGGTCATCCTCATCGGCGTAGTCATGCACTATGATGCCGACACTATCATCGATACGATTCTCAAGGGCGCCTCCGGCCTGGTCTCCACCGCCTTCGTCGTGCCGCTGGCACGCGGCATCCAGGTCGTCATGGACAACGGCCAGATCACCCCGTCCATCCTCAACATGTGCGAGAACGCGCTGGCCTCCCTGCCGCCCTTCGCCTTCGTCGTCGTCGCCCTGGTCTGCTACTTCCTCATCGCCTGCCTGATCCCCAGCTCCACCGGCCTCGCCGCCGCCACCATGGGCATCATGGGCACGCTGTCCACCTTCGCCGGCGTCGACGTCTACATCATGGTCATCATCTACCTCATGGCGCTCGGCCTGGCCAAGATGATCACCCCGTGCTCCATCGTCGTCATGACGTGCACGGCCGCGGCGCACATGAGCTACGGCGACTGGGTCAAGAAGATCGCCCCCATCGTCGCCGTCCTGTTCGCCGCCTGCTGCGCCTTCCTCTGCGTCCTCGTGATGCTCTAGGTCTAGGCGCTACTCCCCCGCGGGAATCCTCGCGCGGCGGGCAAGCCCCTCCGTTTTTCCCGCCGCGCGCATTCCACCTAAGGTATGTAGGTCTTAAAGAAAGGAACCTGCCATGTCTGAAGAGAAAATCTACGTCTCCAACGCCACCAATCCGCTCAAAAAGGTCATGATGTGCTCGCCGAAGTACTACACCTTCAACGGCATCAACGTCATCACCTCCGAATGGATGAAGAAGGGCGATACCGAACAGAACGACATCATGGTCAAGGAATGGCAGATGCTCGTTGACGCCTACAAGGATAACGGCATCGAGGTCGTCGAGGTCGAGGCCAACCCCAAGTACGAGGTCATGACCTTTGCCCGCGACTATGGTTGCATGATCAAGGAAGGCGCCGTCATGGGCCACTTCCGTCATCCGGTCCGCCAGATCGAGGCCCAGTCCTATGAGGCAAAGCTTAAGGAGATGGGTGTCCCCATCGTCGCCCGCGTTAACGCAGGTTGCATGGAGGGCGGCGACTTCTGGATGATCGATGAGCATACGCTCGCCTGGGGCATGGTCGATCGTACCGATGAACAGGGAGTCGCCAGCCTCCGCCATCAGCTCGAGAAGTTTGGCTATACCGTCGTCGGCGTTCCCTGCCCGCCCGACAACCTGCACCTTGACATGATCTTTAACATCGTCGCTCCCCAAGTTGCGCTCGCTTGCATTGACCAGCTGCCCTATAACTTCCTGCAGATGCTCAAGCGCCGCGGCTTCGAGCTCATCCCCGTCGCCAGTGAGGATATGTACAAGCACGGCTGCAACGTCCAGTGCATCGGCAACAACAAGGTCGTTGCCATCGAGAAGAACAAGCACATCAACGACAAGATGCGCGCTCTGGGCATCGAGGTCATCGACGTGCCGCTCGACCAGATCCTGCACGCCGGCGGCGGCCCGCACTGCCTGACCCAGCCGATCGAGCGTCCGTAGTCCGAACGTTTCGCCTGGACAGTATTTGTCCGAGCCTCTCATGGGGCGCCGCTCCGCTGGATTCCGGCGCTGCGGCGCCCCTTTTTACCCACAAGCCCCTCAAAGGGGAAAGGAAGCACCCATGAAGATCTTGATCAGCGATTATGCCGAGAGCATGATGCCCCAGCACGACCTCGAAACCGAGACCCTCAAATCTCATCTGGGTGAGGATATCGATGTTGAGGTTTATGCGTATACCGATGAGGCACGCGAGGAGTTCTACGAGCATCTTGCCGATGCCGACGCTCTGCTCACTGCCTTCATCAAGGTGGACAAGGAAGCGTTCGAGCACGCTCCCAACCTCAAGGTCATCGCCATCAACGCCACCGGCTATGACAACGTAGACATGGACGAGGCAACTGCGCGCGGCGTGGGCGTCTGCCCCGTCGGCGAATACTGCACCTGGGATGTCTCCGAAAGCGCCATCGCCTATATGTACGCGCTCAACAAGAACTTCAAGTTCTACATCGGTCAGATTGAGCAGGAGCACCGTTGGGATTACGCCGCGGCTCCCGAGGTGCCTCGTCTTGAAGACCAGACCCTCGGCATCTTTGGTTTTGGCAAAATCGGCAAGTGCACCGCCCGTAAAGCCAAGGGCCTTGTCAAGCGCATCATCTCCAACGACCCCTTTATCGACCAGAACCTTTTTGGGCAAAACGGTGTCGAGCAGGCCGAGATCGACGAGGTTTTGGCCGAGGCCGACATCATTATCAATCATATGAATCTTAACGAGACGAACTATCATTACTTTGACGCCGAGAAGTTCGCCAAGATGAAGAAAAAGCCCATCGTCATTAACCTGGGCCGTGGCCTCTGCATGGACGAACCCGCTCTTATCGAAGCTCTCGATTCTGGCCAGATTCGCGCGTTTGGCGCCGATGTTCTGTATGACGAGACGCCCGACCTGGCAAACCACCCGCTCGTTGGCCGCGACAACGTGATTATCACGCCGCACTCTGCGTTCTATTCGTCTTCGTCGCTACGCGACCTCATGATCTTCCCGTGCAACAACATCGGACACTTCCTCAAGGGCGAAAAGGACCAGCTCTTCAAGTTGGTTAACGACGTTCCTGTCGTAAACGTGTTGTAGGAGCTTAAACTGCTTCCAGAACACGTGGCTCAACGGGATGAAGGCCTATTCTTCATCCCGTTTTATTGCTCCCCCTATCGTCTAAGCGACGTGCAGTCGCCGCGAACCAAAACAGCAGGGGCCACCAGACCAACAGAAAAGGGATCACTAGGGACCAGTCCTTAAAAATACCCGCATCTATATGCGACAACGTATATCACATTGTACGTTTACCGATAGGTCGGCTCGTTTGCGGAATACATGCCACCATAGATGTCCTCACATACTCACCGGATGGTATTATTGATATGTGATGCACGCTTTATTAAACGCATTACTTCCCCGACTTGAAGGGTGCAGCTTTCAAGTCGACAACAGAGTCAAGACCTTATTGATTAACGAGAGCCCCGTCTCCCATGGCGGAGGCAGGGCTTTCCGTGAAGGAGCTTTGTATGTCGGATAAGGCTGCCGCATCTGGCAAAGAACGTAAGCCACGCCAGATGCCCTCATCTTTTACCATTCTCTTTGGCTGCCTGTTGCTCGTGGCCATCGCCTCGTGGGTCGTCTCGTCATTTAGCCCTGACGTGCAGGCCGCAACGCTTGGCAACTTTATGGCTTCTCCCTTCTTGGGCTTTGAGAGCGCCATGCAGGTCTGCGTGTTCATTCTTGTGCTTGGCGGTTTCCTGGGCGTAGTCCAAAAAACGGGCGCGCTCGACACCGGCATCGCCGTGCTCGTCCGTAAACTAGGCGGTAATGATCTATTGCTCGTTCCTGTTCTCATGCTCGCCTTTGGCATCTGCGGATCCACGTACGGCATGCTCGAGGAATCCGTCCCCTTCTACCTGCTCCTGGCATCGGTCACGTTTGCCATGGGTTGGGATCCGCTCGTTGGATGCATGGTAGTTCTCATGGGCTGCGGCCTTGGCGTTTTGGGATCGACGGTCAACCCGTTTTCGACCGGACTCGCGCTTGATGCTCTCAAGGCAGCCGGCATCCCCTATGACCAGGGACTCATGATCGGCATCGGTCTGGTTATGTTCGCCATCGCCGAGATTTCGGGCATCATTTTTGTCATGCGGTATGCCAAGCGCGTCCGCACCGACCGCGCCGCCTCATCGCTCACCCCCGAGGAATGGGAGACCGCCGAGCGTCTCTACGGCGACAAGGACGGCGATTCCGCCGAGGACGCGCACGTCGAGCTTTCCAAAATTCAAAAGCGCGTCCTTGTTCTCTTCGCCCTCACGTTTGTCGTCATGATCATCGGCTTTATTCCGTGGCAGACATTCGGAGTTGGCCTATTTGATATCGGCGCCAAGGGCGATGACCTCAGCACCGCATGGAGCGCACTTTTGACTGGCCTGCCACTTGGTCAGTGGTACTTTACCGAATGCGGCATCTGGTTCTTCACCATGACAATTATTATCGGCAAGGTTGCCGGTATGCAGGAGAAAGAACTCGTCGACACCATCCTGCACGGCTGCGCCGACCTTGTTTCTGTCGCGCTCGTCGTCGCCGTCGCCCGCGGCGTCTCCGTGCTCATGTCCATCACCGGACTCGATGTGTGGATCCTCACCAACGCCGCCAACGCGCTCGCCGGCGTATCCGCCACAGTCTTTGCCCCGCTCTCCTATGCGCTCTACTTTGCCCTGTCTTTCCTCATCCCCTCGAGTACGGGCATGGCAACCGTCTCGATGCCTATCATGGGACCGTTGGCGGCATCCTTAGGCTTTGCCCCCGAAGCCATGGTCGCAATCTACCTCGCCACACACGGCGTTGTAGCGATGATCACTCCCACATGCGGGTCCATCATGGCTGGCCTCGAGCTTGCCCAGGTAAGCTACGCGACCTACATCAAGACGGCCACCAAATACATGGTCCTGCTTACCGTGATTACCGTTTCGTTTGTCACCGTGCTGATGCTCGTTTTGTAATCGGCGGGCGCACCACAAATCACATCTTTTGAAAGGGGCCCAAAGAGCCCCTTTCTCTTAGCTCGAGGAGGGTGTCGCTTTATAGCGCCAAACTCGCCCCCGTTCGTGCCGTTTACCGAGCTTTTGGCGCGCGCACGCATTTGTTGTACATCTTTTTTGTAGGATAGACGGGTTATACATGAGGCAAGGCGGTTTAAATGGCATATGGTTTTAACGACGGCGATCAACGGCGACAGAGCGTTCGCCTTGCCGGTCGCGCTACGCCGACGCCCGGAAGCTCGTCTTCTTCCACCGCCGCCAGCCCGCAGTATCCAAGCAGCTCGCAACGGCAGCCCCGCCCTACGCCTCGGCAAAACACCAGCGGTTCTGAGACTCGAGGGCAGGCTAGTACCGCTGCGACTCGCAGACGCGACGGTGCCGTCGCTTCGAGCAGATCCAACGCTAAAACCGAACGGCGCAGTCGCAGTACCGATCAACGCCAAAGCACGCGCTCTTTCACGGGCACGCGCCAGCGCCAGACCGATGTGCCGCAACTGCGTCGCAACGGTCGCCCCCAGCCCGGCATCTTTGTCCGCCGTTCTTTTTCGCGCCCGCAGAACGGACGCAGCGGCCTGAGCTCTCGCCCGGCATCTCGAGCCGGCTCCGGCGCTCCCGCTCTACCCTTCCGCCGCGCACGCATCGCGCTTTGCTCCATCGTCGCGTGCCTGCTCTTTTTATTTTTAGGCTCGTGTATCTCCCACGGATCAGCCGGTCTCGAGCCCACCGCCGAGGACAAGCTGCTCAAGGCCCCCGTCGCGCCCGGTTATTCTTTCGCCTTTTCGACCCCGCGCTCGCAATGGCAAGCCGGCACGATGCCCCATATCTATCAGATCGACCCTGCATGGTCGGAGCTGCCTTACGCCGGCGGTACCATCCGCCAAAATGCTTGCGGGCCTACGTGCCTCACCATGGTCTATATCTTTAAGACGGGACGCACCGATATGACCCCCGTCGATATGTGCGCGCTTTCCGAGGCGGGCAATTACGCCCCCACCGGTGCAACCGAATGGTCGTTTATGACGAGCGGCGCGTGGCAGTTGGGACTTAACGGAACGGAGCTCCATAACGATCGTGACTCGATGACTCAGGCACTGCGTTCGGGAGCGCCCGTCATCGCCGCCGTTCGGCCGGGCACCTTTACCAACGTGGGCCACTACATTGTGCTTTACGGTATTGACGACGCCGACCAGATTGGCGTCTACGACCCCAACTCGGCCAGCCGCAGCGCCCGCCGCTGGGGCGTCGTAGAGGTCCTTAACGAAGTCGAAGCCATGTGGGCCTACTACTAGTCATTGGGCACTCATTGGGGACAGACTTAAATGAGTGGTCGTCGGGGACAGTCTTACGGACGCCGGCCGAGAGCAGACGAAAAGGGCCATCCCGAACTGCTTGGAACTGCCAGCACGGAAAGCGCATCCTGCTTTGGGGCCCAATAGCGGGGTGCGCTTTCCGTTAGCGGCCCGTTTGGGAAACTAGGGACCGCTTTTCGACAATAATCCGGGATGCATTTTCCGATTGAGGGCCTCAAGGGAAACCGCACCCCATGTTGGACGCTCATTCTGGGATGTGCTTTCCGCAGTTGATCGATGCGGCCTTTAAGGACTGTCCCAAGCTGCCGGCAGGAAAGGAACGTCCCCAAGTGCCGGGTTTCCGCAGCCTGCAATGCTCCTCATGAACAGCCGCCTCAATAACAAAAGCCCCCGCGGCCGAAGCGGACCGCGGGGGCAACAGACCTGCAAGAGTTAACTCAAGTCCTCGCCATTTGATGCAATGACCTTTTGGTACCAGCAGAAGCTGTCCTTTCGGTAGCGATCGAACGTGCCTTTGCCCATATCATCGGCATCGACATAAACAAAGCCATAGCGCTTCTTCATCTGCCCCGTCGAGGCCGACACCAAATCGATACAGCCCCACGGCGTGTATCCCATCAGGTCAACACCGTCCTCGACAATTGCATCGCGCAGCGCAAGAATATGCCTTCGCAGGTAATCAATATGATACGCATCGTGGACTTTGCCGTCTTCCAGCGCATCGAGTCCGCCCACACCGTTCTCGGCGATAAAGAGCGGAAGATGGTAACGATCGTGGTAGCCGGCAAGCGTCACGCGCAAACCCAGCGCATCGATCTGCCACTTCCAGGCAGTCTCTTTATCCTTGAGGTACGGATTGCGCAACGTCGGGAACACGTTGCCCTCCGCCTTCTCGGCGATCACCTGATCATCGGCGCACACCAAGCGCGAGCAATAGTACGAGAACGAGATGAAGTCGACCGTATGCTCTGCCAGATACTCCGTATCGCCCGGCTCAAAGGGCACGTGAACACCCTCTTTCTCGAGTGCACGCAGCTTCCAAGCAGGATAGGCGCCCGCAGCCATCACGTCTGTGTAGAAGTAGCGGCCGCGGTCCTCCTCATACGCAAGCCATACGTCCTCGGGCGCACAACGGTACGGATAGGTCGCACCGGCAGCGACCATGCAACCCACCTTGTTTGCGGGATCGATCTTGTGCAGAATCTCGACAGCGCGAGCGCTCGCCATAAACATATGGTGCGAGAACGCCGCAGTCACGGCTGCACGGTCACGCTCATCCTCGAGCGTGACACCCGCGTTGAGATAGGACAGCGCCACGCTGTTGATCTCGTTGAACGTAAGCCAATAACGCACGAGGCCCTGGTACGCGCGTCCGACGGTCTCGACGTAGTGCGCATACCGCTCGATCATCTCTCGGCTTTGCCAGCCACCATAGCGCTCGACCAGAGCCAACGGATAGTCGTAGTGCGACAGCGTCACAAGCGGCTCGATTCCATGCTCGCGCAGCGCCTCGAATACCTGACGGTAAAACTCCAAGCCCTCGCCGTTGGGCTCGGCCTCCATCCCTGTGGGAAAAATACGGCTCCAGCAAATTGAAAGACGCAGGCACTTAAAGCCCATCTCGGCAAAAAGCTCGACATCCTCGTGCCAATGATGGAAGAAGTCGTTGCCCCAGCGGCATGGATACAGCCTGTCCGGATCGTCCACGGGCTTTTGCCTGCCAAACATTACATCCCAGCGGTCGGAACCCTGTGGGATCAGGTCGGAGTGCGACATGCCGCGGCCGCCCTCGTTCCAGCCCCCTTCGGCCTGGTTGGCGGCGAGGGCACCACCCCACAAAAAGCCCTCGGGCATACCGGCGGCAGACGTTCTGTCAAAGTAACTCATGCTACTCAGCATCCTCGGCAGAAGCTGCCGCGGCGTTCTCCTGCTCCTGAGCCAGGAGCTGGTTATCGTACACCTTAAAGAACGGGTACCAGACCACAGCCATGACCACGATCAAAACGATCGTAAACACCCAGATGCGCGGGTCGAGGCACTGGACAAAGCCCTGAACGAAGATGGGGAACGTGCCGCTCACCAAGATGTAGAAGTTAGAGACAAGACCCAGTGAGACCGCACCCCAATACAGCAGGGCCGAGAGGTTGATTTCCGATCTCAGCCGAACACATTGAGCGAATAGGCCATTCCCGCAGTTAGCCGAACGCCCCCGCGGCCCCTCCTGGGGTCCGGGGGCGCCGTTTTCCCAGTTGAAGGAACGGTGGAGATGTGTTTCGATAGGTCCGGTGGCCATGCTCCGCCCGCCGCCCGGCACCTCTTCCCAGACTCAGCCGGACGGTCGGTCCGTCTATTCCGTTTTTCTTCCAGGCTAGGCCAGCGGGGCATCGCCCCTCTCTGCGCGCGCCCTCTCGATGAGCCCCGGCGTCAGGTCGAGTTCGCCGATGGGCACGTCCTCCACGCCGTAGGCGTCCAGCAGCGCCGCCGCGTCCTCCCCGAGCATCGCCCTGAAGGCGCGCGCGGGCGTCGCGAAGCCGAGCGCGCCGCGGGGCTCGGAGTTCACGTGCGACATGGCCAGCGCCAGGTCGGCCGGGGCGAGCCGGTCGAACCTGATTCCGGCGCCCTTGGGCAGCAGCTTCCTGATCTCGACGTGGTTGCGCTCGCAGGCGCCCTTCTGGTCGCTGCGCCTGGGGTCGCAGTAGAACAGCCTCGTCTCGCCCGGCCCCTCGCCGAGCAGCGCCGCGATCGCCGCCTCGTCGGAGAACTCGGCGCCGTTGTCGGTGAGGACGGCGCGGAACACGCGGCGCGTCCCGTCGGCGCCGAGGATGGCCCGGACGCCCTCCAGGGCGTCCGCGACGCACCCGGCGGTCTTCTCCTCCAGCGGCAGCGCGAGCTGGAGCCTGCTGGGGCGGTGCAGCAGCGTGAGCAGGCAGGCGGAGTCCTCCCGGGCCCCCTCGACGGTGTCCATCTCCCAGGCCGCGGCGCACGCGTCCTCCCCGAGGGCGAGGAACGCGGCATGCGACCTGCGGGCGGAGTGGCGGGTCGCCGCCCGGCCCGCGGCGCGCTTCCTCGGCCTGTAGCCGACCTTGCGCCTGAGCTCCATGTTGGTCATGCCGTCGTAGCCCGCCGAGACCCAGCGGTAGATGGTCGACGGCGACAGGTCCACCGGGCCGCCGTTGCGCGCCGCCATCTGCTCGGGCGACAGCCCCCGGCGCAGGCAGTCCCTGATGGCCTCCAGCCTGGCCGCCGCGGCGGGCTCGTCGGCGTCTATCCCGCGCCTGGACGAGACGAGGACCGAGTCGGCGCACAGCTGCGCGGCCCGGGCCTCGTAGAAGACGTGCGGGCGGCGCTTGCAGCCGATTGCGCGGTACCGGCCGCAGCCGTTGCAGCATCGCGGCCATGCCGCCAGGCGCGGGCAGGCCGCCGACAGGTCGGCGGAGGCGTCCACGCGCTCGCCGC
>ERZ857521.3390-NODE-3390-length-13184-cov-3.220200_pt1 | contig 13184 bp, 15 predicted proteins | sample MGYA00519701_ERZ857521 | MGnify/ENA primary metagenome ERZ857521 (study PRJEB31778, sample SAMEA3449346) | human gut metagenome | biome: human gut; feature: human-associated habitat; material: faeces | place: United Kingdom | collected 2010/2012 ...
ATGAGTCGCTGTACTGTCTTGTGATTCAGGTGTATTCCGTTATTATGCAATGCTGGAAACCGATTTGTCAAGGGGAGATTACCCTGGAGTTATACATTTTTTTACCCTGGAGTTATACATTTTTCTTTTTTGAGCTTCTGAGCCGTCGCCTTTCACCGCGGCCCTAAAATTTTGCATAAACACGACACAAGATCAGCAGCGTGTAAGCAATCAGAAAAAACTAAACCGCCTGTCCCTATGGCCGAGATAAGGGTCATTAGGACAGGCGGTTTTCTTTGCCTTAAATGATGACTGGTAAGATGTACATATTCCATGACGTTAGTCGGAACGGAAATAAGCCTGGTGGTGTACCATAACATCGTCTAGAATGCCTGAATCATCAAAACCAATCTTCCAGGAGGCCGGGTCAAGAGGGTCATCAATTTCGTAAGTCAAGCGATATCCACCATAGGTTGCCTCAAAGCTATCGTTCGGTTGGCCATACAGCTTTAAGACATCTTCTCTGGTAGAACATCCCAGCATCAACCCTCCGGGAAGGCGTAGTTCTGTACCGGAAAAGTCGTAGTTGCCATATATTACATGAATACCTCCCACCGTGCTCTCGGCGACAGGGATCGTGCTTTCGGTGGTGTTGAAGACACAGACGCTGATATCCTGCTCGTGGTCATTGGTCAACGAGACCCATTCCCATTCATAGGACGCATACGGGCCTTCCGCGCCAGCCAGAGAAAGCCCGGCATCCTCCTCGGAAATCACCCACCCATCGTCAAGGAAAGCCGCAAGGGGAACTGGTAATGTATAAACCGTATCATTGATCTGGATTGAAAAACTTTCCCAATCATTCGGGAGTTCAGGGGATGGTGGGTACAATTCTGCCCCTGACGCGTCGAGTTCTGTCATAAATTCGAGCGTTATCAAGGTGGAGGTGTGCGGCAGGTAGGTGACTTTCGCAAACAGATTGTAGTCGTTCCCGCCCCACAGCGCGCGCCCTTCCTCGTACCTCTTTTCACTGATTTCAAAGGAATGCCGCTCGCCGGTCATATCTACGCCGCGCAGATAATAGTCGTCCGAACCATAGTCCCCGATCCCTCGCGAATATTCAAATTCCAGCCGCTCCAAATAGGCGGCTTCCGGGCGCTTGAGATAGGGAATGTCCAAAACGAGCGGCCGGACAAGGAAGAAAGCGGCGGCGACGCATAGCAGAATGCCTGCGGTTCTGCCGACCTTTTGCAGGAACGTTGCGTCCGGCCGAATCAGCAGTACGAATAAGACAAGGGCGATGATCACCGCTACCAGCCCTAAACCGCCATGGACAATGACGGCTTGCATAAACCCCGTGATTCCGATGGCAAAGGCATCGGCGCTTGTAAACCATTCCATCACCGCGAGGATGGTGATCGGCAGAAAAAAGATGACGGCAAGGAACAAAATAAACCATTTTAACTCCGCCTTGTTTTTTTCGCCGCCGGGTGTTCTTTCGTCTGTTCGGTTCTCATTTATATTGTTCATTTTCTCTCTTGCTTTTATGAAAATCAGTGTTTCAAACGCTCCAGTACCTCGCAAATCGCGAGCATCCCCTGTTTTTGATCTTTGATTTTGGCGGTGATGCTGTTGTTGACCAGCGACAATTTTATTTTGGTTTTCCCGCTTTTCGCTTTGATGATCCGCTGGGAAGGCAGTAAACCTTTTTGTACTTTCAGTTCGTCAAACTGGTCAAACGGAATGCAGATTTTACCGTAAATATGCGAGATATCAAAAGTTTCCAACACTGCGATAACCAATGTTTTTTCTGTCACGCCAACATAACAATATACATTACTCAAAGCTCCCAGTGCCAACATTTCAGCCGTCCCAGACATCAAGGTCCCCCATGCTTTTCCCTGGTACGTTTCCCCGTCCGGGCAAATACTGGCTAACATTTCATTCATATCTTTCTCATTCATGAATAAAGTCATATGGTTCACCTCGTTGTTTTGTTCATGGGTCAGTGGATCCAATTCCATCTTAATTATAGCACTTATCTTATTTTACGATGTGAAATCAGGGTAAAATACCCGTAAATATTAGGCGAGAAAGGCACAAGGTTACCCAATAATTTGGCTACGACGAGATTCTGGAAGATGTGATGCTCGCTGAGGAGTGGGAAGGAAGTCCATGAAAATGTCAGAAAGGCTTGTTCCTGATAATGATAGCATTTAATGAAATCTTTTGAATCAGTTCCGGGATCATGCCATAATTTTACGCAATCTTAACCTACTCATGATAGATGCCAAACACGAATCACTATATAATTATACTGAATTGTTGTATCTAATGGAGGAGGCGTTTTTATGGGGGCTTTCTTTGACTGGCTGCTGTCAAATCCGAGCGGGATCACTACAGTGATCGTCATCCTGGCGTTTGCGATCCCGTCTTTCACCGCAATCCGCAGACTGACGAAAGGACATGTCAGCAAAGGTTCCTGCACCGTGCAGACCGTGGGATTTATCCGCTCCACCCAGCAGACCGGTCTGTATGTCAACGAAAACCCGCAGCTTCTTTTTGAACTGGACGCCCTGGCAGAGGACGGCACAATATTCCAGGCCAGCGTGCGGAAAATCATTCCCATAACGGAGATAGCCGGTATGGTTCCCGGCAGGGCGATCCCCATCCGCTATAATTCGGACGACAGGACCCGGGCAAAGTGGGACGATCATCCGGACGAGGCGCTGGCGCAGGAACGCGCCGCCCGCTATCAGTGCAGGAAGCACCCGGGCGATCTTTCCTATGAACAGCGGATGGAGCTAGTAAAAAACGGCGTGATGAAAAAGGCATTGCTGAAAAGCTTCCGGCTGACCGGGAAAGAAGAAGCCGGGGACTATGAAGCAGAAGCGGCCATCCAGCTTGCCGGCGAGGAGCAGGACGGTCATATACTTGCACGAACTCTGTATGTGCCCGATACGGCTTTGGAATACCTGATTCCCGGGCGGTATGTGGACGTGCGCGTCATTCCGGGCAGGGAAAATCTCTTTGCTTTTGTACTGGATTCCTCCGTGGTGTCCGGTATCAGTTAAGAGGGATACGGCGTCCGCTTGATACAGAGAAAGGGGCTGGTGTTTCGTGGAAAACGTATGGAGTCTTTTTTTCAACTGGATGGCTGAAAATCCGATTCGGGCCACCGTGATCATATCTGCGGTGGTCATTGCGCTGTGTATCCTGCTGGGGTTTGTGCTCCCTGCCAGATCCGCAAGGCGGAAAAGGGAGAAGGAGCAGCGCTGGAGGGATGCCCGCACAGTGAAGACCTTGGGTTTTATCCGTTCTGCAAAGCATACGGGACGAAGCGTCAATGACAATCCCGAGTTTCGCTTCGTGGTGGACGCACTGGCCGAGGACGGGACATTTTTTGAGACCACCGTGACGGAGATCATCCCCCGGCGCAGCTTCCCATGTGCGCCGCCGGAGCGCCGCTCTCCATCCGGTATGACCCGGCAGACCGCTCCCATGCCATCGGGGATGATAATCCGGACGCCGATGTGCTGAATGAGCGCATCGTCCGCTACCAGTGCCGCAGGCATCCGGACGAACTGACCTATGAGCAGCGCATGGAGTTTAACAGAAACAGCGTGGTCAAAAAAGCGCTGCTGGAGAGTTTGCGGCTGACCGGGAAAGAGGAGGCCGGGGACTGGGAAGCGGAAGTGACGGTTCGGGTCACGGACAATGCGGCGGGAGACACGGTCATGAACCGTACCCTTTACTTAAACGACAAGATGCTTAGGCATATGGTTCCGGGCAAATACATCGACATCAGCGTTGTGCCGGGCAAAGAGGACGTTTTCGGTATCGTAACGGATATAGCCACGAAGGTCGTTCCTGAGAAAAGCGGGGCTTGAATGGTGAGTGCTCTTTCCTGTCCGGGATAACGCCGCAAAAGAAAGGATTGCGTTTTGAAAACGATCATTCATGATCTTAATAAAGCAGACTTCTCTGCTTTTGAACTTCCAGATGAAAATGTCGTGGTTTTCACTGCGGACGGCCAGTATGCTCCGTGCAGTGGCTGCTTTGCATGCTGGCTGAAAAATACCGGATTCTGTGTGATGGACGACTCCTTGAAACATGCGGGCGCATTGATCGGGCAAAGCGACCCGCTGATCATTATCAGCCGTTTGTGTTACGGCGGCTACAGCCCCGGCGTCAAGGCTGTTTTGGACCGCGCTATTGGGGTATCCCTCCCCTTCTTTACCTGGCGGGGCGGCCAAACCCACCATATAGGGCGCTACCCGCAGCGAAAGCTGCTGCAGGTTCTCTTTTACGGAGATTCTACGGAATGGGAGCGGCAGACTGCCACAGAGCTTGCAGAGCGCAACCGGCTCAACCTTGGATACAAAACAGCGGAAACGCTGTTTTTCCAAAATCCTGCACAGATCAGGGGAGCAATATCATGAAGCTGCTGATCTTCAATGCAAGCCCCAAAAAGAGAGGCGGCGCTTCTCAATTTTTCTCCGGTATCCTCCGGCTGTTTCTTCCCGGCCTTGTCAAAAAAACGGTTCCTCTGCGGAGCCGGAAAGACTTTGACCATGCGCTTTCCCAGTTGGGCAGCGCGGACGCCGTATGTATCTCTTTCCCGCTTTATGTGGATGGATTGCCCTCTCATTTAGCAGAGTTCCTATCGCTGGCAGAAGAATATTGTAAAGCCCGTTCTCTTCGGTTCCGCCTGTACGCCATTGCCAACAACGGCTTTATAGAGGGACAGCAAAACCGTACTGCACTGCGGATACTGGAATCCTGGTGCCTGCATTCCGGCGCTATCTGGAGCGGCGGGATCGGGATTGGCGGAGGCGTCATGCTGCGGGTGCTGGGAATCGTCTATCCTGTTTTGATCGCGCTATCTATCGTACAGATCGCCGTTTCGTTTCTTACGGCAGGAAGCGTATCGCCGGACATGCTTTATACCCTCGCCATTCAGGCGGGAAGCTGGCTGTTTTTCAATTTCGGTGTATTGTTTTGCCTGGCCCGGTTGTCTGCGGCCGTTTACAAGCGCAAAACCGTAAAGAGCCGCTACACCCGTGTGCTGCTTCCATCCTTCCTGTTTGTTCCGATTGCCGATCTGTTTATGATTCTATCCTCTCTGTCTTGCGGCCGGTTCCTGTTCGCACTTTTAAAACAGGACGATTGTTCTCGTAATAAGGGGTAAGGTGATTGCATGAAGTCTGTCATTTTATACGGAAGCAGGTACGGAAGCGCCCGCCGGTATGCGCAGGAGCTGTCAAAACAAACGGGTATCCCTGCCGTCAGCTATCAAGAAGTACCGCTGCTTTCCGAACCGGAAATGGTCGTGTATATCGGCGCGCTGTATGCCGGAGGCGTTCTGGGATTGACAAAGACGCTGCGAAGGCAGTCATTCGGAGAGCATCAAAGGCTGGTGATCGTTACGGTCGGACTGGCCGACCCGGATATACTGCAAAACAGGGAGAATATCCGAAACGCCCTGCAAAAGCAGATTCCCGCCCAGCTATATGGCAGAGCAGCGGTTTTCCATCTGCGGGGCGCCATCGATTATCAGGCGCTATCTCTGGGACATCGAACCATGATGGCGCTGCTGCACCGATCTCTGCAAAAGAAATCGGCGGAAGAATGGAACGAAGAAGACAGGGCGTTAATGGAAACCTACGGCAAGCGGGCGGATTTTGCCGATTTCGCTTCCCTGCGGCCGATTGTCAATGAGATACAGGGGGATACGGAATGACAGAACCGATAATAAACATTTTAAAGCTTATTTTCATTGGTACGGCTACCACAATTGTTCGTATTATTGGACAGCTCGCTATCCCGACAGGCGAGCAAACTGTTCTATCTCCCAGTATATTCGCACAAAACGGAACCATGCCGGTTGCTTTTACGATTTACGGGATTTTTGCCTACTCCCTGATCGCCGCGCTGTTCCTGCTCATACGGAAAAGAACGGGCGGGAACCGTATCTGGCAGGGGCTGCGATACGGCTTTGCCTGCTGCGCAGTGTGGATCGTCTACCTTTGGGAGCCTCTGCCCCATGTGGCTCCCTTGGATCGCATCACCTATCCTGTGGCGGACGGCCTGGCTCTCATCGTCATGGGGCTGCTGCTGGGCTGGCTGTTCGGGCAAACAAGGCTGCCTGTAAAAAAGCGCAGTCGGAAGCTGCCCGCCCTTCCCGGACTTATCATAACCCTTTGCTTTATAGCCGGGCGGCTGCTTCTGTACTGCGTTATCGGTATTTATTCGTCCTTCCCAGAAAAAACCGTCGAGACCCTGTTATGGTGCCTGCTGGCAGGTTTTGTGATTGCCTGCGCTATGGCGTGGCTGAACCGTTATGTGGACGGTAACAGCCGGATCAAAAGATCGTTGATCCTGGGCGGCCTGCTGTTTGGGGTGGATCTGTTTTTGTTCAATTTCTTTATGCCGCTGGTTTTTGCCGCCGACATCCCCGATCTCATCCTTCGAACGCTGACAGATACTTTTGCCGTGACAGTGGGTTGTCTGGCGCTTCCGAATTCGCAGAAAGGGGCGTGTATTGATGGCTGAAAAGCGAACTGTCCGCTTTGTAAAATGGCTGATTAAGGTTGTGATATCTTATGCGGTGTTTATCGGGATCGGCTGGCTTCTCGGGCGGATCCCCGCTGAAAGAATTGGCCTTTCCGAGGATATGTTTTTCGATCTGCGGATGTTTTTCATGCTGTTTGGCCCCATTTATCTCTCTCTGATCGTAAAAATTGTTTTGACAATTCTGGCCGCAATAAAGCATAAAGAAAATGACACCGCCGAACAAAACAGGGGAGTTCTGCTTGCCGTCACTGCCATATTGATGCTTGCAAATCTGTCCAATGCCCAGACCGCAGCGGATCTGAGCAGCGGACTCATCGAAAGCAAAGGGCTGAAAAGCCTGAACAGGAGCAAACGGTACAATCTGAAAGGCAAGCGGTTTTTAAATATTTTCCTTCCCATCGCCTTTTATATGCTGATCCTGGAGATATTGACGCTGCTGGTCTGCATCGTCACCTTCGCACCGTTATCCAACGCGGCAAGCAACGCTTTTATTTTTACCATCGCCCTGACCGCTTTGCTCCTGCTGTTGATCCCACTCATTCTCACTTTTATCTCCGGGTTTAAGGGAGACAAGGCGGAACATGAAATAAAGCGGGACAAGGAACGGCAGGCCGCAGTTGTGTCCGGCAACCTGGTCCTAGAAACCGATCCCATTCGCCGCAAACAGTATCTGCGGCTGCCGAAGCTGCTTGTGCTGGCGGTTTGCCCGGGCTCGTTCCTGCTTTCTTTTCTCGTGCTGTATTTCACCAAGAACCATCAGGACCAGTTGGCGGTCTTGATGCTGCGTCAGCCGTTTATGGCTCTGGCGGCTGCCTCGATCTTCGCTGTGATCCCGCTTCTGCTGTACTGGGCGAACTGCTCAGGGACGTCTTTGGTTCAGCGCGTGTATCTCTCGGAAAACCGGCTGTGCTATACCGGTTATAGCGGCAGCATGGACGAGCGGGTGGAATTTGCCTTTGTGCTGCTCCGGCTGAAAGAGTATTCTGTGGGAAGACGATCCATCTGTATCCGGGGAATATTTACCCGGAAGACAAAGGACGCCTACGGTACGCATCAGAAAAATGCCTTTTCCAAGACGCTCTGGATTCCCCGCACCTTTCCAGTGGAGCAGGAACGGATCCTGCTGGATTTTTTAAGAAAAGCGTAGCCGTAAAATGATTTGCGCTCACACACTCCAAAAAAGATAACAAAGGAGGCTTCAGAATGTATAAGACGATTGTTGTAAAATACTCTCCTAAAGCAAAGGAAATGGCGGCAAGAATCGAAGATGTAGCCAATCAAATGGAACAGGAAGGATTTGAACTGGTTTCTTGTTCTATTACACCTTCTTCCAAGGGGATTCTGGTTTTTAGACAGATAAAGGCTCCCCAACCGACCGAAGTTTGTGAGCACGAAAAAGGATAAAATAAAAATTCCACCCAATTTCCGCTGCTTACCTGTGAATAAGCTTATCCTGCTACACACACAGCAAAAACATAAAATCCCTTTTCAGGTTGTGCTGAGCAGTCAGTTTTGCAACCTGAAAGGGATTTTGCCATTTTGTCTATTACTGCTGCGCAGCTTCAAGTAGCGCCTTTTTAAGCTGCCGCTCGATCCTCAGGAGGTCCGCTTCCGCACTCTGGCGGGCAGCGCGGCCCTCCTGCCGGTGCAGTCCCAGAGCGATCTTGATCTGGCTTTCCCACAGTGGAACGGTGCTGAGAGCCGCCATTTGGATTTTATCTGCCGGCATTTTATCGTTGCTCTGGATCAACCGGATCTGCGGCGCAGTCTGGATGGCGACGTTTTTGCTCAGCTTTAGGTCGTGAATTTTCTTTTCAAAGCGGTTCACGGCGTCTACAAAATCTCATACCACCTGGGCGCTCATAGGATCGTCCTCGTCCGACGCCTCGGCATGAAGCTTCGGCAGGTTGGAAGCTTTATCCAGTATATCATCGCCTCCGGATGAAGGACAGCAGGACTGCAAGAATCCCAACAAGAAGGATGCCGGCCGAGAGACCCATGAGGATACCGGAGGTGAAATCCTGGGACGGAGATCCGCCCGCCGCCCTGGAAACAATCCCCAAAACAATACCGAGCAGGATCAGCAGTACGCCGATACATCGTTTCCGGCTGCTCCTGAGCTTTTGCCTTATCCGTGCGATGGTCTCCTGAAAAGAACGATTTCCCTTCATATCGCTAACAACCTTTCCTGTGCATATATAAAATCCAATCCATTTACATCCTTTTTACCGCATCCATAGCCAGTGCGGAACGCTCACACTCTTCGGCGGACATGGTGACCTGCCAGCACAGCGGACTGCCCTTCATTTTTTCCGCTGCGTAGCTCAAGCCGTTGGTGCGTTCGTCCAAAAGGGGATGGTCAATCTGCTGCGGGTCGCCCAACAGGATGATTTTCGTACCCATCCCGGCACGGGTGATGATCCCCTTGGCCTGCTTGGGCGTCAGGTTCTGCGCCTCGTCAATGACCAGATAGGTTTTGGAAATCGACCGGCCACGGATGAAGTTAAGGGCCTGGGCATCCACAATGCCCCGGTCGAACAACTCCTCTACTTTTCCGGAAAGGCTGCGCTCGTCGGCAAACCGTTCCTTTTCATTTTGATCCACCAGGAGCTCCAGATTGTCGACGACCGGTCGGAGCAACGGGGCGATTTTTTCCGATTCATCTCCAGGAAGGAAGCCGATGTCATCGTCAAACTGGGCGTTGGGGCGGCTGATCAAAATGCGCCGGTAAGCCGGTTCCTCCTGTTCCAGCATGGCGTGCAGGCCGACCGCCAAGGTGTAGAAGGTTTTAGCTGTGCCGGCCATCCCCTTTACGATCACCAGCGGCGCTCCCTCCGCATCGGCCATCAAGGCCTCCTGTAAGAATTTTTGGCCGACATTTCTTGGGGAAACACCGTAGGGCTTTTTCTTATGAAAAGAGAGCGGAACGATTTTCTTCCCGTCAAAACGGCCGAGCTGGGTTTTCCTGGCGGATTGGTCCGCTTTGAGGATGACGAACTGATTGGGCATGAGCGTCACAGGAAGCTTTTCACCGGCTTCGTCCACCTGATATACATCCTCCGGCGTAATATGCTTTTTTTTAAAGTCCTCGAATTTCTTTTCCGCTACAAATACCTCGCACCGGCCGGTATACTGCTCCTCGCTGACAGGCGCCTGCTCGGTGGTGAAATCCTCCGCCTGAATCCCCAGCATCTGTGCCTTGACGCGCACCAAAATGTCCTTTGTCACCAGGATAACCGGCGTTTTCCTGTTTTGCAGGCCAAGGCAGACTTTTAAAATCCGGTTGTCGTTTTTATGATCCGGGAAGCCTTCCGGCAGCTTCACGTCCACGCAGTTGACCTCCAGGCGCAGCGTGCCGCCGCCGGGCAGGGGGACGCCTTCCAGCAGGTTTCCCGCCGTGCGCAGCGATTCCAGATACCGGATGACCTGCCGCGCATTGGCGCCCCTTTCCCCCTCTGCATTTTTCAATCCATCCAGTTCCTCCAGGACGGCAAGAGGTAAAACAAGATGGTTGTCCTCAAAGGATTGGAGGGCATAGGGCGCCTGGATCAGAACATTGGTATCCAGAATATACGTTTTTTGCATGGCGTTTTCTCCTTTTCATTACAGAAATTTGATTCTCTTCATAACGAAAACAGCCGGTTTTTCAGAAAAAGCGGCGCAAAGCAACGCGCTTCCTCCGGAAAACCGGCTGATGCTATACAGGCAATATGCCAGGAAATCATATAGGGGAAAAAGCATAGGCAATCCACTCCATATTTCTATTATACATTTGATGCATTTGGTTTTCCATATAACCGGAGTTAATTGTCTGTAAAATACAAGTAAAATAAATATATGAGTACCTCCGGCTTTCTTGTAGAGCGCATGTGAACTTTTTAAATGATAGTTCCGTCTTTGAATTTCAAATTTCTGATAAAGCAAAAGCGGAAATTTAAATGGGTAAGCCTGTCCTTTTTATTATAAAACCGGCACATATTCGCTCACCGCCTTGGTTTATCATGACGAGAGTCTGCAAGGCATTAAAAAATTGTACACTTATATTTAATTTTCATGGTATAAAACCATCGAACAGGAACGGCATTTACCGTTCCTGTTCATAGTGTTTGGGCTTTCTTTGCCGTTGCGTCTTTGTCTGTTGTTTCTGTCGCAGGCGCTCCCGGACGGAGCGTGTTTCCGCTTCCTCGTGGAGCAGATTTGCGACATCCCGCTTGCTGTCAAACATCATCAGCGAATCGTATTTCTCGCCATAGGTGTCCTGCACACGAGTAACCGCAGAGCGTTCTTTTTCCCCACGGATGGAAAGCCGTGCCTCCATCAGCTCACCGGCGTCAAATTCTGAAGCCTGTTCCTTCAATCCGCTGTATTCCTTCAGTGCGGCATCCAGTTCAGCAGAATACTTTGCCTCCTGCGCTTCCAGTTTTTTCAGCGCACTTTCCATTGCGGCAATATCCTTCTTTACAGAAGAAATGCCGGTATCATCGGCGCAGTCCAGAGAACGGAGCAGCATTTCCTTTTCCGTTTTCAGTTCTTCCAATTCTTCCGTCAGCTCCGCAATGCTTCGGGCAAGGTCACGCAGCTTTGGTATCTGATAAAATGGCGTTTCCTTTTTCTCGGCAAGCAGATTTTTCCGTTCTTTCGTTTTTTCCTTAAATTGCCGTACCAAGCCCATATACCGCTCCAGCTTTGGTATAGCTGCCTGAATATGCTCGTTCATACGGTGTTTTCCCATGCCGATATGGCGAAGCTGGTAGCGAAAGATTATCATATTGCCACGCAGCCGTTCCATCGCTTCTGCAAGAGCGGGAATCGTGTTTTTGACTGCCTGTGCCAGCTTTCTAACGGCGGCTTTCAGTTCATGAAGCAAAGCGTTGTCTGCTTTGATCTGTCGGTTTATCTCGCAGCGGTCAGAGATGACTCCCTGCCGTTCCAGCGAACGGGCGAAAACGCCCTCATGAATGGTTGGCTGCTCGTCCAATCCCCGTTCTGCATGGCTGCGGTGGTCAATGCGTTCTTCATGTCCGTACCGTTCCAGATAACGATTCGCTGCATCTGCCCACGCCTTGCGCCACTGGACAAGTTGTTCTTCGCTGTTCCAACGCTCGGAGATAGGATTTTGCCTTCCGTATTTCGTGCTTTTTGGGTATTTGCTGACCCGTTCATATCCGTGTTTTTCTGCTTCGGAGGACGGCAGATATACCTTCTTGCGGCCGACCTTGTAAGGGTACTGCTTCTCCCACCCATCAGCCTGCGCCGCTTTGAATTCAGCGGCGGTAAAGCCCCGTTCTTCGCCGTTTCGGACACAGACATATTCTTTCTCGGCCTTGTACTGCCAGTTTCCTTTTTCATCCAAAGGACGAACCGTTACCATGATATGGGCATGGGGATTGTGCCCGGGCGGATATGGATCATGGACAGCAACATCGGCGCACATCCCATCAGCAACAAAATTGTTCTGAATGAAATCCGTCAGAAGTTCCTGCCATTGTGACGGTGTCAGCTCAATGGGCAAAGCAGGAACAAACTCACGGGCAAGGCGGCTGTCCTTCGTCTTTTCATTTTTCTCCACCGCATTCCATAAAACGCTGCGGTCTTTCCAGTCCGACGGAGCAAATTCCGGCAGGAACACATCCTGCCATATAAGCCCTTTCTTTCGTGTGAAGTCATGCTGTACTCCGTCATAGTCATTCAATATCTTGGAACAGCTCAAATAGGCGGAAGCGGCAACAGCAGAACGCCCATTGCCCCGGCTGACTACTTTTGCTTCCAAATGGTAGATTGCCATTCGTTCTCACCTTCCCTTCGTTTTTGTTTCTTTTTCGCAAAAAGAAAATGGGTGTCGCCGGAGAAGCGATACCCATATTTGCGACAAAGCTGCCGGTGGCAGGTTTTCGCAGGCAGTTGGCGCAAGGCAGGGGTACAAACTGTACCCCTGCTCACAGACGCAAAAGCGGGTGTACTTGCGATAACTGCGTGGACGATGACAGCAGAACCAACCGGACTGTGGCATCGTCCGGCGGCTCCCGCAGGAGACGCAATCCCCCTCGGAGAGCGCACGAGCTTGACCAACGGGAGGGCTGCCACCACCTGCTTTCGCAGGTGGTGAGTAAGTGCGCCCTTCGGGAAAAAGAGAAGCGCCCCGGTTGCCCGGAGCGCCTCCATAACACTTTATCGTAATGCCCAATACAGAAAATCCTCCAGCTTCGTCAAATCCATGTCAGCAGCAGCCGGATAGACTTTTTCCAATACAGCGCCTTCTTGAATCAGCCGCCGTGTCCGTGCCTTGCGTTCTTTCTGCCGGTCACGCATCTGCGCTTCCTCCAGCCGGTGCTTAGCCTGCAATAATTTCTTTTCATTTTCTGTCATATTCATGTTCATAGAATCCTCCTGTGGTAGCAAAAATAAGGTTGGTTGATAGCATCGTAATACCAAACATCCTCCCGTTTGGTATCACGCTTTTTCTGAAAATATTTGTAATAGCAAAAATGCCTCCGTTCGGTATCGCAGTCATACCAAACGAAGGCGATTGTAGTATCAGAAGCTGTCCGCAAAGTCCAAAGCCGCCAAAAGATTCTCGTCATCCTCAGCGGGCGATGCTTCTGCGGCGGATGGCGGCATAATAGGAAGCA
>ERZ857521.3392-NODE-3392-length-13175-cov-3.835213_pt1 | contig 13175 bp, 10 predicted proteins | sample MGYA00519701_ERZ857521 | MGnify/ENA primary metagenome ERZ857521 (study PRJEB31778, sample SAMEA3449346) | human gut metagenome | biome: human gut; feature: human-associated habitat; material: faeces | place: United Kingdom | collected 2010/2012 ...
GGGCATGAACACATAGGAGCGGATCTGGCTGCCCCATTCGATTTTCAGCTGGACCCCCTTCAGGTCGGATATCTTGTCCGCCTTCTCCTGCATCTGCAGCTCCACCAGTTTGGCCCGGAGCATCTTCATACAGTTGTCCTTGTTCTGGAACTGGGAGCGCTCCTGCTGAGAGGCCACCACGATACCGGTGGGCTTGTGGATCAGGCGCACGGCGGAGGAGGTCTTGTTGACGTGCTGGCCGCCGGCGCCGCTGGCCCGGTAGACCTGCATCTCGATGTCCTCGGGGCGGATATCCACCTCCACATCCTCGGGCAGGTCAGGCATGACCTCCACTGAGGCGAAGGAGGTCTGCCGCCGGGCGTTGGCATCAAAGGGAGATACCCGAACCAGACGGTGGACGCCGTGCTCCCCTCTCAGGTAGCCGTAGGCGTTCTCCCCCTCCACCATGATGGTGGCCGACTTGATGCCCGCCTCGTCCCCCTCCTGGTAGTCCATGATCTGATAGGTAAAGCCGTGGCGCTCGGTCCAGCGGGTGTACATGCGGTAGAGCATCTGGGCCCAGTCCTGGGCCTCAGTGCCGCCGGCACCGGGGTGGATGGTCAGGATCACATTGGAGCTGTCATACTCCCCAGTGAGCAGGGTCTGTAAGCGCGCCTCCTCCATGTCCCGCTCCAGCTGGGCGAAGCCCTCCTCAAGCTCGGGCAGCAGGGATTCGTCCTCGAACTCATTGCCCATCTCGCACAGGGCCATCAGGTCGTCCCACTCCCGGCGGCGCTTGTTCTGCTTGTCCACCTTATCCTGTAAATTCTTGATGCGCTGCTGCACCTTCTGAGCCTTCTCCAGGTTGTTCCAGAAGCCGTCGGCGGCGCTCTCCGCCTGGAGCATGTCCAGTTCCCGCTCGGCGGATTCCAGGTCCAGGGCTTTTCCCAGTTCCTCCAGGGTGGGAGCCAGGTTGTTCAGCTTGACCTTGTATTCGTCGAATTGGAGCATATGGTCCTCACTCTTTCCATCAAATTCCCGCCCTGACGGGCAGTATTCCAATCAAAGCCCAATTATTATATCTGAACTCGGCTGGAAAGTAAAGAAAAAACCGGATATTCCAGTGTTTTTTTGCGCCGCCGCTCCCACCGTGCAGAGGCGTTCTCCCTCTGCTTCGACAAATGGAAGGGCCGTCTCGCTCAGCGAGACGGCCCTTCAGCGGTCGCTGGCCAGCCAGCCGTCCCCCTGAAAGATGAGATCGTCCAGATCGCGCCAGGGCTCAGGCTGCGTCGGACGCTGTACTTGGATCATCTGATTTTCTTCCATATCGAGAACTTCCTCCCTCTGTATCTGATCGCGGCGCCGGTGGTCCTCCCACCGGCGTACACATCAGTATATGCCGCGGTCCATGGAATATGTGCTCGAAACCGTACACCCAGAGAGAGAAAATTTTTTGCGGCAGGCGTTCAGCCCTCCCCGCCGCTGTCCCGGAGGATGCGGGAGCTGTTGATCAGGATCACAAAGGCTCCGATATTGTGGAGGAAGGCCCCGGCCAGGGCGGGGATCACCCCCACGGCGGCCAGGATCATCATAATGAGGCTGACGGAGAAGGCGATGCCGATGTTCTGATACATGATGCTCTTGGTGCTCCTGGCCAGGGACATGACAAAGGGGATGTTGTTCAGGTCGTTGTTCATAAGGGCGATGTCGGCGCTCTGGATGGCCACATCAGAGCCCATGGCCCCCATGGCAATGCCCACGTCCGCCTCTGCCAGGGCCAGGGCATCGTTGATGCCGTCTCCCACCGCAAGCACATGGGCGTCCTGCCTCAGCCGCTTCACGTGCTCCAGCTTCTCCTCCGGCAGCAGGTGGAAATATACCTGGTCGATCCCTGTCTGCCGCTGGACCTTCCGGGCAGCGAACTCCCGGTCGCCGGTGAGGAGCACAGTCTGTTCCATCCCGTCCTCGTGGAGCCGGCTCACCACCTCCTCAGCCTCCGGACGGACGGAGTCATCAAACATGAGGCAGCCCAGCACCCGCCCATTGTACACCACCCAGTTGGCGGGACCCCCTCCGGTGTCCATATGGGGGTCCTCCGGCTGGTAGCCCAGGGACTCGATCCAGTGCCGTGAGCCGAACAGGATCTCTTCCCCGCCCCGGGTCCCGGTCAGTCCTTTGCCCGCGGTCTCCCGGACCTGGAACCCCTCCTCATAGGGGATGCCCTCCCCCTCTAAGGTCTTCATTAGGGAGCGGGAGATGGGGTGCATAGAGCTGCACGCCACGCAGCCGCCTCTGGCGAAGAGCTCCTCCCTGCTCTGGGCCTCCTGAAGATAGAAGCCGCTGATGGAAAGCTCCCCCCGGGTGATGGTGCCCGTCTTGTCAAAGATCACAGTGGTGATGTTGGTGAGCTGCTCCACGAATTTGGCGTTTTTGATGAGGATGCCCCGCTTGGTGGACACCGCCAGGGCAGCGATCATGGGGGCGGAGCTGACCAGCATGTGCCCGCAGGGACAGCTCACCACCAGCACGGCGATGGCGTTGGAGATATTTCGGCTGAGCAGAGCGGTGAGGGCGGCCACGATGAGGGCCAGCGGGATGTAGTAGTGCATGAACCGGTCCACGATCCGGATCTCAGGCACGGTGATGCTCTGGGCCTCCTCCAGCAGGCTGACGATCTTGGTGAAGGAGGTGTCCTGATATTCCTTCTCCACCCGGACCTTGATCATGCCGTCCAGGTTGGTGGTGCCGGCGTACACCGTGTCCCCTACGGTCACGGCGGCGGGCAGGGGTTCACCGGTGAGGGATTTCTGGTCGATGTTGGAATTGCCCCAGATTACGGTGCCATCGATGGGCAGGCCCATGCCAGGTCGGACAATGATGATGTCCCCCCGTTTCAATGCCTGGACCTCCACCGTCACCTCCCCATCCTCAGTTTCCAGCACCGCGTCGGTGGCCTGCATCTGCTTAAGGCCCTCGATGGCGTCCCGGCCTCCCATGATGCTCCGCTCCTCCAGAAAGTGGACCACGCTGAGCACCACTGGGATCAGGATGGCCAGCTCGTGCTGCCCAGTGATGTAGCAGGCCAGCACGGCGATGGAGACCAGGATCTCCATGGCGTTGGTCACGTCCCGCTGGAGAAAGCCCCGGATGGCGGTCGCCAGCAGGGGCAGGCCCTCCACCAGCACGCCCACAGAATAGATCAGCCCCGCCACCGCCGTCTGCTCCGGGAAGATCCCCTTATAGAGCAGTCCGGTGACCAGACAGACCAGGGCTATCATGGCGGTGGTGATCTCCACCGAGAGCTTTCGCTTCTCCCGCCGGGTCAGGTCGGCCCCCTGGCTGTCCTCCAGCAGGTGGACCGCGGTATTCGTCAGGTTCTCCATAGCCGTCCCTCCTCAGGGCAGAAAGATCTGGGGCGTGTTGGTCCCCTCGGGCAGCACGATCTTGCCGCCCATCTGGTTGAAGATGGTGACCACCTTTTCCCGGAACACCCGCTCGTAGACCACGTCCCGGTTCTGCTGATACTCCTGGAACAGGCCGTAGAACTCCGCCACCTGGTCGTTAGCCCGGTTGATCCGGTCGTGCTGCGACACCTGGGCGTCGCTCACCAGCTTATCGGCGGCGGCGTTGGCCTCCGGGATCACCCGCTCCCGGTACTGGTTGGCCTGCTGGATGCGGGTCTCCTTCTCCACCGAGGCGGCGTTTACTTGGTCGAAGTGGTATTGCAGGGCGCTGGGGGGCTTGATGCTCTTGAACTCCAGGCTCACGATGCTCACCCCCATCTCCATCCCGTCCAGGATGGCTTGGGCCTGGCGGATGACCTCGTTTCCGAACTCCGCCTTCTGGTCGGTGAGCAGGCCGTCCACGCTCTTGGACGCCGCGCAGGAGGTCATCACGCCGCTGACTACGCCGTTGATCTCGGTCTCTGGGTCACTGTTGTACAGGGCGTACTCCACCGGGTCAGAGATCTGATACTTCAGGGTGGCATCAATGTGGATGATATTCTCGTCCCCTGTGATCACATAGCCGGTGTCCTCGATCTCCGCATAGGTGGGGTCAGCGGAGGCGGCGTGAGTGGTGATGGACACCTCATGCACCTTTCCCACCGGCACCTTGATTACCTCGTCGATCACATAGGGGAATGCCAGCAGCAGGCCCGGCTCCTTCACCTGCTCCTCCCGGGTGTCCCCCACCAGCCGTCCGAACCGCAGCACCACCGCCACCTCGTGGTTATTGACCACCCGGATGCCGGAGCAGCAGATCAGCGCCACAAGGATGACGATCAGCCATTTGCAGTAGCGGATGGCGGTGTTGATGATGGCAATGAACCGCTGAGAATCCTTCATCTTCCCTCACCGCCTTCAGTCATCGCCGTAGAGCACGTCGAATGGCGGGGTGTCCATGGTGATGATCATCACCGTGTCCTCGTCCACCGAGTTCTCCAGGGCAGCCAGCTTCTGTAGGAATTCATACAGCTCTGGGTCCTGGCTGTGGGCCGAGGCATAGATCTCTGCCACCTCCCGCTCCGTCTCCGCGTTGATGGCGGCAGCCTCCTCCCGGCCCTCGGCCACGATGGCGGCCACCTCCGCATCCGACTCGCTCATAATGATCTGGGCGTCCCGCTCACCCTCCGCCAGCAGCTGGTCGATGTACTTCTGCCGGTCCGCCTGCATCTGGGTGAACACGCTCTGCACGTTGGTGGCCGGCAGGCCCACCCGCTTCAGCCGCAGCTCATGGACCTGGATGCCGTACTGTTCCAGAGCGTGGGACTGCACCTCCTGGAGCATGGCGGCCTCGATCTCGTCGATCTTGATGTCCTCCTCGTCCAGGGAGACCAGAGCGGACAGGTCATAGTTGCCCATGGTCCCATTTTTGGCGCTGGTGACCAGGTCGCTGAGGTAGGTCTCCGCCAGGGCGGTATCCCCCACGCTGGTGTAGTACCGCAGGGGGTCGGCGATGCTCCAGATGGTGTAGGTCTGCATGATGACATTTTTCTTGTCATGGGTCAGGGTCTCCAGGTAGCCGGAGTCCAGATACCGCTTCCTGGCGTCCTGGATCTGCACGTCCTCAAAGGGCCAGGGCAGGCGCAGGTACATCCCTGCCTGGGTCACCTCCGACCGGACCGCGCCGAACCGGGTCACCACCGCGTACTCCCCCTCGTTTACCTTGAACACAAAGCCAAAGAAGCCGATGATGGCCGCCACGATCAGGGCGAACATCCACTTGATGATGCGGTTCCCTTTCATATCATGTCCCCTCCTCACCCGGCACTGCGCCGGTCTCCGCCTGCGTCCCCGCTGTCTGTGTCTCCGCCGCCTGCTCCCCGCCGGCGCCTCCGCCGTCAAGGCCGCTGAACCACCGGCTCCCCGAGCCGCCCAGTCCGAAGTTGGCATACAGGGCTCCGGCGTCCACCCCCGGCCCTACGATATACTTTCTCTGCTGGGCCAGAGCCTGCTGGAAGCTCTCCAGATACCGGTCCAGCAGATAGGCCTCCGGGTCCAGCAGATAGGCCTCGATGCTGGCATTGTATTTCTGGATCTCCGCGTTGGCGCTGGAGACCCGCTCATCCCGCTGGATGCCGGCGTCATTGATAGCCAGCTGTTTGTCTGCCTCGGCCCCCTCCCGTGCCACCAGAGCCTTCCCTTCCGCGGTGAGGACGCTGGTCTTCTTCTGGATGCCCGCGCTCACCACGCTCTGGTAGATATCCGCGATGGCCACCGGCGGGTGGATGCTGGCCAGTGTGACGCTCATCACTTCCAGCCCCAGCTCCGCCTCCCGGGCATATTCCTTGAGCTGCTCCTCGATGCGGTGAGACAGCTGGCTGCGGTCCTCACTGATGATGGTGTTGATGTCCGTATGGATGGTCTCCCCCATCACCACCTCATAGCCCTTGGCGTTGAGCACGTCCTCCGGACTGCTGTACCGGGTCAGGTAGGTGTACAGGTCACTGATGCGGTAGGTGATCTTCAGGTTGATGGCCACCAGCTCATTCCCGTTGCCCAGCAGGAGAGCCTGTTCCTCCCCCTCGTGGGGGCGGGTCCACAGGTTGTTCTTGTTGTTTACGTCCCCCTCATAGCCCACGATCATCCCCTGAGGCTGGGTGACGTTGTAGATCTTCACCTCTTCAAAGGGCACCGGAAGCTTGAAGTGCAGGCCTGGCTCCAGGATATCCTCCCGCGCCAGACTGCCGAAGCGGTACAGCGCCCCCTGCTGATAAGTCTCCACCTGCACCACACAGGTGGACAGCCACACCAGCAGGAGCACCGCCATTGCGCAGGAGGGCAGGATCATCTTGATGAATTTCAGGCTCCACAGGGAGCGCATGGAGATGCCGGTGTGCTGCTCCAGCCAGGTCAGGGCCCCGCTGCCCTTTTGTCCCCCGTAGTAGTACACCGGGAACAGGATGTACAGACGGAAGACCAGTTCCTCCCGGTGCCGGGTCATCTTCACTGCCACGCTGACAGCCGCCATGGCCGCCACATAGAACCAGCAGCCCAGGATGACATAGTCCACATACTGGCTGACGCTGAACAGCCCGGTGAAGGAGGTGACCATATCCGCCATCAGGGCGGCTACAGCGATCTTGTTGAGCACCATCAGGTTGCAGATGCTGGCCGCATCCGGGTTGGTGTCCAGCTGCATGGACCACCAGCGCTCCACACAGGCGTAAAGGATGAAGGACACCACGCATACCACCATGTGCAGGGGAGCCACGGCCCCAGTCACATCCTCCCGGGGCTTCAGGGTGAAGAGATAGAATCCCACCACCAGCACGGTGACCACTACCAGCAGCATGGTGGCATTGACGCTGTCCACCGCGTCCCGCTTGGCCTCCCGCTTTTCCTCTCCGGCCTCCTCCGGCGCAGCCTGGGCTGCTCCCAGCGTCTCCGCCCCCCCTTCGGCCGTCTCCTGCTCCCGCCGGACCACATATGCCCGATACCAGAGCAGGATAGCGCAGATCAGCAGCAGCACGCTCTGCATGATCTGAAACAGGCCAAAACGCAGCACCGTATAGGTATTGACGCTCTCGTTCATGAAGAAAAACAGCATCCCGATGCCCAGCAGGATCATGCTGGTGATCAGGTATTCCAGCTGCTTGGCTCGCTTCTCCACTCCGCTCCCCCCTTATCCCTGGGCGCTCCCGCGCCCGCCAGATCCCTCACACAGCGCCCGCAGCAGCGCGCGCAGCAGCTCCCCCGTCTCCCGGTCCGTCCAGCTGGGCAGGGTCTGGAAGGGCTCCGCCTTCTCGGCCAGGTCCCCCTCCTCCCGCCGGACCGCCTGGACATAGTCCAGCAGCTTCTCCCCCAGGGGCCGCCCAGCCCAGCGTGCCAGGCTCTCCTCCATAGCGGCAAAGCCCCCCGGCAGGGCGCCGAACCCGTTGTAGCAGGCCACCAGGGTGCCGTGTTGGTCCTCCGCCTCCGCCGCCCGGCCGTACCAGACTGCGGCCAGGGTCTCCGGCCCTTCCCGCTCCGGCAGGTCCTCCTGCCGCAGGCGGAGGGGGCGTTCCCCCCGCCTGTCCGCCGCCAGGGCGGCGTACCCTTTCAGTACGGTCAGCTGCCGCTGGAACCGCCGCTGGTCCGTCCCCTCCAGCCCCGTAACCAGGACGCCCCCCCGTCCGGGAGCCAGACGGAGGCCCTGCCACTCCAGCGGTGCCTCCAGCACCGCTCCCTTCAGCTCATACTGGTCCTGTCTCACACACATCCTCCTCACAGGGGGGCAGGGAGACGGTGACCACCGTTCCCTCCCGCTCCACGCTCTCCAGTTCGACACTGCCGCCGCACTGCTCCACCACTTGCTGTACGAAATTCAGTCCCAGTCCGCTGGAGCTACGGATGGAGAATCCCTTCTCCCAGATCTCGCCCAGCAGCTCCCTGGGAATCCCTGTCCCGTTGTCCTCCACCTGAAAGCGGATCTCTGCCCCCTCCGTCTCCTCGACCCTGATCCAGATCTTGCCGTCCGGCCTCCGGACCGCATAGGCGGCGTTCTCCACCAGGTTGATGAGCACCCGGGAGAATCGGATCTTGTTGATCCGGATCTTCGCCTCTGGAGCCCGGTTCTCCGTGTGGACCAGGTCCGCATACTCCGCGCTGGAGATCTGGGCCATCACGGCGTCCAGCAGCTCTTGGGTGGTCACCACGCCGCTGCTCCTCGTGCAGGATCTCGGAAATCATGCTGCTCATCCGGTCTATCATAGTCTCGATCCGCTCCAGATACTCCCCTTCCGTCTGGTCCCCTCTCCTGCCGGCGGACAGTTTGACCACCCCCACCAGGGCCTGCATGCTGGTCAGAGGGGACTTCAGATCATGGACCAGGTGGCGCAGTTCCATATAGGTCCGGTTCTCCAGGATGCGCATCCGGGTCTCCATCAGCATGTGCTCGTTGAGCTCCTTCTGCTCGCTGATGCGGCGGATGTTGTTTTCATCCACCACCAGCAGCAGGAGCAGCACGGACATGAAGAGGAACAGAGCAAAAAAGATGGTGGCCATGGCCTGGAGAAAGCTGTCCGCCTGAAGGAACTTGGAGACGAGCTTGATGTCATAGGAACTCTCTCCTCTGCCGAAGGGAAAATTCCACAGCAGAGGCATCATGTCCAGGAATTGCAGCGCCGTGATGAAAAAGGCCACCATGAGCCCCTTCTTCATCAGCCCCACAAAGCTGAAATCGATCTTGGCCAGCACCCAGATCATGGCGATCATGGACAGGGCCGGAATTCCGAAGTCATAGCGGATGCCATAGATCCGGTTGATGAGGAGATACACTCCGGGGATCAGGATGCCCACCGCAGCGATAGACGCCAGCAGCCGCCGTCTCAGCTCCATGCCCCGGAAGGTCTCCACCAGAAAAAACACGCCCATGTAGTGGGGATAGGCCCGCACCGCATTGAGCACCACCAGCTTCAGCGCCGCCAGCAGCACGTAGATCTCCTGCCCCTGATAGATGCCGTTCATCAGCGTGCGGTAGATACCGGTGTTCTCCACCGTCACCAGGGCGGGCATCAGCACTCCCAGAAGCACCAGGCCCCAGCCGATGCACCGCAGGTCCCGGTCCGTTCTTTTTCTGGCCTCTGCCGTCTGTCCCAGCTCATGCTCTCGTTTCAAGTCCATCCCCCTCTTCCCCTGCGGTCCGCCCAAGGAATAACCGCAAGCCTTGCCCTGGATGCCCGGGGCAAGGCTTGCCGTGTCTTTTCTTTTGTATCCCGAGTCCGGCTTCGGGCCGCTGCACGCTCAAATCAGGCCGTAGTACCGCAGCACGTACTCCACGATGTCCAGCTGGTCTCCGATCCGGCGCTCCAGCTCATAGCCCCGGTAGGTCTCCACTGTGATGGTGGGGATGCCCAGCTGGGTGGTCACCGTATTGTTGATGCTCCCGATGGGGCCGGGTCCATAGAAGTTGAATCGCTCGGAGCACAGCTCGCCGGACTCCGTGGCCATCAGCATCTCCAGGTACATGTCGCTCATTTCGCTCAGGTCGGTGTAGATCAGCGAACTGCCCAGGAAATCTTTGTTCTCCGCGTTGGCCCGGGCCTCGTGCAGGTCAAAGAGGAACACCGGGTCCACCCTCTGGATGTCCTGGTAGATGGAGTCGGCCACCCGCTGGGCCATATTCCCCTCCGGGTCCCCCGGGAAGGACCGGTTCAGATCCTCCTGCTCCGTCACATAGCGGACTCTGGGGTCCGCCTCCGCGCCCCAGCGGTTGGCTGGGGACAGGATATGGACCGTCCCGGCCCGGATGCCGATCTTCTTGACCAGGTTCCCGGTCATCCAGCCGGCGATCTCATCCCCGTGAACTCCCGCCACGATGTAGATGGTGGGTCCCTCCTCCTCCCCCTGGAGCACCGTCACCTCATTTTCGATGTCGGTCCCCTCGGCGAGCTTGTAGGTGCTCACCTGGGTGGGATGATCGCAGTCTGTGAAGTAGTCCCCAAAGTCGCCAGGCACCATCTCCGCGGGGTCGAAATCATAGGGCGGGTCGATGACCACCTCCGCACCGATCTCCGGCCGTTCGATGGCCTCCCGGCGGTCATAGCCGCTCTCCTCCTGGGAGGCGGAGGCCGGCGCCTCGCTGCCTGCGGGGGCCGCTCCGCTCTCCGCCGGGGCGGAGGTGCTCCCCGGCCCTGGGGCGGCGCAGCCGGTGAGGGCCAGGGCCAGGAAGAGACTCAACATCTGCTTTTTCATGCCTTCACCTCCCAACTTTCCGCGCTCAGTCGGGAGCGAGGAACTGCCCGATGTCCGCCGCCATATCGACATAGGACGGGATACCGTTGATGACCAGGTTGCCCAATCCCAGCTCGTTGAAGGCCACCGCGAACTGAGCCACGCCGGTGACATGACGGGCTACCCGCTCAGAGATGGGGGCGCCGTCCGCGTCATAGCCGAAGTCATACAGACGGCCGTAGCCAGCCGCCTTCAGATAGTACTTATCCTGTCCGGTGACCACCAGGTTTTCGTCGGTCTTTCCTCTCAGGCGGCCCTGGGAGGGGTTGGAGGTCTCCATCAGCAGGGCCAGGGTATCGGTGTAGTCGCCCAGCTCCCGGTGGGTCAGGCCGTGCAGGTTCTCGGGAGAGGGCTCCAGGCCGATGCTCATTCCCTCCAGCTGCATGTTGATCAGCGCCTGGGAGCCCAGTGACAGGGCATCCTGATGGGCCACGATGGTGTTGATGGTGGGGTACTCGGGAGATGCCTCGTGGAGGTCCACCGTGATGTCGATGCCCTCCTGTTCAATGAGCTGGGTCACGCCGTAGCTCATTTTCTCGGTGAAAGTGCCATCGGTACGCCCCGGGTAGGAGCGGTTGATATTCCGGGTCTCGGAGCCGGACAGCCGCTGTCCGGAGGAGGCGTGGACATAGATCTCCGGGTCGGGCCACTGGTGGATGGGGTTGGTGGCCCGGGAGCCGAAGCGGAACCAGCGCTCCCCGTTGGGGGTGTCGATGGTAAAGCGCATGGGGGCCCCCTCCTGGGGGTCAGTGCAGGTGAAGGCGCTGTTGTTGGTCCGCGGGATGACGTACAGGGTGCCCGCCTCAGGCTGGGCGTTCTCAATGAGCAGGACGGCGGCCACCAGGCCGGAAGGCTCATTGGGGTGGGTGCCCCCCAGCACCAGCATGGAGTCCCCCTCCTGCTCCCCCTCCAGCACATAGACCTCCGTGTCTCCGGCGGTTCCCTCCAGACCGGGATACCAGTCGGACAGCATCTTGATCTCTGTCACTCCGGGGCCTGGGTAGATGGGCTCCACCTCCCGCATGGAGAGGAACTGGCCGGCCAGATACACGATGGCGGCGGCGGCCAGAGCCAGCAGGATCAGGGCGGATAACCAGCTCTTTTTCACTTCGATCTTCACTCTGTCCACCCCCTCATTTGATCAGCAGCAGCCGCAGCACCAGCGGGACCACCACCAGCGCGGCGTCGATCTGCAGCATCAGGTTCTTTTCCCGCACCATATTCTTGATGACGAATACCAGCAGGAAGAGCACCAGGCCCAAATAAACATATAATAACATGCTTTCCCCTCCTATCTCAAGTCAGGAACGAAAGGTTGCCGGACACCAGCAGGGTGACCAGGCCGTACAGGATGCAGACGATGAAGGGGATGGCGCAGTGCCGCAGCACCCGGGAGTACTTCTGTTCCACGATCTGGGCCGCATAGTTGCCCGCCAGGGCCGTGGGCGGCATCAGGTCGCCCATGGAGCAGATGAAGGACAGGGCGGCGGCAATGACGATCTGGTCGCCGGTGTCCAGCAGGGCCAGCAGGAAGGGGACGCCCAGCACAGAGGCCGCGCCGTAGGAGGACACCGCGCCAAAGGCGGGCATCACCAGGCAGACGGCGGCATACAGGACGATGAGGCCGAAGCCGAAGCAGCTGACCACGATGTAGCCCCGCACGCCGGTGAGGGTCATCACCTGGATGAACATGCCCACGCCCATCAGCTTGCCCAGCACGGGGACGGTGGTCTCCACAGCCTCCGACACTGCCTGGATGGCGTTGAACTTCTTGCCGGTGAACAGGCCCACCACGCTGCCGATGAAGAAGATCAGCGGCATTCCCAGGGATGGGAACACGTTGGGGAGAGCCCGGCTGCCCACCATGAGGACGATGACCACCAGGATGGGGATGTAGAGCTTGAGCCCGTACTGTTTGCCCACCTCCAGGTTCAGCCCCTCTTTGATCTTGTCGTAATCCAGGTGCCGGCAGTAGCGCAGGCCCACAAAGAGGACGGTGAAGATGGCGCAGGGGAAGGTCATGAAGGCCAGGGGGCCCTCAAAGCCGATGTAGGGCATATCCACGCCGCCGGCGATCAGCATGGCGGGGATGTTCACCGGGGGGGCGGCCATGCCCATGATGGCGCCCACCGCCAGGATGGCGCCGGTCTGGGGGGCCGGGATGCCCATCATCAGCAGGATGGGGGCCACGATAGCGCCGGCGGAAAGCACCGCGGCGGTGGAGGAGCCCGTGATCATGCCCGGGAACATGATGATGAGCATCAGCAGAATCAGCATGACCGCCGGGACCTTGTGGAAGCGGGAGACGATGACGGCGTTCAGGGCCTCCAGTGCCCCGGATTTTTGGATCACCGTCATAAAGATCATGGCCATGGAGATGATGAGCACCGTATCCATATAGACAAAGGTGCCCTCGAACAGATGGCGCAGGGGGATACCCTCCCCACCCACCAGGGCGCCGGCGATAGCGCCGGCCGCCATAGACAAGCTGACCGGCAGCTTCAGCAGGAAGTTCCCCAGCAGGAACACGCCCAGCATGACCAGGAATATTACCAGTTCAAATTCCAATCAAATCCCTCCTGTTCCGGAGTATTCGCGGGAGTCGGGCAGACGGCCGCCTCTGCCGGCGGAGCGTCCGCTTTTGGGAAGAGGCCCCACCCGTTTTGACAGGCGGGGCCTCCTTGCAGTGCAATGGGGTTCAGGCGCCGAAGATCTCCTGGAGCGGGGTCACAGCGTCGGCGATGGTGTACAGCATGGTGATGGGGATGCCGGCGTCGGTGGCGGCGTCAGAGAACTTGCCGTCGTCGTTGCCCTCCTCCACTACCATGATGTAGTCGGCACAGCCCAGGGCCAGGTCGCTGAACTGGTCAGACAGAGTGCCCCGGCGGGCGGCGCCGCCCATGTGGGCCACGATCACGGTGATGTCGTTGTCCTTGGCGGTCTGGGCGATGGCCTCAGCGCGGGCGATCTCGTCCTCCTGGG
>ERZ857521.3396-NODE-3396-length-13159-cov-2.533806_pt1 | contig 13159 bp, 15 predicted proteins | sample MGYA00519701_ERZ857521 | MGnify/ENA primary metagenome ERZ857521 (study PRJEB31778, sample SAMEA3449346) | human gut metagenome | biome: human gut; feature: human-associated habitat; material: faeces | place: United Kingdom | collected 2010/2012 ...
TTGTACAACAACGACCCAGACGATTTTCTAGAGATTGATTTAAATGTTGATACGTAAATTCAATTTGAGTATCGTCAATCCATTTTCCAATTAAAAAGCCTTTTAAAATTTCACCGCCACCATATTCTGCCCAAATCATGTTGCCCTGTTGATGGTAATGAAATTCTGTTTGGCTACTGACCTCACCATTTGCGGTGTTTTCAACAGCAACAAATTTTTTATTATCTAAATTCAACATTAAGTCACTCCGCATCTGATGTATCTATATCTTATTTTTGCATAATGTAATGCATTTCTACATTTTTCGCTTTTGCGGCTTTTTCTAGATCTACTTTATCACTTTGACTATCTCCAACAAGGTATAAAGATACATTCTTACCGACCTTTTCTGCATTATTTAGTCCATACATAGCAACTGCTTTATTCACAGATTGACTGTTCCCTGCAATTCCGATGTGTAAATTATCTGTAGCTAAAAGAGATACGAGTCGTTTTCCTGAAGTACCACCTGCGGTTCTAATCGTTGCTACAAGCATTCCATTTGAAACTGGGTTTCCTGCTTCTGGAACTTGAAGCATTACTGAGCGATTATCTTTTGGCATTTGTGCCGCTAACTGATCTAAAGATGGACCAGATGAACAAGCAAATAAAAAGGTTGAAGTCAGTAGTACAAACAGTTTTTTCATTTTTGTCTCCATATCATTCTAATAAATTAACTCTTCGTCCACGCACTCATATGTTGAGTAAATCCAATATGCGGATAATAATCCACTGCTTGTGGAGCTGATAAAAGCACGATTTTGGCTTGTGGATGTAACGCCTGTTTGGTGTGTTCAATTAACTGCAAGCCGATACCTTGTTTTTGATATTGTTCATCAACCGCTAAATCAGATAAATAACAGCAATAGGCAAAATCCGTCACGGAACGTGCCACACCTACTAATTGTTCACCATCCCAAGCGGTGACTAACAAATCCGCATGATGCAGCATCGCTGCGACACGTTTTTCATCCTCTAACGGACGGCGTGCCCCGAGCGTTGTTTTATTTAGTAATTCAATAAATTGTTTAACTGAAACTGGTTCATTCACTTTGTAGTCTATCATTTTGCAACCCTATGATATTTGATACTCAACTTGTTATAGCAATTTCGCCGCCGCTTTATCCAAATACCATTCCGTCACTCCATTTTTTGCTTTAATTTTTGCTGCGGGATAAGGCAGATTCTCTGCAGGAGTCGTTTGGATTTCTTTTAAAATATCCGCTTTGCTTTCGCCGGTGACCAAATAGGTAATGCGTTTGGCTTGTTCAATGAGTTTGGCTGTTTTAGAAATGCGAATTTGACCACTTTCAGGGTGTTTAGCAATGACAGCTGGGTTTTCATCATCAAAATTAGTTTGATGTGGGAAGAGAGAAGCGGTATGACCGTCAGTTCCCATACCTAAAATGATCCAATCAAAAACACCGTTTGGAATGACCACACTTAATTCTTCTTCGAAGCGTTTTAACTCAAAGTGCGGTTCATTTTCGCCACGAATTCGGTGGATATTTTCTGCGGGAATTTGAATATGATCGAATAAGAGTTTTTGCACTTCACCGTAGTTGCTTTCTGAATCTGTTGGTGGAACCATGCGATCATCACCCCACCAAAAATGCAGATTCTTCCAGTTGATTTGTTCGGTATAAGGCGCTTTGGCTAAAGTTTTGAATAACAGCTTAGGTGTTGAACCGCCAGAAAGAGAAATATGCACAGGGTGACTTAATTGACTATAAATCACAAATTCTTGGGCAATCTTTTCAACAGCGTGTTGAGCCGTTGGGAAGGTAATGGTGTTCATGTTTGTTTCTCTCTATTCGGTGATAAGCCTTCTTCTATTGAAGAAGGCGAGATATTAATGATTAAACCTTTTTCTTCATTTTACCGCTTGGTTTACGCCATACGCGACCACTTTTCGCAATGAGTTTTTCGGCTGCAACAGGTCCCCAAGTGCCCGCTTCATATTCGTAGATTCGACCACCCGATTCTTTGTAATCCAAAATCGGTTGCACAAATTTCCATGCAGCGTGCACCGCATCCGTACGCGCAAAGAGTGTGGCATCGCCTTTCATCGCATCAAGCAATAAGCGTTCATAAGCCGTGAGTACTTGCTCATCGGCCAAATCGGCATAACGGAAATCCATTGAGACTTCTTTCGCTTCAAAGCCCGCACCTGGCTTTTTCAAACCGAAGCGCATTGAAATGGCTTCATCAGGTTGAATACGGATGATCAATTTATTCTCAGGCGCATTTTGACTGAATACCGGATGTGGCGTAGTTTTGAAATGAATCACAATTTCTGTCACACGTGCCGGTAAGCGTTTACCTGTACGCACATAGAAAGGTACGCCAGCCCAACGCCAGTTTTCGATTTCGCAACGTAATGCCATAAAGGTTTCAGTGCGAGAGTTAGCCGGCACGCCTTTTTCTTGTAAATAACCTTTAACTTCTTTGCCATCAATTTCCGCAGCAGTATATTGACCAAGCACTAAGTTGTGCTCAACGTCATCTTGCGTTAATGGACGTAAAGAGTGCATGACTTTGGCCACTTCATCACGCATTGAGTTCGCATTGATGATTGCCGGTGGTTCCATGGCAACCATGGCGAGAACTTGTAATAAGTGGTTTTGGAACATATCACGCATTGCACCAGAGCCATCATAATAGCCACCACGTTCTTCTACGCCAATGGCTTCTGCCCCCGTAATTTCGACATAATCAATGTAATTACGGTTCCAAAGCGGTTCGAATAAGCCATTTGAGAAGCGTAAAACAAGTAGGTTTTGAACGGTTTCTTTACCTAGATAATGGTCGATACGATAGATTTGATGCTCTTCAAAGAAACGATGAATTTGGACGTCGAGTTCTTGTGCGGTTTTTTCATCGTAACCAAAAGGTTTTTCGACAATAATACGTTTCCAACCCTCGTCTTCTGTATTTAAACCATGAGCCGCAAGACATTCTGGAATCACACCATATAAGCTTGGTGGCGTGGACATATAGTAAAGGGTGTTGCCATTCGTTTGATATTTAGTATGTAATTCTTCTAAACGAGGGACTAATTTACCGTAATCGGCCGCATCTGATGTGTTTACCGCTTGGTAATAGAGATGACTACAAAAAGCGTCTAGCGTTTCTGGAGTGGTTTCTTCTGTTTCAAGTAACGCTTCGCGCATTTTTTCACGGAAAGTCTCATCGTTTAATTCTGAACGCGCGACACCTAATACAGAAAATTTGTTTAAACGACCAAATTTGAAGAGATTATAAAGTGCTGGAATGAGTTTACGGTGAGTTAAATCACCGGAAGCACCAAAAATCACGATACAGTTATTATTAGTTTGCATATTATTCCTTATTGTTCCGAGTAGTATTTTTAAATAATGCAATATATTACTGCACTTTACCAATCGAACCAATCAATTAAATTGAAAGACAGATGCCCAATTTTGTGTATTATCTGCCACCATCACAAAGGAGGGATTAATTAAACTTTCACGCTGATTATAGGTGAGCGGTTGATAGTGCGGATCGAAAATCATTCCATTGATTTCAGCTAATAAAATTTCAGCGCCTGCCGTATCCCATTCGCCAGTTTTACCGAGTCGAACATAGCAATCAACAGCTCCCTCAGCAACCAAACCGCTTTTCAAACTGCTCGAACCCACCACCGTAAATTCGCATGCCAAATTCTTTGCTAAAATTGACCGCACTTTTTAGCGGTTTTGTGAGATCGATTTTTTTGGGTTGTAAGATTTTTATTTCTTTGTTGCTTTGCTTGAATGCCCCAAAACCTTTCATTGCGTAATAGGTGATATTCAAAATAGGGAAGTGGATAACACCCAGTACAGGTTGATGGTTTTGTACGAGTGTAATCAATACGGAGAATTGATCTGTGCGATCAATAAATTGTTGCGTGCCATCAAGGGGATCGATTAGCCAATAAGTTTGCCAAGTTTGGCGTTGTTCAAAGGGAATATTGCAGTTTTCCTCTGAAAGAACAGGAATGTCAGGGAAAAGTGCGGTCAGTTTTTTGATTAAAAATTGGCTGACAAATAAATCTGCTTCCGTGACAGGGGTGTTATCCGATTTAGTTTGTATTTTTACATCCTGTTGGTAAAAATGAGCTAAATGTTTTCCCGCTTCATTAGCGAGTGCACGGACTTGATCGAGAAGAGATTGAGATAATTGCATGTTTATTTCCTACTTTGATTTCGGTAATAACAAGGAGAGGAAAATTGTTGTATAGATTGCCAGGATGACAGAACCCTCTAAGACAAATAATACACGGTCAGTCAGATATTGAGTATTTTGTGCGATGAGAAGGTTGCCGATACTCCAATAACAAAAAAGAATGATGAATGAAAAAATGAGAATTTTATTCCACTGATGACGTAGATAGCCGCGGTATTTAGCAAAGTAAGCATTGATTATTGCTGGCACGGTGAGAGGCCAAAATGTTAGAAAGAAACCAAATAATACGGCATCGAAGTTGCCTTCTTTGCAGTAGTCCATTCCGAAAGCGACATAAGCAATAATGCTACCGATTAGCTGTGTAACCAATGGGAAGATGATAATTGCTTTTAGATAAGGGGATTGCGTTGACACCTTAAGCTCCTAGAAAAATAGGCTATCCGAGGACAGCCTATTTAAATCCATTATTTCGATTTCTTCGCACGTAATACACGAGAAACGAAAATAAAGATACCAAAGATAAATACGGCAAGACCAAGTAATTCGCCAATATTATCCCAATTTTCTAATCCTAAGGCTAATGGATCTTCAGAACCACCTGATGTGACAGATGCCGCAATAATGAAGGCTAAGATGACGCCCATCAAGCTTTCACCCACAATTAAACCCGCAGCGAAAAGTGTGCCGAAACGTTCTGCTTTTTTCTCCACTTCAGTATCGTTAGTGCGTTTTGCATAGTTTTTAATATGACGGGTGATAAACCATGCCATTACCGCACCGACCACAACCGGCATATTGATTGATGGTGGAAGGTAGATACCAATCCCAACCGCTAATACTGGTAAGGCAAAGCGGCTGTCACTGGTTTTACGCATGAATGCATCCACAATGATCAATACAATACCTAAACCAACACCAGTTAAAATGTAGGTCCATTCTAAATGGTCGGTGAAAATACCTTGTGAAATGGTGGTCATAAGGGTTGCTTGTGGTGCTGAAAGCGCTTGTGCTGGATCCATATCTGGACGTGGTAATGCGCCAGTGAAACCATAAGCGTGGTATAAAATTTCTAATACCGGTGCAATCACTAATGCACCAACGAAACAACCGATAATCAATGCAACCTGTTGTCTCCAAGGGGTCGCTTCAACTAGAAGACCGGTTTTTAAGTCTTGTAAGTTATCGTTTGAAATAGTCGCGGTGGTTAAAACGATAGATGCCGTGAATAAGGTCAATGCGGTTAAGAATTTTTGACCGTCCGCTGTTTCAAATAAACCACTGCTTTTACCAATAGTCACTAAAACAAGTGAAATCACGATAACAGAAATAATCCCGATACCAGAAATAGGGCTAGAAGATGAGCCCACAAGTCCAGCCATATAACCCGATGCTGCTGCAACGAAGAAACCAATTAACACCGCAAGTAGCGTACAAACCACCACTAATAATACGGCAAGCTCGGCAGAAATAGGCGCTGCGGCAACGAAGTGATATAAAGAAATCACGATTAACACGACTGTCGCCAATAAAATGTAAATGATGGTTTTTGGTGATAAGTCGATATCAATACGATGTTCTGATTCAGCTTGTGAGCCTTTTAACATACGGAAAGAATGAATCATCCCTTCGATCATTGGTTTGAGAAGGATTAATAATGTCCAAATCGCTGCGATACCGATAGTCCCGACACCAATAAAGCGAACTTTGGTTTTCCATTCGGTCATCGCATAGCTCACGATTGACGCATCGGTTGGCATATCGCCTGTTGCAGTGAAATAAGGTACTGCGACACCCCAAGCAAGGAATGTGCCGAATAACATGGCCAGACCGCCCACGATACCAATTAAGTAACCCGCTCCCACTAAGGCAAGAGAGAAGCCCATTGGTAATTGGAAAATCGCTTTACCGTTAGAGAACCATGCGCTCGCGCTATCAGACATGACACGTAATGCATTGGTGAAGAATGCAACGGTTCCTGCAAAAATACCGCCGTAAGCAATATCTTTTACACCGCTGTCGCTTTCGCTATTGTTACCCGCTTTTAAGATTTCAGCCGCAGCCACACCTTCAGGGTAAGGTAAGTCGCTGTTTACCACCATTGCACGACGTAATGGAATGGTAAATAGTACGCCTAGAGTACCACCAGAGGCACAGATAAGCACCGTTTGCCAAAATGGGAATTCTTGCCAGTAGCCCATCATTAGTAGGCCTGGAAGCACGAAAATAACAGAAGATAACGTCCCTGCTGATGAAGCTTGGGTTTGTACCATGTTATTTTCTAAGATACTGGAATCCTTGAAGAATTTTAAAATTGCCATTGAAATTACGGCAGCTGGAATGGAGGAGGCGAAAGTCATCCCCACTTTAAGACCTAAATAAACGTTAGATGCAGTGAAGATCACTGTAATTAACGCCCCAAGGAACATTCCTCGGAAGGTCAATTCTTTTAAATTATCATGAGACATAAATTTTCCTATTTATTTTTGAAAAATGACTATACATTCTCAAAAAAAGAATAATTATTCAAGTTTTATTTAAAGTTAATCGCTTGTGATTAGAATTTATCTAAATTTCTTCGATTTATTTACGTTTTTTTAAATAATCTCGTAAGATATAAAGTGCGGTTAAGTTTCTTGCCTCATTAAATTCATCACTCACCAACAGGGCATCAAGTTGAGATAAAGGGTAACGCACGATTTCTAATGGCTCGGGTTCATCCCCTTCTAGTTGATTTGAGTATAGATCTTCACCTAGTAAAACGTGCATTTTATGACCCATGATTTGTGGATTGATCTTCATGGTGCGTAAAAACGTCCATTTTTTTGCGCCAAAAGCAATTTCTTCCTGCAATTCACGATTTGCACTTTGTTCGGGCGTTTCTCCTGTATCCATTCCACCTTTTACAAAACCTAGTTCATATTGTTCCGTTCCAACAGCATATTCGCGAACCAGGAGAAGATCCTCTCCATCAATTGCAATCACCATGACAGAATCGCGATTAAAAGGGCGGAAACGTTCGTAAGTGCGGTCAATGCCATTAGAGAATTTGAGATCGACGGCTTGAATTTCAAACAAGCGGGATTTTGCCACGGTAGAAAGGGAGAGAATGTGTGGAAGTTGTTTTTTCATAATATTAGCCCTATTATCTTGTTATTGGCTCATCATACGCAAAGTGAGAGAAATAGGAAGAGTTATGGCTGAAAATAATGAAGTACGATTAGATAAATGGCTTTGGGCGGCGCGTTTTTATAAAACCCGTAGCATTGCGAAAGCAATGATTGAAGGGGGTAAAGTCCATTACAACGGCCAACGTACAAAAGTGAGTAAAACCGTCGAAGTTGGTGCGATGATTAAACTTCGCCAAGGTAGCGACGAAAAAGAAATTGAAGTGATTGCTTTAAGTGATCAACGCCGTGGCGCCCCTGAGGCCCAATTACTTTACCAAGAAACGGCACAGAGTGTGAAAAAACGCGAAGAAATGGCATGGGCAAGAAAAAATAATGCACTGTCTATGCCACATCCTGATCGTCGTCCAAACAAAAAAGAACGTCGAGATTTATTGAAATTTAAACACCAAGATGAGTTCTAGAAAATAAAAGTGCGGTCAATTTGACCGCACTTTGTGTATTAATGGTTTTTGTGGCTTGTACTGTAGAGGATTTTGTCGGTATAAGCCATCGCAATCGCTGAAATCAAGAAAGCAAAATGAATAATCACTTCCCACATAATCGTTTTTTCAGGAATTTTTGAGGCATTCACAAAGGTTTGCAATAAGTGAATAGACGAAATGCTGATAATTGACATAGAAAGTTTAACTTTCAGCACGGTCGCATTCACATGGCTCATCCATTCAGGTTGATCCGGATGATTTTTCGTGCGTAGTTTTGAGACGAAAATCTCATAACCGCCTAATGTCACCATCACCAATAAGTTCGCAATCATCACTACATCAATGAGATTGAGTACGGCGAGCATAATGGTGTCTGCATCCATTTCATTAACATTGGTGATGAGATACCACAAGTTTTTCATAAACTTGTAGGCATAGATACCTTGTACGACAATTAAACCTAAGTAAATAGGCACTTGTAGCCAACGACTCGCAAAAATTGTTTTGCTTAGAAAACTGGTTTATTCGTTATATTTTGCACATGGATCCGTGATTTCTTTTTGTTCTGTCGCCATAAAATTCCCCACAAATAAAAAATTTAAATAAAAAAGCGGCAAGAAAATAGCCGCTTTTAAAGAAAAATTCAACAGGGATGCTTTATTTTACCCCGTTCTCGGTAGTGATAAGGGATAGGCGCGTTAAGTCCACGTCATTATTGAGTAATTCAACGTTTGGCATGCTCTTGTTAGCTTTCGCTGACAAGTCTTTAAAGCGTTCCACTTTCCCCACTAAACCTTGTTGCCCCACAAGGGCGGTGACGGTGCTGTTGTATTGATTGCTCACAGTGGAAAGGGTATTCCCCAGTTTGTTTAAACGTTCTGCCACCAGGCAAATCTGGTAAATTTCCCCCGCTTTTTCTGCGATTTCTTTCGCTTCGGCGTTGCCTCGTTCGATACGCCATAAATTCGCCACTGTGCGTAAAATTGGCATGAGGGTCGTGTGCGAAACCATAATCACATTTTTCTCGTAGCCATAATTAAATAGACTTGGATCTAATTTTAAGGCTTCAATATAAGCGGGTTCCACTGCAATGAACATCAAGACAAAATTAGGACTGCGCATGCCAATCAAATTGCTGTAATCCTTGCGGTGCAAGTCATCAATGTGATTTTTCAGGGCTTTAATATGCTCCCTTAGTAAACGCTCACGTTCGAATTCATCCTCAGAATTGACCGCACTTTCGTAAGCATTCAATGACATTTTGCTATCGATGATAATATTTTTCTCATCAGGTAAATTGAGCACAAAATCAGGATAGTTTCGACCGCCTTGTTCATCTTTAAAATGGGCCTGCGCACTGTAATGCACGTTTTCAATGAGTCCCGCAAGTTGAAGTGCGCGTTCAAGTTGCACTTCTCCCCAGTTGCCTAAGGTTTTCTTTTCCCCTTTTAGCGCAGAAGTTAAATTATTGGCCTCTTGCGACATATTTAAGCCAATTTCCAACACCTTTTTAATTTCCGCTTCTAAGCCCGCATTACCTTTCACCGATTCCGAATGGATTTCATTGACCCGTTTTTGAAAGCCTTCGATTTGTTCTCGGAAAGGCTTCAACAAGGTTTCCAATGCCGTTTGATTGGTTTGATTAAAGGATTGGCTTTTTTCTTCCAAAATGCGGTTGGCCAGATTTTGGAATTCTACGCCTAGTTGTTGTTTGGATTGTTCAATATGCTGTTGCTGTTCGGCAAAATGCTTTTCTTTTTCGGAAAGGGTGGTTTTCAACTCCGTTAATTCTTGTGAAAGTGCGGTCAATTTTTCCTGCGTTTTTTGCTGCTCTTGTTCTTTTCTAAGCACATTTTCTTGCGCTTGTTGTAATTGACCTTGTAAGCTTTCGGCTTGTGCTGACGCGATCCCAAAGCGTTCTTTTAATGCGGTAATTTGTCCGCCAATTTGATCGTGTCGGAGCTGTTCTTCATCCAATTCTTTTTCTAAATATTGGATTTTTTCATCACGTTCATTAAGGCGAGTTTGCAATCCTTCCGCATGAGTTTGTGCTTTAACGGCTTGTTGTTCTAATTGATTTTTGACCACACTTAAGGAATCAAAACGCTCAGCCAATTGATTGTAATCGTCGATGGTTTTATTGAGATCTTGTTGTAATTCTTGCGTATCTCGTTTGCTACGGCTTAATAGAAAAAGCATCACAATACTGATAAAAACCAGCACGGCAATGATAATTAAATATTGATTAGACGTGAGTTCTGACATAAATAGGCTCCTAGAAACGCAAAAATTTTAGCATATTCCTAGAAACTTTTTAAAAATTAAGATGGTTAATCAGATAAGAAAAGTGCGGTCAAAATAACCGCACTTTTTAGGAAGATTAGTAGTTTGAGTTAATCAATACTTCTTCACCGTAGCCACCAAGGGTTGGCATTGGTTGATAAGTGGAGTTAGCAGCACGCATTAAACGAATACCACGAATACCCGCTTCTTTTGCTGCGAGGATATCGTCATCGCTGTCACCATAGTGAATACTCACTTTGTGCTCAATAATACCTGGTGTTTTGTTATATTTAGTTGGAAGTTTGCGACCGCCCATGAATTCTACAGGGTGCATGTCTTTAATATTAAAGGCTTTTTGTAGCACTTGTGTCACACCATCTTTATCGCCCGCTGTACGACCGGTAATGAAATAAATTTGGTCACCACGTGCTTGGTGCATATTAATTAAATCCACCGCAATTTGTTTTGGAATAGAATATTGGTCACAACCTGCATTCACTTCATTCCAGAAATCTTGATTTTTTAAATAATCATTTTTACCTGGAGAGTATTTTTCTTGGCCGTGATAGAAACAAGGGCTACTGAAAAGTACAGTATCGTCAATGTCGAAGCTCACATTAATGGGTGCTTTACCTTCCAATTCTTTTTTCAACTGCTCAACAGAGATCCAGTGAATCGGTTTTTGCTCTGTCATTTCACGAGCATTCGTACCTTGTTCAGTGTAAGGTTCTTTGTTTGATGCAAAAGTAGAGACTGCGCTTGCCGCTAAAATTGCAATGGCAGAAAGTTTAAGTAAATTTTTCATGTTTTCCTCATTAAGTAGTTTGTTTTACTTGTAACAAATCATATTCCTTTAAAATAAAGGTGTAAAATAATAGCAATCGTTTGCTATTTAAAAAGGTGATCTTTGTCACATTTTTTTTGAGATGGTTGTTTAATAAAACATCAAAGAAAAATTTCCCCTTGAATTTGGTGGAATCGATCGCCATATAACGAGTAACTTTTCTTAAAAGAAGGATAAAAAGAATGACAACAATTGTAAGCGTACGTCGTAATGGCCAAGTAGTTGTTGGGGGCGATGGACAGGTTTCACTAGGCAATACAGTGATGAAGGGGAATGCCCGCAAAGTACGCCGTTTATATAATGGCAAAGTTCTAGCCGGTTTCGCAGGCGGCACAGCTGATGCGTTCACTTTATTTGAATTATTTGAGCGTAAATTAGAAATGCATCAAGGGCATTTGTTAAAAGCCGCGGTGGAATTAGCCAAAGATTGGCGAACCGATCGTGCGTTACGCAAGTTAGAAGCGATGCTGATTGTGGCGGATGAAAAAGAAAGTTTAATCATTACCGGTATTGGTGATGTGGTACAACCGGAAGAAGATCAAATTCTTGCTATCGGTTCCGGCGGTAATTATGCGTTGTCGGCCGCTCGTGCATTGGTGGAAAATACCGATTTATCAGCACGCGAAATTGTGGAAAAATCTTTAAAAATTGCCGGTGATATTTGCGTGTTTACCAATACAAATTTCACTATTGAAGAATTACCGAATAAATAAGGAAAAATTATGTCTGAAATGACCCCTCGTGAAATTGTTTCCGAATTAGATCAACATATTATCGGCCAAAAAGAGGCGAAAAGAGCAGTTGCGATCGCGTTGCGTAACCGTTGGAGAAGAATGCAGTTGCAAGAACCACTTCGCCATGAAGTCACCCCTAAAAATATTTTAATGATTGGACCAACGGGCGTGGGTAAAACCGAGATTGCGCGTCGTCTTGCAAAATTAGCTAATGCACCATTCATTAAAGTGGAAGCAACCAAGTTCACCGAAGTGGGCTATGTGGGGAAAGAAGTGGATTCCATTATCCGTGATTTAACGGACAGTGCGATGAAATTGGTTCGCCAACAAGAAATTGCGAAAAATCGTGCGAAAGCAGAAGATGCGGCGGAAGATCGTATTTTAGATGCATTATTGCCCCCACCGAAAAATCAATGGGGTGAAGTCGAAAACCACGACACCAACAGCAGCACTCGCCAAGCGTTCCGTAAAAAATTACGTGAAGGACAATTAGACGATAAAGAAATCGAAATTGATGTGTCTGCAGGCGTTTCAATGGGTGTGGAAATCATGGCACCTCCAGGCATGGAAGAAATGACTAATCAGTTGCAATCCATGTTCCAAAGCCTGGGTTCGGATAAAACCAAAAAACGCAAAATGAAAATTAAGGATGCATTAAAAACCTTAATTGACGATGAAGCGGCCAAATTGATTAATCCGGAAGAATTGAAACAAAAAGCCATCGATGCCGTTGAGCAAAATGGTATCGTGTTTATTGATGAGATCGACAAGATCTGTAAAAAAGGCGAATACAGTGGTGCCGATGTTTCTCGTGAAGGTGTGCAACGTGACTTATTGCCATTAGTGGAAGGTTCAACTGTTAATACGAAACACGGGATGGTGAAAACCGATCATATTCTCTTTATTGCATCGGGCGCATTCCAAGTGGCGCGTCCATCGGATTTAATCCCAGAGTTGCAAGGTCGTTTGCCGATTCGTGTTGAATTATCAGCATTAACGGCAGAGGATTTTGAGCGTATTCTAACTGAGCCAAATGCGTCTTTAACGGAGCAATATAAAGCGCTTATGGCGACAGAAGGCGTGAGCATTGAATTTACACAAGATGCCATTAAGAAGATTGCCGAAGCTGCATTCCGAGTGAATGAGAAAACGGAGAATATCGGTGCAAGACGTTTACATACCGTTATGGAACGTTTAATGGATAAAATCTCATTTGATGCGAGCGATATGAACGGACAAACCGTGAATATTGATGCGGCTTATGTGAGTGAGGCATTAGGCGAAGTGATTGAGAATGAAGATTTAAGTCGATTCATTCTGTAATGAAAGTTTAGATAAAGAAAAAGTGCGGTTATTTTTAACCGCACTTTTTCTATCTCTAGTTTTATCTCTAGATTAAGATTAGTGACCGCCGCAACCACAGCCTCCATGACCGTGTCCGTGATCATGATCGTGTTTATG
>ERZ857521.3397-NODE-3397-length-13158-cov-3.819583_pt1 | contig 13158 bp, 12 predicted proteins | sample MGYA00519701_ERZ857521 | MGnify/ENA primary metagenome ERZ857521 (study PRJEB31778, sample SAMEA3449346) | human gut metagenome | biome: human gut; feature: human-associated habitat; material: faeces | place: United Kingdom | collected 2010/2012 ...
ACACCGCCTACAATTACAACTTTCATGGAAAAGCCTCCTTTTTATTAAAGCCTTTTGTCGATATTATCAGTATAACACACACAGGTTTGCTTTGTAAAACAGGGATTGACAGAAATCCATACTTTTTTCCGGGTTTTGCAGGCAAAGCAGCAGCCGGACCATCCCAGGACGGCCCGGCTGTCTGTTTTTTTGTGTTTTATGCCCGCTTGTTCATGCCGGAATGCCGGGACGCCGCAGGCTGTGCCGCTGTGTTCTGAGAACGATAGGCACTGTGTACCTGTTCCCGCTCCGTCTTTCCCTGCACCGGAGATCCGGCGGCAGCTCCTGTCCCCTGTTCCGGCTGCTTTGGCTGCTCCGGTTTCCCGGACTGTTCCGGAATTTCCTCCGGCTGCGGGTCCTGGGATTCCTCCGGAAGCTCCTCCGGCGGCTGTACCGGGGTATCCGGCTTTTTCTTTGCTTCCTCCCATTCGGACGGAAGCCGGTCATAGTCCCCGCTGGCGACAAATTCCCGCATGGAATCCGCTGCCGCATCCACCAGACGCTTCTCCCGCATGGCAACCTTCAGCTTGGCATGAAGCGGAATGGCAGGATCGTGCTCCACCGTCTGGATGCGGCTCAGCGACTGCCCGATGCGGTTCATCTGCAGGCGGTCCGCTTCCTCCTTGGTCTTGCAGGAACGCAGCGCCCTCTCATAGGCCGCCTGCTCCTGTTCTTCCTGGAGCAGTTCCTGATAGGCCTGGGGATCGTGCTGCCGGAGATAGGCCCGTTCCTCCTCGGTCAGGCTGCCGCCTGCCTCCAGCTTGGCCCGGATGGAGGCCAGGGTTTCATCCCGGCGGTGAAAGGTCACGCCATCCACTGTGATCTCGTCCTGATGGCCGGCGCCATTCTGCTGGCGCAGGTGCCACAGCCCCTGCATTTTCAGCCCGCTGATATAGGAATTCAGGCTGTTGATGGTTGTAAAGTCCATAGCCCCTCCTTTCTCCATGAAAGCCCCTGTAATTTCCAATTTCAGAATACACCACTCGGCGCAGAAATTCAAGGAATATTATGTCTAAAATTCACAATCGCATTATTTTATTATGTATTTCTTTCCCTGTGGGATTGCCGGAACTGCATAATTTCTCTGCCGGCAGTCCCACGCTTTTGACAAATTCCATATAAATTCCCCGAAGTTCCCCAGTCCGTCCTGTACATTCCTGACCCGATCCGGTATAATAAAAGCAGCAGGCATCTGGAAGAAAATTCCGGAAAACCGCTTTATTTACCGCACACAGGCCATCCTTTGACCTCACATCAGTGAACATACAGGTATCAATCGAGGAGGAGTTCAGAAATGGGACAGTTTTTCAGTGACAATGTGGAGAAAGCACTCCAGTATATCTATTATGAAAACAAAGGCTATGCCCGGCATGGTCAGGAGGGATTCCAGCTGCTGACCGATGCTTCGGCTGCCGGGGACGGCGATGCCACCTGTATTCTGGCACGGTGCCTGTCCGGTCCGCAGTATGTCTGGAAGGGCTTCGGCTTCCCTGAGGAGTCGGATGAAAAGGTGGAAGCCCTCTACCGTCTGGCAGTGGAACAGGGCAGTGCCATCGGTATGCTGGTCGCCATCCGCAGCGGCGTACTGAGCGTAGGTCTGGAACGCAAGGCGCCCATCACCCTGCAGGAAGCCTTTGACCGGGTTCTGAAAAACGCAGCCGGCGGCGATGCCTTCAGCCAGTATGTAATCGGCAACAGCTACTTCTGGTGGGATTTCCTGCGCATCCAGCAGAAGTCCGCTGAGGATTTCCCCTCCCGGGAGGCTTTCAAGGCCTATCTGAAGGAGAACATCACCCAGTGTGAGGACTGGTTCTGGAAGGCATTCCGGGGCGGCATCTATCTGGCGGGCAACAACCTCTACAACTACTATCTCAACGGCGACGAGGACATTGTAGCGCCCCAGCCGGACAAGGCCAAGGACATCTACAAGATCGGCGCCGAGATGGGATACCCGGTTCATCAGATCATCTGTGCCCAGAATGCCGAGCAGGCCGGTCAGATGGAAGAATCCCGGAAATGGTACCGCAAGGCTGCGGAAAACGGCTATCCGAACGCATGGTATCAGGTAGCGACCTGGTATGAGAAGGGAATCGGCGGCCCGGTCGATATGGCAGAGGCTGTTTACTGCTACAAGCAGTCGGCAGAGAGCAATGAAACCGGCGGTCTCAATGTGCTGGCGGAATACTATTTCTATGGCCTCAACGGATTCCCCAAAGATCCTGTCAGAGCATTCCGTTACTGTCAGAAGGCGATGGACCTTGGCAGCACCTACAACCGGCCCATCATGGCCCGCTGCTATCTGGAGGGCTGGGGCACTCCAGTGGACTATGCCGAAGCCTATGTGATGGCTTCCAAGTCCAGCAGCTGGTCGAACGGCGCTGAGAGCTGCTATGTGCTGGGTCGCATCTACTGTGATGGTCTGGGCAAGCCCGAGGACATCGGCAAGGGTGTAGAATTCCTGCGCCAGATCAGCGATCATCACCCCGAGGCACAGGAGGAACTGAAAAAGTACAAGAAAGGACTGTTCGGTGGCTGGAAGCGCCGGTAACCCCTTAAACACAAAATTCCCCGGTCAGACTGACCGGGGAATTTTCATGAAAAAGGACTGCCATGACCCGGCAGTCCTCTTTTGTTTCAGCACAGAATGATATTCTGTTATTCCGCTGCGCCGGCAGGAGTGCCCTGTGCTTCCTGCTCCCATTCATCAAAGCGCTTCATGACCTCATCATAGGTCTGACCGCAGATGGACGGCAGTTCTCCGCCCAGTTCCACACCGGCAGCCTGGAAGCCCTTCTGCACCGCAGTGCGAAGGGTATCGATCTTGGAGGGGTCACCGCCCGAAAGCGCCTTTGCCATATCCATGATCCGGCCCGCTACGGCATCCACCGAGTATTCACCGCCCTCGGCAATGGACTCTGCCGCCTGACGGCTCTGCTCCGGTGTGACATACAGATCCATACCGAACAGGGTGAGATTACTCCGCTGTCCCTGCTTGACCACCATCGACTGGAGCATCTGGATAAAGCTCTCCATGCGCTGGGCTTGTTCGTCCTTCAGCTGCTGCACCTGGGCATCGGTCAGCTTCCTGGAGTAGGTGACCGGCTTCTCCGCACCGGTCTGCACAAAGGTATCCCGGTTCTGGACAGCCGCCTGGTTCTCCGCTGTGGTGCCGGTGGTGTCAGGCTCCTTCTTTTCCGATGCCTTCTCCGGACGCACCGCTGTATTCTGATATGCAGTATAGCCGATTCTTGTAATATCCATCGTACAGCCTTCCTTTCCGCTTACGCTGATTCCGGGCTGCCGTCCGCAGCAGACCATCTGTCCGCGCCGGGCTTTCCCGGCAGACTGCGGCAGCCATTTTCCCGGCTCTGAAACCGCACGCTTCAGAACCTTTTCAATCTATATGTTCGCCCGGTGGGGAGAAAAGAAAAGCTGCAAAGCAATATTTTCCATTTGTACCATGGATTTCCGACGAAACCGGCAGGGATCACCCGATCTCCCGCAGAACATTCCCCTGGGCATCCCGGATCTGGGTGGGGATCAGCTCCACGGTCAGCGGATAGCTGGTGAGAGGATACTCCCCGGCATGGGGACGCAGAAGCCCGCAGAGTTCCTCCACTGTCTCACCCGGCATGGACATCGTCAGCACGCCATCCTCCTCCCAGAGTTCCGGCTTGCCGCTCAGGAACTGTACTGCCGCTTCCCCGCCCTGCAGGAACAGGGGACGCCCTTTCCCCAGACGGGCACGCAGCATATTTGCCAGCGTTTCGATGTGACCGGCGCCCAGTGTCAGGCGGGCATGACCGTCCTGCAGGCTGACGCCCACCTGTTCCAGATAGAAGAACCCGGTGGAGGAGCCATCCTGCTCCATGCCCTGCTTCCAGACTGCCCGGAATGCGGGGTCATCCATGCGGGAGGTACGGGAGAGATCCACAATGCCCATCGGGCAGGTCTTCTCCAGCTCTGCCAGGAACTTTCCGGTGTTCCAGCACATGACTGCTTCCAGCTCATCGACGGTAATTCCCACAGCCTGCAGGAAGATCATGTGACCGTTGGGAGTATCCATCTCCCCCAGCTCCGGGTCGATCTGGAACGCAAGGGCTGTGAGCCGGGTATCCGATTCCAGGGCAATGGGGCTGTTGCAGTCCAGATGGTGTCCGGGGCCGAACGGATTGCCGCTGGAAAAGACATAGCGGGCCAGATTCTGCAGCAGATTCATGGGCCAGACCGGCGGTTCCTCCTCCCCTTCCCGCTTGAGGCGGAAGGTCAGCTCAAAGCCAAACCCGCTCACCTCCGGGTCCTCGCACTCCTTCTGGTACAGCTCGGTAAAGCCGTAGGTCACATAGTGCCAGTGGGGGATTCCCTCTTCGCTCTCCCAGACCTCCACTCCGTCCAGCGGGTCATTCCCGCCCAGGAAGTAGGGGATCACCGTTCCATAAAACCGCCCCTCCTGACCGGGATAGAGCGCATGGAGCTTCTCGGAAATCGCGTCAAATCCGCCCTGTTCCAGTGTGGTTTCGTCCTGTTCCCGTGTGATCTCATCGTTCATCTTGCTGTTCCTCCTTCTGTATGATCCTGTATCTGCGGCTATTGCCGTTTTTCAGCCCGGGCAATCACCTCAGCGATCTGCTGCCGGGCTGACTCGATTTCACATGCGTTTTCCATGGGACAGCTGTCCGAGCCGGGCAGGCTGACTGCTCCCCTGCCGTCCGCAACCGTTTCTCCCATGGTTCAGGCGAAGGTGTCAGTCCTCATCGCCGGCCTTGAAGTTATAGATGGGGCGGATGATCTTGACTACCTCCGCTGTGGGGCCGATGTTGTCCAGAATATCCTGCATGCCCTTATAGGCCATGGGGCATTCGTCCAGGGTGGACTTATTCACCGAGGTGGTGAACACATCCGCCATCTGCTTCTTGAACTCGGATACAGTGAAGGACTGCTTGGCATCGGCCCGGCTCATGAGCCGTCCGGCGCCATGGGGAGCCGAATAGTTCCAGTCCTCATTGCCCTTGCCCACACAGATCAGGCTTCCGTCCCGCATATTGATGGGAATGAGCAGCTGTTCTCCGGCCTTGGCGGACACAGCGCCTTTGCGCAGGATCATGGCATCGGTGTCGATGTAGTTGTGGATGGTGGTGAACTGCTCCTCCACATGGAGCTTCATACCCCCGACGATCTCGTCCATCATGGCCTGCCGGTTGAGTGCCGCAAACTGCTGGACGATCTTCATATCGTGGATATACTGCTCAAACAGCTCTCCCGATACATACGCCAGCGCCTTGGGAATGCTGGTCTGCTTGATGTTTTTGAGCTTTTTCAGCTCCTTCTGGATCTCCTTCTCCCGGCCCTCTGCCCGCATCCGGGCAATAATTCCGGCAACGGTGGCATCATCGGTTCCATTGAGTACCTTATAGCCCGCCTCCTGATAATAGCGGGCCACTTCCACGCCCAGGTGACGGCTTCCCGAGTGGACCACGATATACAGATTTCCCTCATCGTCCCGGTCCACCTCGATGAAGTGGTTGCCGCCGCCCAGGGTACCGATGCTCTTTTCGGCCCGGATGAGATCCACCTGCTTTGCACAGCAGAGCTGGCTCAGATCAATCCGGCTGAAGGAGCGATGCGCCTTGGTACGGATCGAAAAGCCCGAAGGGATCTTTTCATAGATCAGCTTATCCAGCTGCTGCAGTTCCAGATGAGTTTCCCGGATGCGCACTGTTTCCATGCCGCAGCCGATATCCACTCCCACCAGGTTGGGCACCACCTTATCGGTGATGGTCATGGTGGTTCCGATGGTGCAGCCCGCTCCGGCATGGATATCCGGCATCATGCGGATGCGGCTGCCCACCGTAAATTCCTGATTGCACAGTTCCTGTACCTGTGCGATGGAGGCGCTGTCCACCACATCGGTGAAGATCTTCGCCCCATTGTATTTTCCTTGAATCTCAATCATATTGTACCTCTTTGCTGGTTTCGCAGGGCAAAGCCCTGTCAGGTCATCGCATGCCATGGGACTGGATTGTCCCACACATGCCTGAACAACAGTAACAGAGTGGAAAACGCAGTTCGGAGCCCGGCACCGCCGCAGGGAGGGATTCCTCGTTCCACAGCCGACCCTGTCCCTGTGCTGCATGCTGTTCTCCCCGGATGCCTCCGGTCCGGGCTGATTTTCGGGTACACGGTCCCGTACAGCCTCCAATGGGGCCCGGACTGAGACAGACCCCATTCCCTTCTATCATAAAGCAAAACTGTGCATACCGCAATCCAAAGTACAGAACTTTCCACAGAAAAACTCCTTGTTTTTCCCCACAAGCCGTGCTATACTGAGGTCATTCAAGCCACAAAGGAGAGAGTTTCCGGTGCAAAAACGCAGTCATAAGCTCCTGGCTTCCGCCCTGCTTGCCAATGTACAGGGATTTCAGTCCAGACGCTATGAGCTTGCATTCCTGCTGGGTTCCTTCCAGCCGGACTGCAACCCCCTTACCTATCTGAAAGGGTCCATCCGTGCCCGACTGCTGGGCGGACACAACTTTACCAATTCCCGTCCCTATGTTCTGACCCGGCTGCAGCGGCTGGAACAGAAAGACCGCTGGAATCTGTGGAACTACTATACGCTGGGCAAACTGACCCACTATGTGGCAGATGCCTTCACCTTCCCGCACAACGAACACTGGCCGGACAGTCTGGCTTCCCATCATGTCTATGAGACCCGGCTGCGCATCTATCTGGCGGAGCATCTGCGGGAGTATGCCTTCCCGGACTGTTCTGCGGAGCAGCTGGATCTGATCCCGGCACTGGAAGCCCTGCACCGGCAGTATCTGGAGAGCCGGAATTCCGACCTCAGCCGGGATACCCGCTTCATTGTTGAAGCTACTGGCCTGCTCATGCGCTGCTGCCCGGTGGGATAACCCTCTTTCCTAGAGCCATGGGTTCCGGACATTTTTCCAAAAACGCAAAAGCCCATACTGTCACAAAAGACAGCACGGGCTTTTTTTCATGGGCTGACATACCGGGACAAGCCGGCTCACCCCTCCAGTTCCAGATCAAAGCCGCAGCTTTCCCCGGTGACTTCGATGGAGGCCACCCGGCTCTGTTTTGCGATGGTCCCGGCATTCACCCAGTAAGTCCCCGCCGGAACCTGGGTCAGATACAGCACACCGGACGCATCGGTAAAACCGGTGTAGGAATCCAGGGAGAGTCCCCCGTAGGCATCAAAGTTCTTCTGGCCTGCGTTCTGAAGCTCCACAAACATATTGGCGGCTGGCTCCCCGTTCCGGGTCAGACGCAGGCACACCCTGCCCTCGGTTTCTGCATATCCGGCATAGAGATTGGGCTGGTCGATCTGCAGCTTAAAGGCCGGGACTGTGTTCTCCCAGGTGAGGGTGACCCACTGGGTGGAATCGGTCTGGGTTCCGTCTGCTGCCCGCTGGGTCACCCGGACTTCCAGCTTACGGGGCAAGCCTTCCGCCACCTGAGCCCCTGACCCGTCCAAAGCAATCAGGCCGGCCCGGGCTGTCCCTGTCCCATCGATCCGCACCGCAAAGTATTCACTGGGGCTGTAATCGGTTCCATTTTCGGCATTCTGCTGGGCATTCCAGCGGTACTCCTCCTCGGTGGTAAAGCCCAGACGGGCATTCTGCACCGGACTGCCGTTGGAATCCACCACCTCAAAGCGAATGATCCCCTCCGGGTACCGGCTCTGGTATTCCACAGCGGTATGCTCCGGGTCGTGGAATTCCAGCTGGTATTCCGGCTCCTCAGAACCGATTCCCACATCCGGCGCAACCTTGCCGGTTTCGCTTTCCGCCGTCCGGGCTGGCTCTTCCGGTACCGGAGCTTGGGCCTCCGGGGACTGGGGCTCTGAAAAAGCAGAGCCAAACAGCAGGCAGATTGCCAGGAAAACTGCGGTGCTCATGGTCGAATTCCCTCTTTCCATTCCGATGTTCCGGCCTCTGCCGGGAAATTTCTGTCAGTTCCAGTTTAATGCTTTCACTGTGAAAAAGCAACAGCCCGGGCTCTGCTGTCCGGGCAGAACTTCCGAATAAAAGCAAAAAGGGGCGGACAGCTGTCCGCCCCCTTGGATGATTCTGACCGGGAAACTCAGTTGTTTTCGCCGTTGAGGAAGTCCCAGGCCACCTGGCAGTGCAGAGCTACGCCGGTGGGGAAGCTGTCCTCGTCAAAGACTACATAGTCGCTGTGGTTGGGATACTCTCCGCCGGCACCCAGACGGGCAAAGGCAGCCTTTGCCAGGACGGTGTACTCGGAGAAGTCCTCGCCGCCCATGCCGGGCTGAGCCTGCAGGACCTGAGCCGGATCGCTGACAACCTTACCGGCAGCCTTGCGCACCAGATCGATGGCATCGGGGTCATTGACCAGCACTTCGGTGAGCATATCATATTCCACCTCAGCCTCACAGCGGTAAGCAGCGGCGGTGTTCTTGGCAACACGCTCCACAATGCCGGGCAGCTGATGATGCAGATCCACATCGTAGCTGCGGATGGTGCCTTCCAGCACAGCCTCGCCGGATACGATGTTGAAGCGGCTGCCCGAGTGCAGGCTGCCCACTGTTACAACCAGCTGGGTAGCAGCTGCAACTTCCCGGCTGACAATGGGCTGCAGGTTCATGACCAGGGCTGCGGCCGCAACGGTGGCGTCAATACCGGCTTCCGGACGGGCGCCATGGCTGGCCTTGCCGGTCACCTTGATGGTGAAGCGGTCAGCGGCAGCCGCACTGGCGCCTGCCATCATGGCAACGCTGCCCACATCCATCTGGGAACCGATATGGATGCCGAAGATGAAGTCCACGCCGTCCAGACCGTGCTGCTGGATTACAGCTTTGGCGCCTCTGCCGATCTCCTCCGCGGGCTGGAACAGCAGCTTGACAGTACCGCACAGCTGATCCTTGACCTGCATCAGCACCTTGGCAGCGCCCACCAGCATGGCGGCATGGGTATCATGTCCGCAGGCATGCATGAATCCGTCATTCTTGGAGGCAAAGGGAAGCCCGGTCTTTTCCGTGATGCTCAGCGCGTCGATGTCCGCACGCAGCGCGATGGTCTTGCCCGGCTTGCCGCCCTTGATCTCCGCAATCAGTCCGGTCGGCTCGAACCGGCGATAGGGAATCCCCAGTTTGTCCATTTCTTTGGCGATCTGCTCTGTGGTGCGGAACTCCTGGAAGCTCGCCTCCGGATGCTCGTGAAGATCCCGGCGAAATGCCACTACTTCCGGCTGTACAGCCTCTGCCATTGCTCTAAAATCCATATCAAACCCTCCCTGGTCTTGTTGGCTGCGGAAAACAGGTATCTGCTGTTTCCTTGTAAAAATATTGCATTTATTGTAGCACGGTAAAGTGAGAAAGTCAACGGAAAATATTCGCTGGATGCGATGTTTTCTTCTGTCTTCCTGTCCGGCGGCATACAGAAAGAGCCGCCTTCCGGCAGCCCTTCCTGCAGATTTCCGTCTATGGTACTTCACGCCTCACAGAGCAGATGATCCAGCTCGGCCCGGTATCCACGCTGCCAGACCTCGAAGATCAGATAGGACAGCACTCCGAACAGAACACCGGGCCAATAGGAAGCTGTCCCGGATATGCCCAGCTCCAGCAGCAAAAATACCGGGGAAACCATCGCAAAAGTCCGGAGCTGATCCAGTCCATCCTGGCGCTGGACCCGGAGATCCTCGATCCCCTCGCCCATATCCTCCAGCGGAGCGGTGCTCAGTTCCCGGATCTTATCCTGCCAGGTCCAGACCAGGCCAAACTGAGTCTTGGGCTGCAGGAAGGTGAGGACAAACCCCATCACGAGCATACCTCCCACCTCTGCTTTGGGGCCGAAGGAAAACACACCGTTTATATAGAGCACCAGTGCCAGTGCCGCAAACAGCTCCATTAGAATCAGTGCCTTCATCGGTCCGAGCTTCCGGCGCAGAGCCATCAGCCCGTTCTGAAGATTCTCTCTCATATTGCTCCCTCCTGTCATCCGGCATCCTTACCGCCGCCTGCCCTGGTTTATGAGAATACCCCGGACAATGTGCTGAATGCCTCTTTCTCCACCAGATACCAGGCGGAGTCATGCTTCATCAGTCCGGCTCCATCCTGTGTCTGGCTGCTGAATATATAGGAATCGCCTTCCCCGAAGCTCACTTCGATGGTTTCGCCTCCCGTATCCGGGGTGAACTCGCCCTCCAACGGACGGGCATCCGCAATCCAGCCCCGGATCTGCTCCTGGAGCGCTGTATCCCAGACCACCCGCTCGCTGGCACGGTACAGGCTGGACTTTTTCAGCACGATCTGTTCCGTGCCCGAGGCCTGCGCCGCATCTGCCCCTTCCGGTACAGCCGGCAGCGCAGGAATCACTGCGTCCGCCCATGTGCTCAGTCCGGCGCCGCCCTGGTACAGAACCCCGTCCTTGGCAATGTAATCCGCATCGCTTTCCCGGTAGAGCTGGTAGCGGTGTTCACCGCCGTCCATGCTGTACACCAGCAGGATCTCCACCGGCTGGGCATCGCTGGGAATGGCCTGATCACTGGGAATCACGCTCTGCAGCTCTGCCGCAAATTCCGCCGCCTTCTGCCCGTCGGAGATGACAACCATTTCGGCTGCAATGGCATTCCGGGCCGTTACATTGACCTGCACCGGTTCAGCTTCCGCCGATGTGACAGGCCGGATGCTCACCGTCCGGGGCTGGCTGGAAACAGGTTCTTCCGGCTCAGCCGTTTCCTCCGGCTGGGAATCTTCGGAGGGCTGCTCCACGCTCTCTGAAGAGGACTCCATCGTCTGGGAGCTCTCCTCCTGGGAGCCGGACACCTCCTCCCCGTTCCGGGAACAGGCGGTCATCATCAGCAGGCAGCTGACGCACAGAATCCCTGCAATCCATCGTTTCATCGGATCTTCCCCTCCTCACTGATATAAAGGCTGCGATATGTTAACCCGCAATATTCTGGATGGGCGTCCCGTCCGTTTCATCAATCTCCAGAATATGCCGCTCACTCTCCCCGCCGATCTGCACAATCAGCCAGTTGCTGTTCAGCGTAACACTCCACAACCGGCTGCCGCTCTGGTCGAATGCTGCCACATTGGTGGCTCCGCCTGTGGCAGGGTTCCCCAGCTCTGCCATCACGGCAGGAGAAAGCCCCTCCAGTGTATCGAGGACAGTGTTGACCTCCTCTTCGGTGAGATCCCGCTCGGTATTCATTGTGGAAACCAGTACCCGGGCAATGGAATCCCGGTCCGCAATGGCCTGATTCCAGGCTTCCAGATCCGCTTCGGTTCCCAGCACTTCGGTACCGGTTCCAAAGATGCTGCCGTCATTCATCACAACGGCCCCGGTGATCCCCTCTGCCGCCGGTTCGCTTGCAGACGGTGCCTGCGAAGCGGCATCGGGCACGCTGGAGGACGGCAGATCCCCGGCAGAGGCGGCATCGTCCTCCGAAGATCCGTCCTCAGAGGCGGGCTCTTCTGCTACGGACGAGGACTCCGGCTCCTCCGCCTGACTGGACTGGGAGGAGTTCTGCGGATTCTCCTCTTTGGTCTGTGAACTGCATCCTGTGAATGCGGCGCTGAGCACCAGAACGGAAACCAGCACCAATGCCATGATTCTCTTCTTCATACAAATCTTCCTCCCATTTATCTGCGTCCATGGATTTCAAACATGTCTTTATATATTTCATACACTAAATCGATAAAAACTACAACCGGGAAGCCTCAATTCCACCCTGGAAATCTCAGGCAAATCCGTCCCATTTTATGGGAATTTTCCACAATATTTTCGCTCCGGACATATAAAAATGACCTGCCGCATGTGTAAAACCTCACATACAGCAGGCCGCAAATCTATTGACTTCTACAAAATTCAGGCTTTATGCAAATTCTCTCCGCCGCCGGGCCCGGAAGCCGCAAAACAGCTTGCGACCCGACATTCCGCCTGTATTCCCGGGATCACTCCTCTGGTTCCTCCGGCGCAAGGATTTCGAGCTCCAGTACTGTATCCAGGGCGATCCGGCTGCCGTCCTCCAGCACCAGACAGCGGGCATAGGTATCGATTTGCCGGAGCCGTCCCTGTGCCACCTCATACCGTCCGCCCTCCTTCTGGCTGTCGGCCCGAAACCAGGTGACAGCAACCTCCGGATGCTCTGCCAGGCGCTCGATCAGCAGGCTCTGCTTCTGATCCAGCAGGGCTTTGGCGTCCTCGCTCAGCTCGATCTGCCGGTCGGTCAGACGGGCGGTTTCGGAGATGGCTGCTCCATGCCCGGTGAGCGCCGCAAAGGGAGAGAACTGCGCCGCCCGGTCTGCCATGGACATCCGCGGATGCCTGGATGAAGTGTGGTGCGGCAGATGGATAATATCATCGTATTTTCCGTTCACTGCTGATGCCCTCCAATCTGCTGGTTCCGCTCTTTGGCGGTGGCGCCCTCCTCCAGATTCATGGCCTTCAGGATGGCATTCTTCCCATATTTCTTCTTGATGCCCAGCATGGCCTCCTGGAGTTTTTTCTCCCGGGCATGGGCAGCGTCCTGTTCAGCCCGCTGCTGCTCCTGTGCCGCATAGTCGGTGAACAGATCCAGCTGTTCCGGCTGCTGACGCTGCCGGGCTGTGACTTCGTCCACCAGATGGTTGGCGCTGATGCTCAGCCGCCGGACCAGCAGAGCCGGGTCCATGATCCGGTCATAGAGCGCACTCACCGCCTCCATCAGATCATGGGCCGAGGAGGAATACTGTCCCAGATTGGCAGTGCCATGGGCATGCTTGGGAATCTTGCGTCCGTAGTGGTCGGTGGTCACCGGGCCGGTATAGTGCTTCCGGCGCTCCGGGTCGGTGAGGTTTTCAATGTCATACCCCACGGTGAGCACCAGCTGATCGGTGAGCAGTCCCTTGTCCACCAGATCCAGCGCCAGAGAATCTGCCATCTCCCGCACCACCAGCCGGGCCTGCTCAAAGGTGTAGGGATTCTGCAGCACCTGTCCCGAAACCACACTCTTGTTTTCCGGCTTGTAGGCTTTGACGTCCGCTATGGTACAGGGCTCCCAGCCCCAGGCATGGTCGATGAGCAGCTCGGCGTTGACGCCGAAGGTCTTGTACAGCAGGTCCTCGTTGTAGTATTCCCGCGGCCCGCCGCAGGAACA
>ERZ857521.3400-NODE-3400-length-13152-cov-25.101321_pt1 | contig 13152 bp, 13 predicted proteins | sample MGYA00519701_ERZ857521 | MGnify/ENA primary metagenome ERZ857521 (study PRJEB31778, sample SAMEA3449346) | human gut metagenome | biome: human gut; feature: human-associated habitat; material: faeces | place: United Kingdom | collected 2010/2012 ...
CGAACTGAAGGACAGGGCTGAAGCCCGTCCGATCCCGGGAGGCCCGACCCAAGACCGATGTCCTGACGGCAAAAAGGAATGTTTAACTTTTAAATCTTTAAGTGTATGATCAATTATTCTGTTTACATGATGCAATCGCCTTTCAGCAAGGACGACACGCCCAAGGCGTATGCCAGAAACCAGGTGTCCGAAGTCTGGACGCTGGAGAAGTTCGCCAAGCACATTGCCGACCACAACGGCGTGTTCTCGCGCGGTACGGTGAAGGGCGTGCTCTCGGACATGTGCGAGTGTCTCGTGGAGCAGCTGCTCAACGGCAACAAGATACAGCTCGGCGAGCTGGGCACCTTCGGCATCTCGATCAACAGCGAGGGGGCGGAGAGCATCGACAAGTTCACGTCCAAGAACATCAAGGAGGTGAGGATCATCTTCACCCCGGGTGACGACTTCGAGAACATGATCGGACGGGCCGACTTCAACATGGTGGCCAGCCGGGCTGCCCAGATGGCTACCCTCAAGGCGGAGAAGGCCGGGGAGGACACCGTCGACCTGGCGGCGGCCAAGGCTTCGACGGACGGTACCGCCTCGACGACTGAGCCTGACGGAGAGGAGACGGACGGACAGGACGACAACGAGCCCATGATCTGACCGGCAGGCTAAGCACTCAGGCAGGGGATCAACGCAGTCCCCTGCCGACTAACACCTGAGCTTATGCGACTGATATTATTCATTTATTTAAAAACAACACGTATGAAAATCAACTGGAAACAAGTACTGCTCTATGTAGTGAAGTTCGTCGAACTGCTGATCACCGGCGCCGCAGGAGGGGCCTTGGGAAGCAACCTATGAGGACTGTCACACTGATCGTCGTGCACTGCTCCGCCAACAGGGCGGGCAGTGCCCTGCGCCTGGCCGACATCGACCGCTACCACCGCTCACTGGGGTGGAAGGGCTGCGGATACCACTACGTGGTCGCGACCGACGGCACCGTGGAGGCGGGACGCAAGGAAGCGGAAACGGGGGCGCACTGCAGGAACCACAACCGGCATTCCATCGGGGTGTGCTACATCGGAGGACTGTCGGAGGAGGGAAAGCCGGAGGACACACGGACGGACGCACAGCGCACGGCCCTGCGGGGCCTGCTGGAGACGCTCCACCGGAGATACCCGCACGCCCTGATCGTCGGACACCGTGACCTGGATCCGCGGAAGGCGTGTCCCTGCTTCGACGCCGCAAGGGAGTATGCCGACCTGCAGCCCCGATAGGGCTTGTGTTGAAATGATTCCGTTCATCGGATGAGAAATGTATTGCGAACCGTTACAGTCGTCCGGACCGCCACCGCCTTCCGGGGATTGTGACGGTTGGCGTATGGATGCGGAGGGTAACGGGATGGGATATGTGTGTGGCCGGCAGACCGCCCTGCCCTACCCTATATGACAATGAGCATGGAGATGTAGGTGTGACCCAATATAAGAGTTGATGAGGTTATACCTTGATTATGTATAGGATGCCAAGTATGAGACCATATAGAAGGGTTGTCCTTGAAGGGACGTATTTCGCGAGGATGCCAATCGATCATCCTACCTTATTATATATATCGCGTTCGGGAAAGGACGGACTAGATCAGTTGGATGTAGTCGGGCTCCACCTCTACGGCAGCGGCGATGACCGAGGGGATCTCGATGAGGAGGCGGCGGTGGCGGGAGCCACGGCAGGACTGGAGGTAGCCCTCACTGCCGTTGAGCGGGCCGCCGATGATGCGGACCTTGTGATGGCGCATGGCCGGCGTGATCTCCTCGGGACGGTAGTAGCGGGGGGCATCGCTGGACAGGACGGCGGCCTTGAAGGCGTCCATCTCCTTGTCGCGCACGACCATCGGCTCGCGCCCCTTGAGGAAACGGTACTGCAGGGTGGGCGTACACAGGACGATGGGATCGAGGACGGCGCGGCTGTCGTGTGCGAAGACAAGGTCGTGGAGAAAGGGGACATCCCTGCACTCGCGCCTGCCGTGGACCGTGAGGATCTTACGCGTCATCGGCGTGAAGCTCTCGACGCCGATCTCCTCCAGCATCCGGTATGCCGGAGTCCTCGCGTTGGCGCGGGTAAGATCCCGCATCACGAACCATCGTATCTCGTCCTCATCCATTACTGCTTTGTCGTTTTGGGGTTATACTCTCTAGCGTTTATAAGGTTATACCTTGCCTTCAAGGATTCTACTCTCCAGTGTCCATGAGCTATCTCCAGCGCCCGGGAATCAAAGTCCTGCGTCCAAGGATAGTGCTCTTTAGTGCTTAGGGTGATACCTAAAGTCCATGAGTTGTACCTGGCATTCAAGGAGCTACACCTTGTATTCGGAGATTGTACTTCTAGCGTTCAGGGTTATACCTAGTGTCTAAGAATGATCCCCCTGTCGTCTATAGGGTTATACTCTCTAGTCCTGCAAGCGTCTGTATCTTACTGATATGCCTGCAGTTATGCGAACCGTCCCTAAAAGTTCGGGGCCTTGCCCCAGTCATTCTCTCACTCTTCATACGGTCGTCGTAGAGGCCCGTGGCCTCATATTCTCCGCGCCGCTTCACATTGTTCAGCAGCGCATCTCTCCGCAAGAGATAACTTCTGGTTGCAAATTTAAGCATAATTATCGAGAATCTATAACAAATGACCAAGAAAATGAGGGGGAAAGCCCTGTGATTTTCATGAAATATACGTTTCGGGAAAAAATACTACATATTATTACAATTGTAATATTTATATAACTGAATATCAGTATTATAAGGTATTCGTACAGGTAATATTATCGACGTTTTCTGCCATCTGTTGGCACATCATAGATACCGCCGCACGGCCTCTTGCAGCCTGTGTCCGGCAGTGCCTGCCGATGCCCCGTTTCCCGGGACAGTCGGACGGATAAACGAGCGATAATGGGCATACCCGACGGGTAATGGTTGCGAAATATGGATCCGTAGGGACGCAACACGGTGCGTCCGCGAGCCGTCGCCTGTTGATATTTATGATTTCCACCACCACCTACCCCAACGGATGTCGGCAACCGTCAACAGGATCGTGGTGATACACGGCCGTTACAAGGTATTGACAGGTAGGGACGCAACATGGTGCGTCCTGGGAGGGAACGGATGTGTAAAGGGGAATAAACGACTATTTTATATAGGGTCTATACATCCCGGATTCCTTTCAACGGGTTCGTAATGATTATTTTCGTCAAAGCATGAGGCACAAGTACCCGGAAAATCGGATATTAACCTGCGCAAGATACAATCGATGCCTTTAAATACGGTAAACCATACAGACCACTGGCCTATCAATTTGGCATTTGTGATGACATCATCCTCGGTTATCGCTCCCTTTAAAAACTGTTCCCTGAACGTTGATGCTATATTCCAGGTCTGGTACCGCTTGTGCCATCTGAAATCTTTGGGAGAGGGAGGATTGTCTGTACCCGGATATCTTTGAAGCTGAGTCAGGTCCAATAATTTTTGGGCTCTCTGTTTTGAAATCTCGGGAATATGGTCGTTGACCCTTACCCGCCCGGTCTCATCATACACCAAGCTATAGAAGGTGTTGTTCAAATGTGGCCACTGACAGCCGGTATCGGGATTAAGTTTTGGGATGCGGTTTCTACCATCTCGTTGAAGCGCTTGCTCCTGATGTCCTGCTTTAACCCCATACGCTCGGAAGTAATATCTTCCAAACTCTCACGGAACGGCTCGCCGGTGGTGAGAACATCGTCATCAAAACTCACGAGCTGCCCTTCCTGAAGACTTTGAACGATGAAAGGGCTGTGGGTGGACACGATAAACTGTATCAGGGGGAAGGCACGGGTTAGATCCTGTAATACATGCTTTTGCCAATGAGGATGCAGGTACAGGTCGATCTCGTCGATCATGACGACACCGGGGGTCATCTTCACGGCATCAACGCCCAGGAAGCCATTTAACTCTATGCAGCGATGGGCAATCTCGGAAACGATGTTGATCATAGACTGAAGGCCGTCGCTCATGTATGAGAAGTGATGGCGGGAAGGCGCATGCCCGGTAACGCTGACTACGGCCTCGATCTCTCCATGGTCGAAATCTATCTCTGACAATGCGGGGACCGCAACCTGCAGGGCCTCGAAAAAGGCGTTCCTCGTACCGTCAAATTCCTTGCCGTCCTTGACATTCTTCTCGTAACGGCTGAGCCACTCCATGGCTCCCTCAAAATCCACCTTGTCATGCAAAGCGAACTTATAGGCTTTCTCGATCCTGGACGCCCTCTCCCTAACGTTAGACTTGCTCTTCGCCTGAGAATCGTCGGTCCTTTTGGCTCCAAAGGCCAAGACCAACGGATAGATCGAGCTCTGTTTCTCGTCATTCCTTAAGTCCTGCATACGATGAACGGCATCTATCAGCTCGCCTGCGGCAGCACGGGTATGCGTCGTGTAATTGCCGGACAGCTCCCTGTACCATTGTATAGGGATGAATGACAGCTCCGGGCTGTTCGCACATGACGATTGCGTTACGGGATAGTCTGCCTTTATGGTTATTCTTGGCTTGGCTTCATTGGGCACATAATCTCTCAGGTCCTTATCGAACCTCATGAATCTGTCGTGCGAGCTAAAGTTACGACGGAAGGCGGTACCGCCGGGAAGGTCCTTGAGACTTTGCAGGTAGGCTCCCAGACCTACCTGAAGAGCCTTGAGCAAGGTGGTCTTACCGGCAGTATTATTTCCGATGACAACCGTCAGATTGCCATTGAAACGGACGGTCTTGTTCTGGAATCCCTTGAAGTTGACTATATTAATTTCTTTAATTCTCATATCTTGGAATGTTTTGCGGTTGCCTGTAGGGCTCTCAATAGCACAGATACTGTTTAGTCGACAATAAGATCGCTCCTCCTTACATCAAGTAACTGGGCGATACGGTCTATGGTCTGTAAATCGGGTTGTGACTTTTGTGAGCACCATTTACTTACAGTGCAGGTTGATTTTCCCAACTGCTCTGCCAACCACTTACCCGTAAGGTGTTTCTCTGCCAAGACCACCTTAATTCTATTCAGATCCTTATCTCTGTCCATGCAAATAAATTAAACCTTAGCGCAAAGTTATATAATTTATTCTACAATTCTATTACGGGCTGTCACTTTTTTGAGGGGGACAGCGGCTATTTCCCGGAGATAGAGCAGGCGCAAGTCCGGCTCATCAGTGCGGCCAATGCGCAGATGCTGTTCCATTACTGGAAAATGGGTAATTATATATTGTACCACCAGAACCGACAAGGCTGGGGCGGCAAGGTCATCAAAAGACTGGCGCAGGCGATACGGTTCAGTTATCCCGAAAAGAAAGGATATTCGGTCAGGAACTTGGCTTATATGTGCCAGTTCGCAAGGTCGTATCCATTGAGCGTACTACGATGTTTTATTGAAACGGATGCAAGGCTGTCGCTCCCAAGTATACGGAATGTAACAGATGAAGTCTTGAAATTAAACAACGGGCAATTTACGCAAGAGCTTACTGCGCAAATACAATCAGTTGATTTTCAAGAATCTGAATTTACGCAGGAAGTTCCTGCGCAAATTCAGAATGTGGCAAAAACCGTATCTGCCATTTATAGAACAGACATCGGAGATATAGAAAAACTGTTCCTTGCATCACCTGTGGCAAGAATTAATTGGGCAAGCCAAATGGTCATGCTCAACAGTTCGCTCCCATTGGGTGTGGAATACTGGTATATGAAGCAATCCGTGGAAATGGGCTGGAGCAGCAATGTCCTGAAAATGCAGATTGAAAGCAAACTGTATGAAAGGCAAATCAACAGCCACAAGGTCAACAATTTTACCGCCACGCTTCCCGCGCCCCAAAGCGACCTTGCCGACTACCTGTTGAAAGACCCGTATATCTTCGACTTGGCGGGAGCCAAAGAACGTGCGGACGAAAGGGACATAGAAGAACAACTGGTGAAGCATGTCACCCGTTATCTGTTGGAAATGGGCAACGGATTCGCCTTTGTCGCAAGGCAGAAACATTTCCAGATTGGCGACAGCGATTTCTATGCCGACCTGATTCTGTACAACATAAAACTCCATGCATACGTGGTCGTGGAACTGAAAGCCACCCCGTTCAAACCGGAATACGCCGGGCAGTTGAACTTCTACATCAATGTGGTGGATGACAAGCTGCGGGGAGAGAATGACAACAAGACCATCGGGTTGCTGTTATGCAAGGGCAAGGATGAAATTGTAGCGCAGTATGCGCTGACAGGCTATGACCAGCCTATCGGCATCAGCGACTACCAGCTCAGCAAGGCAGTGCCGGAAAACCTGAAATCGGCATTGCCGAGCATAGAACAGGTGGAGGAAGAACTGACGATGCTTCTTGACAATGAAAAGAACAGACAAAAGTAAAGCACCTATGGCAGACAATATACAGACGATGATTCCACGATACGGAGAACTCAACAGAATATACAGAGACTATATTGTTGGATGCTGCGGGAGGCAATAGGCGCCAATATCTTATTCCATGCGTATTCATTTCGGCTACACGGCCGTTACAGGATATTGACAGGTAGGGACGCAACATGGTGCGTCCGGGAGGGAACGGATGTGTGAGGACTATTGGGCTTTGTGACATTCCGACGGTATTTGTATAGATGTATGGGACGGCGATGGTCTGTTAAACATCTTAAATATAAAGCGTTTTATGCTCGTCCGTATATAGACAATTAGGTTTTATTTCTTATCTTTGCATAGGTTTAGTACTTAAAATTCAATTAGAAATGATACATACAGTTCCAAATCCGACAATGACGCCTGAAGAAATAAAGGCATTCAGAGAAAATTTTGCACGGTGTGTATCTAAAAATATTACACCAGAGCAAAAAGCTGAAGTAAGGCAAAGACTGGCAAGAATGAAAGGTGTCTACGACAACATTATTCGTAACAGTGGAGGCAAAAATGCCATCCTAGAATATTGAAATATTCATAGAAAGACTAAAGGAAGAGGACAACGAAGAGTTGTCCTCTTTTTCTTGCGGTGATGATACACTTGATGATTTCTTCCACAATGAGATATTAATCTGTTCTAAATACCACTATGTCTCATCGTATTGTGCAAGAAATAAGACGAATAACGAAATAGTTGCCGTCTTCACATTAACAAACGATGCTGTCATTTTAGGCAATTCAGAAGACAAAGCTGATTTCATCGAAGAAGCAGCTACTAAAATGCCGGAAGAATATAGATCAATCTTTGAAAAGCAGACCTCTTTCCCGGCTGTGAATATCGGCCACTTGGGAGTGAGAAAGGATATGCAGTCAAGAGGAATCGGTAAGCAAATATTTATCTTGAGTACTTTCATTGCTTATAAAGGTTCAGGATGTCAGTTTATCACAGTGGACTCACTGAACAATCGGAGGACTAACAAATTCTACGCCAGCAACGGCTTCACCAATCAGACAAATATGGATATAACAAAAAGCACAAGAAGAATGTATCTGCCGATAGAATTATACCGGGACGAGGATGAAGATAAGGACGAAGACGAGGGATAGCATCCTCCCCTTTCGGTGGTCGTTAACTCCAAATAGGTCATTAGAAGATTGCTTTTACAAAATATTGAATATGAATGAATTACAAACGAGATCACGAAAACACACATGTCTTAATAACCGATTTGGGTTAAAAGAATCTGTTCGTTACTGGTATTGACAGGTAGGGACGCGCCGCGGTGCGTCTTTTTACATGTCATACGTCTTCGTTATACCTTAAATCATATATATGTGAATGCGTGGGGTTTGTGTGGACGCACCGCGGTGCGTCCGGGAGGGAACGGATGTGTGAGGGGATATGCCAAATGAGTGGCACTGAGGTAGTATCTCACTCCGTGCGCCTGAAGCAGGCCTGCCGTAGAAGGGATAATGCAAAGTCAATGGATCATCTTATGCCTCGGCGCTTGCGTATGTGCTCAGAAATTTGTAATTTTGTGAAGTGCATAGTTTGTATGTTTAGTGGTTTGTCCACTCCTAAACTACAAATACCGGGCTGGCACACAGGTGTCGGCCTTTTCGGTTTATCAGACACACTCTGTGAAACACTACCGCAGATATTGAGTATATCGGTTGTCTTGCCTGCTATTATGCCCTCAGAGTTTAAGATAAAAATAGATCCAATCAATAGACATATCGGGTATAGGCGCGATAATCCCCATCTTACTATCCAATATACTATCAAAAAACCATAAAAAGGTTGTATCTATACAACCATATTGAAAACTTTCTTATATATTCGCACTGTTGATAATAAATGTTCAGGCGTATGAAATACCTAAATATCAAGAAAGCACTGGCTGCGTGGCAAGAGTTACAACCACTATCCGATAAGGATCGGGAAAGGCTTAGCCGTCGTTTTACAGTGGACTTCAACTACAACAGCAACCACATTGAGGGTAATACACTGACCTATGGCCAGACGGAAATTTTGTTGCTTTTTGGTAAAGTGATCGGTGAGGCTGATGTGCGCGATGTGCAAGAGATGGCAGCAAGCAACGTTGGCCTTCGTATGATGACTGAGGAAGCGAGAGTGAAAGAAATTCCCTTGACCCAGAATTTTATCCGAACCTTACATAAGACTCTACTTCGTGAAGATTACACGGTATATCGTAATCTCCCAGGTGGCGTGCAGACAAGTTATATAATACATGCCGGTCAGTATAAGACCAGACCCAACAGTGTCATTACCCGATATGGTGATAGGTTTGAGTATGCGTCGCCAGAAGAGACACCCGGCCTGATGGCTGACTTGGTGGATTGGTATAACAAGGCAGAGCAGGATGGAAAGCTCTCTCCTGTGGAGCTAGCTGCGTTATTCCATTACCGATATATACGCATTCACCCCTTTGAGGATGGGAATGGTCGCATTGCCCGACTGATGGTAAACTTTATTCTAACTCGCCATCATTACCCAATGGTCGTTGTCCGCAGTCGCAAGAAGAGTGAATATCTGGAGGCTCTGCATCAAGCCGACCTCGAAGTAGGTCCTATCCCCGGTGATGGTGCTCACGCAGAGATTAAGGATATTCGTCCGTTCTTGAAATATTTCAATGATTTAGTTGCAACAGAGGTTTATAATGATGTATTGTTTGTAAGCGAAAAGAATGAAAATGTGTGGTGGTATGATGGAGAACGCATCGCATTCCGCACCCCCAATTATACAAAGATCCTGAATGCCATGCGAACAGAACCGACACTTACTTTGGCCGACATGAAGGAAATCACAGGCATCAGCATCGCAGCCATTCAGAAACTGCTCGATCAACTCATACAGAAGAAATACGTCGAACGAGGCGAGAAAGATGGCAGCTGGAGGGTGTTTGTGACGCAATAACAATATAGGTTATGCTTCACAATAGTGATAGTTAACGGGTGAAAACGGGTATAACTATCATTATAATGATATATAAACACGGATGATATGGTAGTCGTCCCTTAAAAAGCCCATTTTTGCGAGATATTGTTCAGACACAGTATCTCGCATATTTTTTGAAGCATGCACCAAAGAGCTTTCATGGCTCTTTTGAAGTTATAGGCCGCTGCCGCCAGAAGACCTCGTGGCGATGTTCGCGGCGATCAGCTGCTTCCGCCTGGCGATGCGCTGGCTGCTGATGCAGTACTGGAAGCGGATACGCCACCGGAACGGCGTGGTGTTCGTGGGCAGCACGGAGAACAACGTGGCGCTGTACAACGAGCTGGCCGGCGACCCGTCGATCGGCTACCGCGTGTGCGGATATTTCGACACGGTGCCCAACGAGCACTTCTCAAAGGACTGTCCCTACCTCGGCACGCCGGAGGACGTGATCCCCTACCTGGAGGAGCACCGTGAGACGGTGAGGAGCCTCTACTGCTGCCTGCCGTCGCGGATGAAGGACGAGATCCTTCCGATCATCAAATACTGCGAGAACCACATCGTCAGGTTCTACAGCGTGCCGAACGTTCGCAACTACCTCTACCACAAGGTGCACTTCAGCATGATGGGCAGCGTGCCCTGCCTGACCCTGCACGAGGAGCCGCTGAGCTGGATAGAGAACCGGATGCTGAAGCGGGCGTTCGACATCGTCTTCTCGCTGTGCTTCCTCTGCACGCTGTTCATCCCAATCCTGATCATCGTGAGCATCATCACAAAGGTGACGATGCCGGGTCCGGTCTTCTTCCGCCAGAAGCGCAACGGCCTGAACGGAAAGGAGTTCTACTGCCTGAAGTTCCGCAGCATGAAGGTGAACGCGCAGGCTGACACACTGCAGGCGACGAAGGACGACCCGCGGAAGACGAAATGGGGCGACATCATGCGGAAGACGAACATCGACGAGCTGCCGCAGTTCATCAACGTGCTGCTGGGCGACATGAGTATCGTGGGCCCGCGTCCACACATGCTGAAGCACACGGAGGAGTACTCGCAGCTGATAGACAAGTATATGGTGCGCCACTTCGTGCGTCCGGGCATCACGGGCTGGAACCAGGTGACGGGATTCCGCGGGGAGACGAAGGAGATGGAGCAGATGGAGGCCGCATCCAGGGCGATATCTGGTATATCGAGCACTGGAGCTTCGGTCTGGACCTGTTCATCATCTACAAGACGGTGGCCAACGCCCTGTACGGAGAGGAGAACGCGTATTGACAATAGGGACGCACCGAAGTGCGTCCGGATAGCTATGATAATTATGGATGTCCTCCTTGCCCAGATGATCGGGTACCCGGACGGACATCTCTTGACATGAAGGTATATATGAGGGTGTGCTTCCCGGCACGCCCTCATTTCGTAATATATATAAATGTGGTTAAAAACCATGTGATTATGAATGTTGTTTAGTATATTTGCGTAGTAAAATTACTGATTCTTAAGTTTTAATGGCAATAACAAGAGTTAATAACATACAGCCGGAGATACTCAGATGGGCCATCCGACGAGCGGGAAGCAATGAGGAGGCAGCCATGAAGGCTGTTCCCGCACTGGCGGACTGGCTGTCGGGGAACAAGAAGCCCACGGTAAATCAGCTACATCAATTTGCTGACAAATTCCACGTTCCCTTCGGCTATCTGTTCCTGAAGAGCGCGCCGGAAGAAAACATACCCATTCCCATGTTTAGAGGTGAGGCTACCCAGCCGGGACACTTTGACCTGAATGTCTATGACACGATCATGAACGTGCGCAACCGTCAGGAATGGCTGGAAGACTATCTGGAAGAGAACGGTATCGAGACCTGCCAGTTGGTTAACACCGTAGGACGGGACACACCTGTCGCCGAGACGGTCTCCAGACTCCGTGAGGCTTTTCGCCTGGAGACGAGATGGGCCTTCAGTCTTGCCAATGCCGACGCAGCGGTGAATATGTTGACAAAGCAGATGGAAGATTGCGGCTTCTTCCTGGCTTTCAACGGCGTGGTTGGGAACAATACCAGCCGGCGTCTGGAAGTCAGTGAATGTCGCGGCTTCGCACTGGCGAGCAAAACGGCTCCTTATATTTTTGTGAACAGTGCGGACAGCAAGTCCGCCCAATTGTTTACATTGATACACGAGGCGGCTCATCTGATGTTGGGCGTCAGTGCCGGACATGCCGGAGAAGAAATCGTAAGTCAAGATGAGGTAGAGGTGTACTGTGACAAGGTGGCTGCTGAGTTTCTTGTTCCGGCCATTGAGTTATGTGATGTCTGGAACGGAGATATAAAATACGCATCCCGCAGGTTCAAGGTGAGCGAGATTGTCGTGGCGCGTCGTGCCCACGATTTAGAATTGCTTTCTGACACAGCCTACCAAACGTTCTGGACGGAATACAAGGCACGCCCAATTACAAAAAAAGACAGGAGTGGAGGCGACTTCTACCTGACCAGCGTAAAGCGTGTGGGCAGACTTTTTGCCATTCATGTACGTAATGCGGTAAACAGCAGGCAGTTGAGCTATACGGAAGCTTATAGCCTGACAGGACTGTATGGCAATACGTATCAACACTTCATGACTAATAATATATAAGGTCTATGAATTACATATTTGACACCAATATATTTATCCGTTCCAAGAATGAGATGCCCAAGGATGTGTGGCCCACTTTCTGGGAGAGACTGGCCGAAATGATCACTTCCGGACGCGTATGCTCATCTCAGGAGGTGAAGTCGGAAATAGATAAGGGGAAAGACGAACTGACCACATGGATACATAACAACGCGCCAGAATCGTTCTTTTACACGATAGATGAAGAGGTGCTGGAGAAATATGCCGACGTTCAAAACTGAGCGCGCTCCTGTCCGGTCTTCAGCAATAACGCACTGGAAGAATTTGCGAGGGTGGCCGATGCCTATCTCGTGGCAACGGCTGCCGCCAAAGGACTCACACTGGTTACGTACGAGAAATCAGACCCAAAATGTAAAAGGCGGGTGAAAATACCTGATGCATGCGAGGCTATGGGCGTCCGCCATTGTGATCTCAACACGGCTCTAAGGGAAATAGGTGTTAAGATATGACTTTCGGACTCCCTGGCCAGCGTTGTCTTTAAGGGTCGAAGCCGGCGGACGGGTGGTAAGATCAATGCAAGTACAGGACCGAAAATGATGACTGCACCCGTTCGTACTGTCAGCCCAAGCCGTAGAAACGGCCGCACAGAGACACGGCAACCGCACTATTGTTGCTGCCCATGATGACACCGATCTCACAGACGGCCTTTCTATAAAGGCCGTGGGGAAGAGTGAAGGGATATCTCCGGTTGCATGAATTGCCATAGGATATGCCCAAGACGCAATCAAGCACATCAGGGCAAAGGACGCTACAATGATCAGTTACGAACCGGCACTGACAAACGTCAGCACGTTCTTCGGTCCGAAGATGGCGATATCGTGTGTATGGTCGTAAAGAGTACTGACAGGAAGGACACCGAAGGCGTTCTCCTACAGCCTGCCGGCAGCGTCTCACTGAGTGAGCCTGAAGCGAGCCTGCCCTACCCCATCCGGGATGCATCCCAATACGATCGTTACACGTATGAGTAGAAGGAACGCACGGAGGTGCGTCCGGGCGCCGATAGTCATCAGCCGACAAGTGGACGCTATACCTTAATAATCATATATCCTCATTTCCGCAACTCTTTTATCCTCTCATGACACGACAGTTTTTTTGCGATTT
>ERZ857521.3401-NODE-3401-length-13152-cov-3.158357_pt1 | contig 13152 bp, 12 predicted proteins | sample MGYA00519701_ERZ857521 | MGnify/ENA primary metagenome ERZ857521 (study PRJEB31778, sample SAMEA3449346) | human gut metagenome | biome: human gut; feature: human-associated habitat; material: faeces | place: United Kingdom | collected 2010/2012 ...
ATCCACCGAATAGAGCGAATGGTTGCAGCCGCTGGTTTCGGTGCAGAGCAGAGTTTTGCCGTTGACATCCACCAGGAAAATATCGGCGTCAATGGCATCTCCCAGGATAGTATAGACATTCAGCACCCGGGAGGCGGACACATAGTCATAGTCATTGACCGACAGATCCTCCATGGTAATGGATACCGCCTGTTTGACATTCCGGGAAAGAAGGTCATACTTCTCCTGCTCAAAATAATTGGATGTGAGGATCAGAAATACCGAACCGATCAGTGCAATGGATACCAGGATCATCATGACACAGATGGAATAGTATTTTGAAAACAGGCTTTTCTGCATAAAAAACGCCCGCCTTTATTCCTTTACTTCAAACTTGTAGCCTACACCCCAGACAGTCTTGAGCGACCACTGATCCGATACGCCTTCCAGCTTTTCACGCAGACGCTTGATATGTACATCCACGGTACGGCTGTCGCCATAATATTCAAAGCCCCAGACCTCATCCAGAAGCTGGTCACGGGTATATACACGGTTCGGATTGCTTGCCAGATGGTAGAGCAGTTCCAGCTCCTTGGGCGGAGTTTCCACAACCTTGCCATCCACCTTGAGCTCATACCGGGTCATGTTGACAGTGAGCTTGTCATAGGATACTTCCTTGACATCATTCTCCACAGCCGGCTTGCCGGTACGGCGGGTGACTGCCTTGATCCGGGCTACGATCTCCTTGGCATCAAAGGGCTTGACTACATAGTCATCCGCACCCAGTTCCAGACCGAGCACCTTATCAAAGGTCTCACCCTTGGCGGTGATCATAATGATCGGGCAGTTGGACTTTTTGCGGATCTCCCGGCATACCTGCCAGCCATCCAGCTTGGGCATCATGATGTCCAGCAGCACCAGATCCGGAGTGTCCGCGTTGAATTTGGCAACGGCTTCCTCTCCGTCCGCAGCCAGCTCAGTGGTATAGCCTTCCTTTTCCAGATAGAGCCGGAGCAGTTCTGCGATGTTGCGGTCATCATCAGCGACCAGAATTTTTCCAAGTGCCATATTTGATTCCTCCCTTAAGACCCGAAGTTACCCTTTGGATCTGACTTTTTACATTTATAATGCCGTCATATAAAAATACTATCCCGTTTTCATTATCCTTCAAATTGACGGGGATTGCAAGAACTATTCATTATTATACCGATATTTGCCAGAAAATAGTTGAATAATTCTTGAATCTTTTCCAACTTGCCCGTAAACGATACTTGTGAAAAAAGAAAAATCCCGTTATAATAAGGGGTGGAATATCCGGCACGGCTGATTCCGCCTCGGAAGCGGTGCCGCAGTTTTGGAGGACAAGACATGAAACTTGGTATCGTGGGTCTGCCCAATGTGGGCAAAAGCACACTGTTCAATGCGATCACCAATGCCGGTGCACAGGCTGCCAACTATCCCTTCTGCACCATCGAACCCAATGTGGGTGTGGTTGCAGTTCCGGATGAGCGTCTAGACAAGCTGGCTGAAATGTATGATCCGGATAAGGTTACCCCTGCCACCATCGAATTTGTAGACATTGCAGGTCTGGTGCGGGGCGCTGCCAATGGCGAAGGCCTTGGAAACAAGTTCCTCTCCCATATCCGGGAAGTGGATGCCATCATCCATGTGGTACGCTGCTTTGAGGATGGCGAGATCGTCCATGTGGACGGCTCCATCAACCCCAAGCGGGATATTGAAACCATCAACTACGAACTGATCCTCTCGGATATCGACATTCTCGACCGCCGGATCGACCGGGCTGTAAAGGCACTCAAGGGCGACAAGAAGTACCAGACCGAAGTGGATATGCTCCAGCGGCTCAAGGCCTATCTGGAAACCGGCGCCTCGGCCCGTGGCTTTGAATGCGAAAGCGATGCGGAGCGGGAGATCTTTGCTGATATTCCCCTGCTCTCCGCTAAGCCGGTCATCTATGCCGCCAACATGAGCGAAGCGGAGTTCACCGAGGGTATCGAAGGCAACCCCTACCTGGCTCAGGTTCAGGAGATCGCCGCTGCGGAAGGCGCTGAAGTTGTGCCGATCTGCGCCCGTCTGGAAGAGGAGATCACCGACATGACCAAGGAGGAAAAGCTCATGTTCCTGGAGGAACTGGGTCTGCATGAATCCGGTCTGGACCGTCTGATCAAGGCAAGCTATGCCCTGCTGGGTCTGATCTCCTACCTCACCGCCGGAAAGCAGGAAGTGCGTGCCTGGACCATTACCAAGGGCACCAAGGCTCCCCAGGCTGCCGGTAAGATCCACTCTGACTTTGAGCGAGGCTTTATCCGTGCCGAAGTGGTTTCCTATGATAACCTCATGGCCTGCGGCAGTATGGCTGCTGCCAAGGAAAAGGGTCTGGTGGGAAGCGAAGGCAAGGACTATGTCATGAAGGACGGCGACATTGTTCTGTTCCGCTTCAATGTCTGATCAAAGCGCATTACTGCTGATAAAGGAGAAATCATCATGATTATGAAGGAAATCCCCAAGGTCCGCTATGCTGTCATCGGCGGCTCCGGCACCTGGGCCGGCGAATATCCGGAAAACACCGGCATTGAAGGCATCCGCATCCTGCAGCGGGATATGGAGTTTGAAACCCCCTTTGGCACCACTGTGCCCATGAAGCTGTTTGAGCTGGATGGCTCCCTCACCGCTGATGGTCAGCCCCGTCAGGTGCTGACTGTGCCCTTCCACGGCTTCCATGGCCTGGCCCCCTGGAACACCCCTTCGGAGCAGGTGTTCTGGGTATTCCAGCAGGCCGGTGTGGAATATATTGTGGCAGAGGGCAGTGCCGGCGGCATCAATCCCCTGCTTGATCCCGGTGATGTTGTAGTGCCCCATGATTTCATCGATATGACCAAGCGCCCCAGCAACATCCATCACTTCACCAACAATATCCCCCGCATGAACGACCCCCTCTGCCCTGACCTGCGCAATCTGCTGGTTCAGGCTGCACGGGAAGTCTATGCCGGTCAGAACAACCGCATCTTCAGCCGCGGCGTCTATGGCAACACCGAACCGCCCCGGTTCGAGACTCCTTCGGAAGTCCGGATGCTCCGCACCATGGGTGCTGACCTCACTGCCCACACCATCGCAGTGGAGGCATATCTGTCCCGTGCCATCGGCGCCTGCTACGCCGGTGCCTATATCGTCAGCAACTTCGCCGAGGGCGTTGTGGATACCAGCTGGCAGGGCGAAAATATCTTCGACTGCTACCGGGACTGCGCTGACAAATTCGGTCGGATCACCGTAAAGGCCATCGCTGCCATCGATCCTTCCAAGAAGCACTGTCACTGCCAGGAAAATATGATTGTTGTTCCCAGCACGGTCAAGGAACGCATCACTATGGAACCCTAAGCCTGTTTTTTATTAAATTCCCTATAAAATCTGGCTCCGTTCAGCTGACGAAGCCGCTTGAATGGAGGTATTTCCCATGAGCGTACGCACTATCACGGAGGACACCGTCATTGACAACATCTGTTATGACGATCTGATCGTCACTTCCGGCGCCAATGTCACCCTGAAGGGCACATTGTACGGCAATGTGGATGTCAAGGACAACAGCCATTTCCAGCTCAACGGCATCATGCGCGGCAATCTCTTTGTTTCCGGCTCTGCCACCGCAGAGATCACCGGCAGCATCTTTGCGGATGAGATCCTGGATTCCGGCCGCCTGACCATCTATGGTCTGGTGACTTCGAAGAGCGGTCCTTATCACGCCAATATGCGTCCCGGCGCCTATGTGAACATGATCCTGCACTGATCCCCATGTGACCCACGCACAGCAAAAAACCCGGAAGGAAAGCAGCTGCTTTCCTTCCGGGTTTTTCTTTCTGCGGGACTGTCAGTTCCGGTTCCGGCGCCGTCTGCGTACAAAGAGCCAGATGAGCAGGATCACCACAGCGGCAGCAATCAGAAGAAACGGTGCCATTATGGTGAGCGTTATCATCAGATAGGGACTGCGCAGGGTGCTGAAGATATTCTGGTACCAGTTTTCGTCCACGGTGATCCAGAGATCCTCCCCGGGGAGCGCAGCGGAGTGGTAGCGGTAGCTTCTCTCCCCCACCTTTTCAAATTCCAGGCTGCTGCCCATGAGCACCGGCATATCCTCTCCCAGGGTCAGATTGATGGTCAGGTCCTCGAAGCCATTCCACAGGGCAGCCGGAGTGAGATAATAGCGCAGCTCTCCCCGCTTCACATTGAAGTCATACCCCGGATACCCGCCCAGCGCATAGGTATAGGAAACCACCACATCACAGGTTTCCCCGGGTTCAAATTCCATTTGGAATGTAACAGTGTCCACCGTCTTATCCCTGTCCCAGGCGGCAGTTTCCCCACGGGTCAGGACTGCATAGCGCCAGTCCTCGGTCCGGATTCTGGTGTCATAGTGCAAGGCAAAGCTCTCGGCTTCATAGGGAACCTCCTGCCCGTCTACGGTCACCTGTACGCCGGCATACTCCATATTCGGCGACAGGAACATCGACTGGGTAGCCACCGGCTCATCGGTAGTGTTCTCCATCTGATAGGTTGCTGTGATCCGGGCCGTCTCACCGTCAATGACGATGTCCAGCACCTCCGAGCGCACCGCAAGGCTCTCATTCTCCTCCAGCGTGACAGCCGCCCCCATATCCGGTTCTGATGGAGCTGCCATATTGCCGTACGCAATCTGCAGCGACGCCAGAGCTGTCGCCAGCGCCAAAGCCAAACTGAGTTTCTTCATCGTGATCCCTCCTGTCAATGGTCTACGCAGTAAGGTTCCTGTGGAGCATACTCCTCTGATTTTATTCTAACACAGCGCCTCAGTCCCTGAAAAGCCCTGTCTTATCCAAAAAGCCGGTATATCCCAGCGGACATACCGGCTTTTTGGATTTTATGCGGTCTGCCCGGAAATCAGGGGCAGTGCGCTGTTCTTCGATCTGCGGAAAACTCAGACATTTTCCGGAGGCAGGTACCGGGTAGAGCTGTTCTTGAGAATGCGCTCCTCGCCCAGCTGCTCTACCATCTTCCAGGCCCAATCCCAGGCCTTCTGTGCCTGTGCTTCGGTATAGGCCGAGAGCAGTTCCTCCGCCAGCTCCGGAGCCTCCTTCAGCAGGCTGCGGCACTTTTCACGGAAGGCAGGCTGTTCTGCGTCCCAGGCAGCTTCCAGCTCGTCTGCCGACTTGCGGATAGCCTCATGGGTACCCTTGTAGTCAAACTCGGTGAAGTACTGCAGAACACGGAATGCCCAGAATGCCTTGGACACATCAATATGCAGCTCCTCCTCGCCCGGGGCGAAGTGGGTGTCCTGGCTGACAGTCACCGGCAGCCACTGATAGCCCTTGGGTGCCCGCTTGGCGCCCAGGTACCACGGCACATAGGGGCTGATGCACGGCTTGGGAGCCGCACGCCAGATACAGGTCATTGCCGGCTCTTCCGCAAACTCGATCACCGAGGATTCCGCTGTCATGGCATTGCAGAGCGGACAGGGGTCACGGTCAATGTGCGGATTGCGCTCATAGCCGTTGTTGTAATCGTCTTCGGTGCCCTCAAAGTGGCTGGACAGCAAACGGCGCAGCTCTGCTACGGTGTACTTCCGGGGTGCCTTGCGGGAGAAGGGACGCCACTCCTCAGGGCGCTCTCCCAGCAGCATGGGCCAGGTCTGCCGGGCACGGATCAGGTTATGTACCTTGTCCGGGCCGTCCTGATAGGCTCTCGCAAAGTCAAAATCACTGTAATCGCCGGGAACTGCAGGCTGATACCAGCCGTTCTTCATGGCATATTCCACCAGATCCTTGGAGAAGTAGCAGTTCTTGTGCTCAGCGTCTGCGAAATCCACCTCATGGATGGTGTAGTTATTGGGGATCATGTAGACATGGTCGTCCGGGATACGCTTGGCAACATACCGGCGGCCTGTGGGGATCTGGAACACCCAGGCCTCGTTCTTATCGCAGAACTGATAGCTGCGTCCGCTGGTATAGCCGAACTCCTCGATCAAGGCGCCGGCAATCTCCACGGCCTCCCGGGCGGAACGGGCACGCTCTGCCACCAGACGGCGCAGACCATAGCCGATTCCCATATCCTCGGGCTTTTCCTCGCCGATCTTACTGGGACGGCAGGCGTTGGAAACCACTGCCACACCCCATTCATTCACAAAACAGTCCGCAAAGGAGATGCCGCCCTCACAGCGGAAGTCCGACCACTGATAGGCATAGGTCTCCTCCACCTGGGGGATCACACCCTTGGCATCCGCAAAGCGGATGGTCTCACCGGGCTTATGACGGATACGGGGAACCTTGTGGACCTGGATCACACAGTCATAGTCATCTTCGTTATGGGCTACCAGTACATATCCCGTGGCAGAGGCATCCTTGCCGACGATAATGGTGCTGCAACTGCCTCGGTCCCGGGACGGGGAATATTCATAATCAAATGCCATGTCAATGAATCTCCTTTCGGCTGCCTGCGTCAAATCCGATACGCATTTTGAATCTATAACAGCCATGAAATTTCAAGTTGTTTCTATCATACTCGATATACGAAGTAAAATCAACACTTTTTGCAGGATTTTTGCGCAGGATTTTCGTCATTTTGCTTTCAGTATGACGGATAACTTTTATAAAATTGCATTTCACCGCATAAGAGCGTCATTTTCTCCCCTGGCGCGGCACGCAAAAAAAGAACCCCCGGAGGAATCCTCCGAGGGTTTTTCTTGTAAATTGTCAGCGATTGGTGAAGCGGGACAGAAACTCCTGGGTGCGGGGGTTCTGCGGATTGCCGAACACCTCTTCCGAAGTGCCCTCCTCACAGATCACGCCATCCGCCATGAACACCACATGGCTGGACACATCCCGGGCAAAGGCCATCTCATGGGTTACCACGATCATGGTAAGGCCTTCCTCTGCCAGCTGGCGCATAACCGAGAGCACCTCCCCTACCATCTGGGGGTCCAGTGCCGAGGTGGGCTCATCAAAGAGCAGCACCTCTGGCTCCATGGCAAGGGCACGCGCAATGGCGACACGCTGCTTCATACCGCCCGAAAGCTGCCGGGGACGGGCATTTACATAGGGAGCCATTCCCACCTTCTCCAGGAAGCGCATGGCAGTGGCCCGAGCCTCCTCCGGCTTCTTGCCCAGCACCTTGATGGGGCCGACCATGCAGTTTTCCAGCACCGTCATATTGTTGAACAGATTGAAACTCTGGAATACCATTCCCACCTTGGCACGGTAGGCACAGGCATCATTCCCCTTTGCGGAGATGGGCTTGCCGTGGAACAGGATCTCACCGGCAGAGGGACGCTCCAGCAGGTTGATACACCGCAGCAGGGTGGATTTACCGCTGCCGGATGCGCCGATAATACTGGTGACATCGCCTTCCCGGACAGTGAAGTCCATATCCCGAAGAACGGTATGGTTTCCGAATGTCTTCTGAAGATGGCGTACTTCAATGATGGTTTCCGACATTTCACATACCTCCTTCGCTGGTTTCGGGCTGCTCCTGACGGGCACGGTAGTCGGCATTGGTCTCCACCGGACGGGGACGGTACTTGGTCATGCCCTCACCCATGAGAGTATCGTTCATGGCAAGGTCGTAACTGTCCGGGCCAGCCATACGGTCCTCGATCACCCGCAGGATTCTCGAGCAGGTGAAGGTGAGGATAAAGTAGATCACCATGGCAATGGAATAGGCCGGGAAGAACGCATAGGTGGCGCCGACAATGCTCTTGACATTGTAGAACAGCTCCACAACGCTGATGATCGACAGAACGCAGGTATCCTTGATGTTGATAATCAGGTTGTTGCCGATCTGGGGCATGATATTGCGCAGTGCCTGGGGCAGAATGACATTGGTCATGATCTGCATGTGGTTCATGCCAATGGCCATGGCGCCTTCGGTCTGACCGGGATCGATGGAAAGAATACCGCCCCGGACTGTTTCTGCCATATAGGCGCCGGTATTGATGGATACAATGAACAGGGCCGCAGTCCAGGTGCCCATGTGGATGTCAAACAGCATAGCTGCGCCATAGTAAATGAAGGCAGCCTGTACCATCATGGGGGTACCGCGGAAGATCTCTACATAGGCATTGAGCAGAGCCTTGAAGAAGCCCACCACTGCCCAGTGCACCGGATTCTCCTGGCGGTTGGTGGGGATTGTCTGCACAATGCCCACCGCAAAGCCGATCACACAGCCGATGGCTGTGGAGATCACTGCGATCACCATGGTTTTCCACGCGCCCGAAAGGAGCATGGAGCCGTATTCATTCAGAATATATGCCACCCAGCCGAAAAAGTCATTCGCCTCAGGGAGTGCCATAGGATTTCCCTCCTAATCTAAATTGCACCGGATCACTTGCTCAGCGGCTGAACGCTGATTGCCTGATCCATCAGTTCAGTAAAGTCCTCTTCTGTCATAGTGGAGAGTACGCTGTCCAGCTTCTCCTTGAGCTCAGTGTTACCCTTCTTCAGAGAGATACCGATGTTGATATCTTCATCCGAAACCTCGAACTCACCCTCGGTGCCGGTGAAGTCCAGCATGGTGAAGTCAGGGTAAGCAACGCAGGCTGCCAGGCCAGTGGGCTTGTCGGTTACTACGATGTCACAGGTTCCGCTGTTCAGAGCAACCAGCATAGCCGGAGCATCTGCCTGAGCCGGCAGGATATTGGCATCCGGGATCTGGGGCAGGCAGTTGTTGTACCAGATAGTGTTCATCTGGCTGGTGGCAGTGGCGCCGCTGAGATCTGCTACGCTGGCAGCCGAAGCGTACTGGGAATCCGACTTGGTCAGAGTGACGATGGTAGCATAGAAGTAGGGCTCAGTGAAGTCCACCTGCTGCATACGGTCTGCGGTAATGGACTGACCAGCGATAACACAGTCCACTGTGCCGGACTGTACAGCCGGGATCAGGCTGTCCCAGTCGCTCTTGACAATCTCCAGCTCTACACCCAGTTCCTCAGCCAGCTTCTTGGCAATGATTACATCATAGCCGTTGGCATAGTTATTGGAATCCTTGATCGGCACAGCGCCATTGGAATCATCGGCCTGGGTCCAGTTGTAAGGGGCGTAGGCACATTCCATGGCAACGGTCAGGACGCCGTCCTCCAGGCCGCTCTTGGCAGCAGTGCTGCTCTCTTCCCCGCCGGAGCAGGCGGTCAGGCCCAGGGTCATCAGTGCGGCCAGTGCCGCTGCGGACAGTCTTCTTGCAATACTCATGTCAGTTTCTCCTTTTCATTCTCACTTGGTGGTTCCCCATGGTCCAGCCAAAAAGAAAAGACCATGGCGCAGTCCCGTGAGACGCTCCATGGCCTGTGAAATACAAAAGCTCCCGCTGCGGAAAATCCACAGCCAGATGATACATCACAAGTGTAGGAATGGTAGCGCTTCACAGATGCACCGCTGAAAGGGCTCACCCGTCAGCAGCGCTTCACAGATGTGACAGTCCGTCAGATCTTATTCCGACGGCCCAACGAAACAGCGGATCGTCCTCTGCTTCATTTCGGCGGCTGACACCTTTCCCACAGACGGCTGACGATCCAGCCTTTGCTGTCTGCGGTACTCATTACAAACCGCGCCTCTACCTGATGTTTGTTCATTCTATCACAGAACATTCACATTGTCAACTGTCTGTTTACAAAAAATGTCCGTTTTATGCCCTTTTCCGGGGTTTCCCTTGCATTCTTCCGCAAAAATCCCTACAATAAAATCAGAATTTCTTTGCCGGAGGCCATATATGAAACGCTCTCTGAAACTCCTCACAGCCGGTCTGTGCGTCCTTGGACTGACCGCTGCTGCCGCCTTTGGATTCCTGCGTTACCAGAACCAGCGCACCCAGACCATCCTGGGGCTTACTACCGAACAGAAGCTCCAGGACTTCGATGCGCTCTGCACCCTGCTCGACCAGAACTATCCCTTCTGGAAGGAGGCGGAACAGGCCGGACTGAACCGTTCAGAGCTGTACCAGTCAGCCCGGGAGGAAATCGCCCAAACTGACACCGATATTGCCTATTTCAAGGAGATCGGGCAGTTCCTGGGCGAATTCCAGGGGCTGGGACATCTCTCGGTCCTGGACGGGAGCATGTACCGGCTGTACCTGGACACGCTGGACAGCAGCAGTTCCCTGCTCTCGGACCAGGAGCAGGACTCCATCGCAATGATCCGCTCGGTGCTGGAATCCCCAGAGATGCAGCACACATACAGTCTGCTGGATCAGAGCCATACAGGATTCCGCAGCACCATCGGGCTCAAGGCGGAGTATCAGAGCGGAGCGGAAAATTCTGTCCCGTCTGCTGAGCCCTCCGGCATCACCTCTGAAATCCTGGCGGACGGCAAAGCCGCCTACCTGAAGATCGACAGCTTTGCGCTCACCGGCTACGAAGCGGCCCAGGCAGAGCTGGAGGACTTCTTTGCCGAGATCCGGCAGGTGCCCAATCTGATCATCGATCTGCACGGCAACGGCGGCGGCAGTGACCGGTACTGGGAAGATCTGCTGGTGCGCCCCAATGCCACCCGGCTGCTGCACTCCGAGCGGTGGTACCTGCTGAACCTCACCGAAGAGACCCGGGCCTACCTTGACACCCTCGGCCTGACTGCCCAGGAGATCTCCGCGCTACCGGACAATCTGCATCCAGCTGCGGAGGGCTTCACCCACTGCGTCTGCGGCGTCACTGAGTTTGAGCCTGCCCCCTCTCCCTACCCCGGGAAGATCTGGGTGCTGGTGGACGAAGGCGTCTACTCCGCCTCGGAGAATTTTGCAGCCTTCTGCAAGAATACCGGCTTTGCCACACTGGTGGGCGAGCCCACCGGCGGTGATGGCGGAATCGCTGACCCCATGCTGTTTGCCCTGCCGGAAAGCGGGCTGGTGGTGCGGTTCAGCGTATTTTACGGGCTGAACGTCGACGGCAGCGGCAATGAAGCAGCAGGCACCCAGCCGGATTATACCGTTCCCGAAGGGGACGATGCTCTTGCCAGCTGCCTCTCCCTCATCAGCTGAGAAGCCAGTGCAGACCCTCCTGCAAAATACACAAATTTTTAACACAGTACAGCGAAAATATGATATAATAGCCTCAGCAGGCCGGTATTTGCCGTCTGCCCCTTCAGCCCTCTGCATAGGCTGACTGAAACATGATTTTTGCCTTTTAATATCGAGGAGGTTTTTAATATGAAAAGCATCAAGCCCGGCCGCGGTCCTTCCATGATGGGCGGTATCTCTGCCCTGTTCGCCGCTCTGTTCGGTGTGTTCTGGATCATTGTCGTTCTGCAGAGCGGCGGCGGATTCTTCGCTTTCTTTGGCGTGATCTTCATTGCCATGGCTCTCGTTCAGGCCTGGTACAACTTCCATAACGCCAGCCAGAAGGACCGGTTTTCCAGCTTCGATATTGTGGACTCCCGGGAGGAAATGGACCCTCTGGACCCCCGGTATGCCGGTCAGGACGATATTCCAGTGCGCAGCAGTGATTCCGACGCCCCTCGGTTCTGCCCCTACTGCGGAGCCGAACTCCAGTCGGACTATCTGTACTGCCCCGAGTGCGGCAAAAAGCTGCGCTGACTGTCGTTTTGACTGATCCTGATTCCGGAGGTGTTCTGTTGTGACTGCGTCCCATCGGGTGGGCCGGATTCTGCGCCGGTACCGCCTGGAACACCATCTCTCCCAGGAAGCCATGGCTGACCTGTGTGAGATCAGCACCCGGCACTACTGTGATCTGGAAAACGGCTGTACCAATCCCAAGCTCGATACGGTGGAGCGTGTATTTGATGCGCTCCATCTGAGTTTCTGTCTTCTGGACCGTCCGGACTTCCACTGGACAGAAGAGGAGATTTGATTTGCATTTCCCACCGAAGTGTGCGATAATGAATAAAATCCATCAAAGGAGGTGACTGCGGACAGCAACAGACAGTTTCATCAATGGAGGTGACCATCAACAGACAGACTAACAAATATCAAAGCGCCAGAACCTGTATGGTTGACGAGGCGGGAGGAGTATCGAACGATTCGGCGGGTGCCTCCCCGCTCGGTTCCGGAGCGCAGGACAGCGGACAAAACCTTTGGGAAACCAAACCGACAGAACCCTGTCCACGGAACACATATCAGCCGGTTTACCGGCATAAAAATGAATTTGAAATCGCTTTATATATGTGAACTTTCAAAACTGAATAAGGAGTAATACGATTATGTGTGGTATAGTTGGATACAGTGGCTTCAGACAGGCCACCGAAGTACTGCTGGAAGGACTGCGCAACCTGGAATACCGCGGCTATGATTCTGCGGGTATCTCGGTTTTTGAGGATGGCGTCATCCGCACCGTAAAATCCCAGGGCCGCATCCAGAAGCTGGAGGAAAAGCTTGCCTTCTCCCCGCTGACCGGTACCTGCGGCATTGCCCATACCCGTTGGGCTACCCATGGCGTCCCCAGCGACATCAATGCCCATCCCCACCGTTCCGATCATGTATCGCTGCTGCATAACGGCATCATCGAAAACTATCTGGAACTCAAGGAAGAACTCATTGCCAAGGGCTATCACTTTGTATCCCAGACCGATACCGAAGTAGCTGCCCATCTGATCTCCTCGCTGTATGAAGGTGATCCGCTCCAGGCAATCTCCAAGGCGCTGGCCCGGATCGAGGGCTCCTATGCCTTTGCCATTCTCTTTGACGACCATCCGGACCGTGTCTATGGCGCCCGGAAGGACAGTCCGCTGATTGCCGCTGTGGGCCAGGGTGAGAACTTCATTCTCTCGGATATTTCTGCCACCCTCAAGTACACCAAGGACTACTATGTCTTGGAGGACGGCGACATTGTGGAGATCTCCCCGGAGGCGATCCATATCTATGACAGCAGCCTCTCCCCTGTTTCCCGGGAGCTGAGCCATGCCCACTGGAATGTGGAACAGGCACAGAAGGGCGGCTTTGACCACTTCATGCTCAAGGAGATCTATGAACAGCCCGAAGCCTTCAGCAAAACCGTTGTTCCCCATGTAAAGGACGGTCTGCCCAACTTCGAGCGGGACGAAATCCCTGAGGACTTCTTTGAGAACCGCCGCCATATTCAGATTGTTGCCTGTGGTACAGCCATGTACGCCGGTACCGTGGGCAAAAACCTCATCGAACGGTTTGCACGGATTCCGGTGAGCGTGGATGTGGCATCGGAATATCCCTACAATAACC
>ERZ857521.3403-NODE-3403-length-13150-cov-3.733028_pt1 | contig 13150 bp, 8 predicted proteins | sample MGYA00519701_ERZ857521 | MGnify/ENA primary metagenome ERZ857521 (study PRJEB31778, sample SAMEA3449346) | human gut metagenome | biome: human gut; feature: human-associated habitat; material: faeces | place: United Kingdom | collected 2010/2012 ...
CCACGTCCCTCTGGCGGGCGGTGGTGTCCCGCCCCCGCTCCAGCAGAATGGGGCGCAGGCCGCATCGGGCCAGCACCAGCGCCGCAAACAGGCCGCCCGGCCCGGCGCCCACCACCACCGGCGGCACCTCCGGCGAAGACAGCACCTCCGGCAGAGCGTACCGTTCCGGGACGAAGCGGCTGACCCGCCGATCCCGGCAGCGGCGCAGCACCTGCTTCTCCTGCCGCACCTCCGCCGCCACGGTGTACACCAGATGCAGCTCCTCCCGTGCGTCGATGGAGCGGCGCAGCACCTGCACCGACAGCACGTCCTCCTCCGGGATGCGCAGCAGCCGGGCTGCTCTCCGGTGCAGGGCCGCCTCCTTCTCCTCCGGGGCCAGCTTCAGGCCCTCCAGCTTCAGCACGGCGGCACCTCCTTTACAAAATGTTCAAAGAAAAATCCGTTTCTTAAAGCTTACATTAAGCTTTCCGGGTATGATAATAGACAAAGAAACGGAACGGCGCTAAACATCATAGCACAGTTCCCCGCCATGGGCAATATCCCAAAAGGAGGTTTTTCATATGTCCAACGAGTTTCATGACGAGAACAACCTGTACCACTTCAGCTATCGTGATCCCAACGCAGAATCTCACGCAGAGTCTGCGGCCGGGTCCATCGTGGAGCCCGCCGCCGATCCGGCGGTGACAAACACCCCGGCGCAGCCCAAGAAGCACCACCGCGGCGCAGGCCGTGTGGTGGCCCTGATCCTCAGCTGTGCCGTCATCAGCGCAGCCTGCGGCTTCGGCGGCGCCATTCTGGCCCAGAACGGCAGCCGCACCGGTAAGACCACCGTGCAGCAGAGCAACCGCACCGCCACTAACGTCAGCGTCAAGAAGGTGGACGGACAGACGCTGATGAGCCCCGCCGAGGTGTACGCCTCCACGGTCAACAGTGTGGTCTCCATCAACTGCTCCGCCGTGTCCACCAACATCTTCGGCCAGCAGACTGAGTCCGCTTCCTCCGGCAGCGGCTTCATCTACACCGCCGACGGCTACATCGTCACCAACCAGCACGTGGTAGCCAACGCCAGCTCCATCAACGTCACCCTCTATAACGGCGACACCTATCCCGCCACGCTGGTGGGCAGCGACAGCGATTACGATGTAGCTGTGCTGAAGATCGACGCCAAGGATCTGCCGGCTGTGACTCTGGGCAACTCCACCGATGTCAACGTGGGCGACACCGTGATGGCCATCGGTAACCCGCTGGGTGAGCTGACCTTCTCCATGAGCTCCGGCATCGTCTCCTGCGTGAACCGTGCCATCAACGTGGAGGGTACTCCCTTCAATATGATCCAGGTGGACGCCTCCATCAACCCCGGCAACTCCGGCGGCCCCCTGATGAACCTGTACGGCGAGGTGGTGGGCATCGTGTCCGCCAAGTACTCCAGCTACGCCGATACCACGGTGGAGGGTCTGGGCTTTGCCATTCCCATCAATGACGTGCAGTCCATCATCAGCGACATCATGGAGAACGGCTCCGTCACCGACAAGGCCTATATGGCCATCACCGCCGGCACTATGACCCAGCAGATGGCGGCACAGTATAAGATCAATGCCACCGAGGGCGTGTTCGTCTACTCCGTGGAGGACGGCGGCGCCGGGGATAAGGCGGGCCTGAAGCTGGGCGACGTCATCACCAAGCTCAACGATACTCAGATCACCTCTATGGAGGATCTGTCCGCCGCCAAGAAGAACTTCAAAGCCGGGGACACCGTGACCCTCACCGTTCTGCGGGACGGTCAGGAGGTCACCACCCAGCTGACCTTCGACGCACAGCCCCAGACCACCGACGACACCACGGACAGCAGCCAGAGCAGCGGCAACGGCTACAATAACGGCAGTAACGGCTATAACGGGAACGGGTACAGCGACCTGTACGACTACTTCTTCGGCCGTCATTGATCGATGAAATAACGAAGCTTTCTTCGAGTCTCTCTCTTTCTCATATGCAGCGGGGGCGTGTACCGTTTGGTACACGCCCCCGCTGCGATTTTATGTACGGGGCTTCCGCAGGCCGCCCAGCAGCATGGTCGCCGCACCGACACCGGCGCAGCCGGTGAGCCACACGCCGGCGCCGTCCGCCGCCTCCGCCGGGTCCAGCAGCACCACGACCCCCACCACAAAGAAGAAGGCCAGCACGGCCCCTAAGACCGTCAGGGCGATCCGCCCGATCCTACTCAGCGGCGGTGCCTGACGGCGGCCATAGTGCAGACAGCACCCTCCGGCCACCGCCGGAAAAGCCATTGCCGCCAGCCAGATGATCCGGTCACCGGCGCTGCCCTCCCATAGACCTGCTCCCATGAGCATGGCATAGGCCACCAGCAACCAGCCCACGATCCGTTTGGCTCTGCCGGCTTTTTCCAGCCGCCGGACCGCCTGACGGGCCTCCGGGACCTCCTGTGCCGCCTGACGGTACAGCTCCAGTGCCTTTCTCCGATCCCGTGGGACACCCTGTCCTGCCTCATACAGGCAGCCCAGATCGTACTGCCCCAGCGGCAGTCCCCGGCGGGCCGCCTCCTCGTACCAGTGAGCCGCTTGGGCGGCATCCGCCGGGCAGCCGCTGCCCTTTTGGTAGCAGTACCCCAGCGACACCGCCGCCGGACCATCTCCGCCCTCGGCGCTGCGCCGGAAGCAGTCGAAGGCCTTGGCCTCGTCCTTTTGGCAGCCCTTCCCCTTCTGGTAGCACCGGCCCACCTGCCGCAGAGCGCCCATGTGTCCGGCCTGTGCCGCCTGCTGGTACAGCTCCAGCGCACGGGCCGGATCCTGCCCGATGGCGTCACCGGAGAGCAGCATATTCCCCAGGGCATAGGCTGCCCTCACATGGCCCTGGCGGGCCGCCCGGTCATAGAGATCCGCCGCCAGATAGGGGTTGCGCTCCAGCCCGACGCCGTGCTCATAGCACCGGGCCAGCGCTGCCATTCCGTTGGGATAGTTCTGTCCCGCCGCACGGCGGTACTCCTGCGCCGCCTGCTTTTCATTCCGATCGATGCCCCGGCCGTCCTCCAAGTGCAGTCCCAGCAGGAACTGTCCACGGGCGAAGCCCTGTCCCGCCGATGCCCGGAACAGGGCCGCCGCCTTGCGGTCGTCCTGCTCTACGCCGAGGCCCTCCCGGTACAGCACGCCCAGATTACACTGGGCCGCCGCCATACCGGACTGCGCCGCCTGACGGTACAGCTCCGCTGCACGGTGGATATCCTTCTCCACGCCACGGCCCGTCTCATAGCACAGCCCCAGCTCGTTCATGGCCCGGATGTTCCCCTCCGAGACGGCCTGCTGAAAGAGCTCCGCCGCCTGCTTCTCGTCGGTCGCTGTCCCGTGACCGTACAGATAGCACAGCCCCAGCTGCATCACGGCGTCGGGATAGCCCGTCTGCGCCGCCTGACGGAACCACTCCACCGCCTGAGGCGGCGACTGATCCACCCCCATGCCGTCGTCGTAGCAGTGACCCAGAAACAGCTGCGCTCTGGGCAGGCCCAGCTCCGCTGCCTGACGAAACAGCTCTGCCGCACGGCGATCGTCCTTCTCCACGCCCTTTCCGGCGTGGTGCAGCACGCCCAGAGCACACAGGCCCTCAGCGCTGCCGCCCTTCCCGGCCTCCTGATACAGAAGCGCCGCCTTTTTGGCATCCCGCTCCACGCCGTTGCCGAACTCATAGCACAGACCCAGCAGGAACTGCGCCCGTGGATGCCGCTGCTCCGCCGCTTGGGTGAAGAGCCGGGCCGCCTGCCCATAGTCCTTCTCCACTCCCACGCCGAAGTAATACATGGCCCCCAGATTGCACTGTCCCTGCGCATAGCCCTCCTCCGCCGCATGGCGATAACACTGGATGGCCCGGTCCAGATCCTTCTCCGTTCCCTGCCCGTTTTCGTAGCACACGCCCAGATCGCACACTGCCGGCAGATAGCCCAGCTTGGCACTCTCCTGAAACAGCTCAAAGGCTCGCACCGGGTCACGCTCCACGCCGGTGCCGTTGTCATGGCACACCGCCAGCCAGTAAAGGGCCGTAGGGTCATCCGGTTCCGTGCGGCTGAACCATGCAAAGGCCTTGTCCGGGTCCTTCTTCACGCCGCCGGTGCCGTAAAAATAATGCAGTCCCATCTGCACCGCTGCGGCGCAGTCACCATTCTGGGCCGCCTGGCGGCAGTTCTCCAGCCGCTCCTGCTGCTCCCGCCGGTGCTGATCCGCCAGCCGCAGCATCTCCGGGGAAAAGAACACCACATCTGTCTTTTCCGGCTGCCGGTTTTGCTCCATCCGTTCATCGCTCATATAGATACGCCTCCTTCCGAGGAATTTGTCATAATAGGTAATTATACCACACGTTCCGCCGCCACGCAAATTCCCGCAGAAAGAAAAACGCCGGGCGGTGACCCGGCATTTTATAGGGTTCTGACAGAATGCCGGGGCGGCAAAAGCCGCCCCGGCGGATGTGATTCGACAGGCTTAAAGCTGTTTCTTTCTCCGGCCATGGGCCCGCTGGCAGGCTTTTACGATCTCCACCACGGGGATCACCAGCACCGCCAAACCCAGCGCAATACCGTACTCCGTCCAGCTCACCGGCGTAAATCCGAAGGCGTTGGCGATGAAAGGCACCTCCAGCACCACGGTGGTCAGCAGCAGACTGCCGATCATGGCCAACCACAGCACCTTGTTGTGACTGGGCAGGCTGAACACGCTGCGCCGCTGAGAGCGCATATTGAAGCTGTGGAAGATCTCGCACATACTCATGGTCAGGAAGGCCATGGTCATGCCGTCGTCGGAGACGCCCTTGGGCATTTCGAAATACCCCACCTCCATGCAGTGGCCAATGATGTAGGAGACCAACGTGATAACGGTAATGAGGATGCCCTGATAGGCGATGTCCCAGCCCAGACCACCGGCGAAAATGCCGTCATCAGAGGGGCGGGGCGGCCGCTCCATCACGTCCGGCTCCCCCTTCTCCAGACCCAGCGCCAGCGCCGGGAAGCAGTCGGTGATGAGGTTGATGAACAGCAGATGCACCGGGTTCATCAGGGTAAAGCCCAGCAGCGTAGCCACGAACACGCCCAGCACCTCGCTCATATTGGAGGCCAGCAGGAACTGAATGGCCTTGCGGATATTGTCGTAGATACGGCGGCCCTCGCCTACGGCGCCCACGATGGTGGCAAAGTTGTCGTCGGCCAGCACCATATCCGCCACATTCTTGGTGACGTCGGTGCCGGTGATGCCCATGCCCACGCCGATGTCGGCGGACTTGATAGACGGGGCGTCGTTGACGCCGTCGCCGGTCATAGCCGTCACGGCCCCCCGCTTGCGCCATGCGTTAACGATGCGGACCTTATGCTCCGGCTGCACGCGGGCGTACACGCTGTACTTCTCCACCTCCTTGGCCAGTTCCTCGTCGCTGAGGCTGTCCAGAGCGCTGCCGGTAACGGCCTGCGAGGGATCGTCCAATATCCCCAACTCCTTGGCGATGGCCACGGCGGTATCCTTGTGGTCGCCGGTGATCATCACCGGCCGGATGCCTGCCGTGCGGCACTGCTGGATGGCGGCCTTCACCTCCGGACGCACCGGGTCGATCATGCCCGCCAGACCCACGAAGCACAAATCTTGCTCCAGATACTCCGGGCTGTCGTCCTTGGGCAGGCCGCCCTCCCACAGGCGGATGGCCGCCGCCAGCACACGCAGAGCCTTATCCGCCATGGCCTTGTTCTGCGCCAGAATTTCCTGCCGCTTCTCCTCGGTCATGGGCAGCATTTGGCCGCTCTCCTCATATCGGGTGCAGCGGCGCAGCACCTCATCCGGTGCGCCCTTGGTATACTGAATGAAGCCGTTATCCATGCGGTGGATGGTGGACATCATCTTCCGGGAGGAGTCGAAGGGAGCCTCCGCCGCACGGGGCTGCTCCTGCTCCAGCCGGTTCTTATCCAGCCCGCTGTCCACGCCGAAGCGCACCAGCGCCGCCTCCGTGGGCTCGCCCTGCACCGTGCCGTCGGGATTCTCCACGGCGTCGTTGCAGAGGGTCATAGCGGTACCCAGCAGTCCCTCCGGGCCGGTGTGCTCCACCACCGTCATTTTATTCTGTGTGAGGGTACCGGTCTTGTCGGAGCAGATGACCTGCGTGCAGCCCAGCGTCTCCACCGCCGTCAGACGGCGGATCACAGCGTTGTGCTGGCTCATCTTGGTGACACCGATGGAGAGCACCACCGTCACCACCGTGGCAAGACCCTCCGGAATGGCGGCCACCGCCAGCGACACTGCCACCATGAAGGTCTCCAACACGCTCTCCAGCGTCAGGGAACCCGCCACCAGCAGGTCAAATACAAAGATGAACACGCAAATGGCCAGCACCATCTTGGACAGGGTGCTGCCCAGCTGGGTCAGCTTGCGCTGCAGGGGCGTCTCCTCCTGCTCCGTCTGGGCCAGCACACCGGCGATCTTGCCCATCTCCGTGTCCATGCCCGTGGCGGTGACCACCATGCGGCCCCGGCCGTATACCACCGCCGAGCCCATGTAGGCCATGTTCTTCCGATCGCCCAGCGACACCTGTTCCCCGGCGAGGGGCTCCGTAAACTTGCTGACGGGGACACTCTCGCCGGTGAGGGCTGCCTCCTCGATCTTCATGGAGGCGCTCTCCAAAATGCGCCCGTCCGCCGGGACGGCGTCGCCCGCCTCCAGCAGCACCACGTCGCCGGGTACCAGCAGGCGGCTCTCCATGGTCACCTGCTGCCCGTCCCGCAGTACCTTGCAGGTGGCGGCGGTCATGGTCTGGAGAGCCTCAATGGCGGCCTCCGCCTTGCTCTCCTGCACCACGCCCAGAACGGCGTTCAGCAGCACCACCAGCAGGATGATGATGACCTCCGTAAAGCTCTCGTGGGACAGGATATTGGTCACGGCGGACACCGCTGCCGCCGCCAGCAGGATCAGCAGCATGGGATCCTTCAGCTGCTGCACGAACCGCTGAAACAAGGTCAGCTTCTCCGCCTCCTTCAGACGGTTCTCCCCGTGCTCCCGAAGGCGCTTCTCCGCCTCCTGCGCCGAAAGGCCCTGCCGGTCTGTCCGCAGACCCTCCAGCACCTGTTCCTTTGTTTGGGTGTATTCCTTTTGCATCCAACCACTCCTTCTTCGGGGGTCCTTCCCCCATCTCCATTTTACCCACCCGGCGTAACAAAAAAACTCATGCGCAGGCCGAAGCCCACGCATGAGTCTCATTCTTTCAAAGCAGTCCGGGCGCCTGAACGCCGGTTTGACGAAACTGCCTCACTCCGCAGGCTGCGAAGTGGAATTACTCCCCCAAGGTGGAAGATATTCACTTGACTGGTACATAATATACCCATTTTGAGACCATTTGTCAAGTGGATATCCGTCCTGCCTCTGTCCACTTTGGTCGGATGTTGACAAGCTTTCCCTTTCGTGATACGATATTCTCGTAGTTTTGTCGAAATCCGGCAAAGCTATGGAGATAGAGATCACACACATAGAGAAAGGAATGGTACTTATGAATCCTATGACCAGTCTGAGCGCTCTGAGCGCCAATATGGGTGCTTTCGGCATCATCGCCACGATCCTCGCCATCATCGCCACGGTGGTAGCTTTTGTGATGATCGTACCGGAGAGAAAGCGGGAGAAGCTGGGCCGCTTCGGCAAGTTCCTCCACGACGCCGTGAACTTTAAGTTCCTGATCGTGGAGAAGATCCTGCAGGCTCTATACATCTTCGTGACGGCCTACCTCATTCTGTGCGGCTTCTTCATGCTGTTCATGGCTCCGGAGACTTGGACCGGCCGTCACTGGCTGGGCGGCTACGGCATCCTGCTGATGGTGCTGGGCCCCATTGCGGTACGTCTGTGCTATGAGCTGCTGATGATGGTGATCCTGCTGGTGAAGAACGTCATCTCCATCAACCGCAAGCTGAAGAATCAGAACGGCAACAACGTCGACACCGACCTCTTCGCCGTGCCGGAGCTGCACCGCACCCAGCCCGCTAAGCCCGTTGCTCCGGCGACGCCCGCAGCTCCTGCGGCTCCTGCCCAGCGGTCGACTCCCTTCCAGCCCGCTGAGCAGGCGGCTCCCGCGGCGCCCAGCTTCTGCACCCGCTGCGGCGCTCATCTGGATGAGAATGGCCACTGCCCCAACTGCGATCAGAAGTAAGCTTTTCTTGGAAAGCAGCTTATGAAATTACAGCCCCTCCACCGCAAGGCGGAGGGGCTGTAATTTTGTTGGGGTGTTTTTGTGTTTTGCCTCCGGAGGGCAGCTTTCTGCCAATAGCGGCAGAAAATCTACCCCGTCGTGTCAGCCGATCTCCAGCCACGTTGTGGCATGGAAACCGGGACACTTCCTGGAAACCACCTCGCTGTATCCGCCACAGACGGATACAGCGAGGTGGTTTCCAAAGAACGCCGGCAGAAACCCATGGTTTCTGCACCTCCTTTGCTGCGTGCTTCGCCCGGTGGAGGAAGACAGGGTACACCTTCATTACATTGCGCTCAGTTTTCGATGGAATTTGTATAGGCAATCAAAAGGCATATTCATCCGGGGTCCCCGACAAAACAAGCGGTTTTGTTGGGGAGAGGAGACACAGCACCGTGATTGACGCCTGCCGCTTACGGCGGGCGGAAAGATACAAAGCTTGTGTCGACGATATGCCCTTTGATTGCCCCCTCCGCCCGAGGGCGGAGGGGGTGGAAATAGGGTTTTACTTAATAATCACGGATGTGCCGCTTTGCTGTGCGGTGTGTCCCGTACCGACATAGCTAGAGAGATCGCCAACGTTCATGTTTGTATAGGTTCCGCCGTTGAGAACTGTGGATGTGGCATAGCTCTGAACGAAAAACCCTGCTGTTCCGTCAAAGATTCCGCCATTCACCGTCATTGCAGCACCGTTGGAAACTGCTTTGAAAGAAGTTGAAGTAAAGGTTCCACCGTTGATTACGGCTGTTCCAAGATAGTCGTTGGAAAGGGCCCAATATCCGGTGGAGGCCACGTTCACATCATTTACGGTTAGATCGCCATATCTGCAATTCTTAATTCCACTGGAATCGGTATCAAGTTCCAAAGCGTTGATTTCCATCACTGCATGCGTAGTAGAAGCACCGGGATCAAAATAATTCCAGCCATTGGTGATAGCAAAGCCATTTCCGTTCTTTAGGACGACCTTACCACCATTGAAGGTCATCTTGCCAAAGTTTTCAACCACATGCCATGTATTTCCATTGGCCCCGTCACGAGAAATGGTTCCGCCCTCGACTACACAGACTGCATTATCTCCGTTGCGAAGTGCTGCAGTGTTGCCCTTGAGGGAGATGATTTGACCGCTTTTATCTGCGCTTGAATCTTTCAGAGTAAGATGGCCTTTATTCAGAATGGTGTGCGATTCAGCATTCGTTACAGTGCGGCCATTCAAATCCAGGGTTACATCCTTATCCTCAGGGATGACGAAGTTGTTGGTCGTAATGCTGTTCATCAGCACGACATTGACAGGAGCTGTTGCATTATTCACAATGGTCTGCAGTTCGTCGCCCGTTGTAACTGCAATAGGATATTCAGCATCTTTATCATAGGTGTTGCCGAAGCTGTCGCTCTCCACCGTGTCCTGCGTCGCAACAACATTGATACCGATGCCGTCAATAGTAAGATTCTGATAATCATTGCCGGCGGACTCCTGCATATGGCCCTTGATGGTGAAGGCGGCGCCCTCTTCCCCGGCCTTCAGTTGCATCTCGGTCAGGTTGATATCCGCATCATTGATGGTCCAGTCGATGACCTCGTTCAGCTTGGCATCCCCCTTGATGCCGGTGATCTGAATCTTGTACTTCAGGGCCAGATTGCCGTTGTTGACCACACGCAGCTCCGGCAGGGTATAGGTGCAGCCCGGCTCCCACAGAACCTGCTCGCCCGCAGCAGCCTTGACGAAGTCCAGCGTCTTGCCCTCGGCGCTGACCCACTTGCCGCTGGCATCCTTCATTTCCAGCGCCACATCCAGATTACCGGCCTGAATTTTGTTGACGCCGGTGGATGCGGTGTCGGTGAACCATGCGAAGGTAGCGCCTACCAGCATAGCCAGGCACAGAACCATGGCCATGACGCTGCCCAGCAAGGCCCGTTTGGTACTCTTGCGGTTTGTCATAGTATCTTCCTCCTATTTTTTTGCGTGTGCGTCGGTGGCCGTTGGGCTTTTGCGGAAACTGCTGCAAAGGGAATGCGGATTGCCACAGCCAGTGTGAGCACTGGCTTCGCAATGACACTTGTTTTTATGTTACTCCGTGTCATTCCGAGGAGGGCGCAGCCCGACGTGGGAATCCGTATCCTCCCTTTGGAACGCTTTTTATCGTTTCTTAGAAACGATAAAAAGCCCATGGGCTTTTCGTCGCACACTTGATAGTTCTATCATAGCACCGTACTTGACAGAATTCAAGCACTTTCTGCAAATTCCGGGGGTTTTTTACAGTTTACCGTCAGTGGGCAAAGGGCAAGCATGGTTTTGCCGGGCAGAAATACGCCATACTGCGGCAGGCTCCTTGACCGGACGGCCAAGCGGAAAGGGGCAAAAAGCGCAGAAAAAGCACGGCAGACGAGGCGTCTGCCGTGCTTATGCTTATTCGTCCGCTCCCTCCTGACGGGACAGAGCGGCGCAGAGATCCGTAAAGTAGCGGTAGAAGGGCAGCAGCTCCCGGAAGCTCTCCAGAATCTCCTGCGGCAGCTGGGGGCTGAAAATACGCTGGTCCAGCGGGGCTTCCCATTGCAGGGACAGGGATTTTTTCTGATACCACGGGCGCAGGAGGTCGGACACCTGTCCCTTGCTGCGGGCGTACTCCGGGCCGGTGAGACGGAAGGTCTGCTGGCGGTCAAAGCGGCGCACCAGCTTCTCCAGCGGCTTGGGGTCGGCGTCGATGCGCTGGCGATACAGGGCCATGAGGGCCGGGGCGGCACACCAGAAGCCCATGCCGTAGCTGTAATAGTCCGGGGCAATCTCAAAGTAGAAGGTGGGGCGGCCGGTCCAGTCCTGATCGCCGGTGCGGACACAGAGCCACAGGTGATCCTTATAGGGTCCCTGTCCATGGAGGCGGCGGGCATCCCGGTAGATGCGGCTGACCTTCAGTATCAGCGGTTCGTGGGGCAGCATGGCATGAAGGCCGTCGTAGAGCTGCTCCCCCAGCGCACGGGTGGGGGCCAGCAGGTGGGTCTGGTACTGCTCTTTATGCTCCTGAAACCAGCTGCGGTCGTTGTTGAAGCGGATGCCCCAGAGAAAATCCACCGTCTGCTGGTCATAGCCTTGAAACATCATCATATCCTCGCTTTCCTGACGGAAGGGCAGCCGGAGCGACGGCTCCGGCTGTGGTTCTTTATCGCTGCTGATAGGCACGGATCCCCAGCGCCAGCAGATCCACGGCACGCTCCAGATCCTGCTGCTTCAGGACGTAGGCAATGCGGATCTCGTTTTTGCCCTTGCCGGGAGTGCCGTAGAAGGGCTCGCCGGGGGCAAACATGACGGTATCGCCGTGATCCTCGAACTCCTCCAGCAGCCACTGCTGGAAGGTGTCGGCATCATCCACCGGCAGAGCGGCCATCAGATAAAAGGCGCCCTTGGGACATTTACAAACCACGCCGGGAATCTGCTGGAGCTTGCAGACCACCGTGTCACGGCGGCGCTTATACTCCTCACGGGCGGCGGCGAAATACTCCGGGCCCACCTGATACAATGCGGCGGAGGCCAACTGGTCCAGCGTCGGCACCGCCAGACGGCACTGAGCATACTTCATGGCGTGGGCCATGAGCTCCCGGTTGCGGGAGATGAGGCAGCCGATGCGGGCGCCGCAGGCGGAGAAGCGCTTGGACACCGTGTCGATGAGGATGACGTTCTCCGCTGCATTGGTGAACTCACCGAAGGACTGGAGAGGCTCCCCGGCGTAGACAAACTCCCGGTAGGCCTCATCACCGATGAGGAACAGGTCGTGCTGCCGGGCCACGTCCACCAGCATCTCCATCTCCTCATGGGTCAGGACGGTGCCGGTGGGGTTGCCGGGGTTGGTCACCAGAATGGCACGGGTGCGGGGGGTGATCTCCGCCTCGATGCGGCGGCGGTCGGCGTAGAAATATCCCTCCTCCGGGGAGGTGGGCACCGGGTGGATCACGGCGCCGCAGGTGCGGGCCATGGTGTTGTAGTTGGGGTAGAAGGGCTCCGGGATGAGGATCTCGTCGCCGTCGTCGAGAATGCAGTTCATGGCGATCTGGAGCGCCTCGGAGCCGCCGTTGGTGATGAGGATGTCCTCGGCGGCGAAGTGCATATCCAGCGCAGCATAGTAGTCCCGGATGGCCTCGATGAGGGCGGGGACGCCGGGAGAGGGTGCGTACTCCAGCACCGGCAGGTCAAAGCTGCGGACGGCATCGAAGAACGCCTTGGGCGTCTCGATATCCGGCTGACCGATGTTCAGGTGATAGATGTTCCGGCCCTTGGCCTCGGCGGCCACCGCATAGGGGTGGAATTTACGCATGGGCGACAGGCCGCATTTCTGCACTTTGCTGGAAAACTTCATGGGGACTCCTCCTTTTCTGATGCTGCGGGACAGGGGCTCCGCTCCCGGCCCGGTTACAGGAAAAGCAGAGCCGAAGCTCTGCTTTTCGGTGCAAAGTCAATGCTTCTCAGTTCATCTGTCTTCTGCGGGACAGATTCACCGTTCCGTCCTGCATATCGCCCAGAGAGTCCAGACTCTTGCCGGTACCCTCCGCCACGCAGGAGATGGCGTCCTCCGCCACCACCGTATGGATGCCGGTGCGGGCGGTGATCAGCTTGTCGAAGCCGTCCACCAGACTGCCGCCGCCGGTCATGACGATGCCGTTGTTGGAGATATCCGCCACCAGCTCCGGGGGCGTGCGCTCCAACACGTTGTGAACCGCCTCCAGGATACGCTCCACCGGCTCCTCGAAGGCCTCCATCATCTCGGTGGAGTTGACGGTGATGGTCTTGGGCAGGCCCGTCATCAGGCAGCGGCCCTTGATCTCAATGGTAGCCTCCTCCTCCTTGGGATAGACGCAGCCGATCTCCATCTTCATCTGCTCCGCTGTGCGCTCACCGATGAGGATATTGTGCTTGCGGCGCATATACTTGACGACGGCCTCGTTGAACTGGTCGCCGGCC
>ERZ857521.3406-NODE-3406-length-13123-cov-32.064968_pt1 | contig 13123 bp, 13 predicted proteins | sample MGYA00519701_ERZ857521 | MGnify/ENA primary metagenome ERZ857521 (study PRJEB31778, sample SAMEA3449346) | human gut metagenome | biome: human gut; feature: human-associated habitat; material: faeces | place: United Kingdom | collected 2010/2012 ...
CCGTAGAGTAGTACATAATGCACAAAATCCACGCCCCAAACACCCATTCGATTAGGCACTTTGCACAAACGGGCTTTAGTCACTAACAGCAGGGGCGTAAGGGCTAGACTCTGGGGCATTGGCTTTAGTCGACTAACTCCGGTGGGATAGGGGCTGGTGACTGGGGCATATGAGTAGGAGCCTATTTAGTTCAACTAAACGACTAATTTAGTCACCCTACTATATGTGGCATTTTATACAAAAAAATTAGTGGAGATTTGTGCAAATTGACGGTTGACATATAATAGTTGATATGTTATAATGTATATAGAATAAAAGAATAGGTTAGTGTGAGTGGTAACTAAACAACTAATTTAGTCTTTTAGTCAATTGGAACTATAAATTTTGTTTAGTCAACTAAACGGAAAGGAGTGAATGGTATGACTGAAATCGTAAACATGATTAGTAGTGTTGGGTTTCCTATTGCGATGTGTCTGATTATCGTGTACTTTTGGAACAATCAGTATTCAAAGACAATGCAGGAGTTACGTGAGACTATTAGTCGACTAACAGATGTTGTTGCCGATAATACTAAAGCATTAGCACTGTTGGAACAAAGATTAGGAGAGGACGATAACGATGGCGAACAGTAAGTTGATGCCTTTTGACTTTGCTTATTGTTCTGATAAAGCTAAGGTGTTTGAAAATTATTGTAAATATACTTTCACAAGAACACAATCAATGTTCACTTATGAGGGATTGCCTGATACAATTCCAGTACAATGGTTAGAAAGTTATTTGCAGAGGAATGGTTCTTGTTGTATTGCAGAACATGAGGGAAAATTATATGCGTTACTTGGTAATGCCGGTGGCGAGTTAGACGAGTATTATCAGCCTACCATTTACACAGTTGCAAATCCGGCTTTGGGTTTGAGTAAAAGTTTCAAGATTGGCGAAGATTGTGTATATTGTAGGAATGATTATGACGCAATCGGACTTGTTCCATTGGTTTCAAGATATTGTGGATTGATGACTGAAAACCTTTTGACGGTCAGAATAACTGATATCAATATGCGTATGATGAACCTACTTTCCGCACCTGACGACAATACTCTTCAGTCGACTAAACAGTATTTGAAAGACTTGGAAGATGGTAAACTTGGAGTTGTTGGTGAAACACCTTTCTTCGAGGGATTGAAGTTACAGTCAAAAGGAGTTGGTAACGGAGATTATATGATACAGTTCATTGAGTTGCAACAGTATTTGAAAGGTTCAATGTACAATGAACTCGGTATCAATGCAAACTTTAACATGAAACGTGAAGCGTTGAGTGGACAGGAAGTTGCTTTGAATGACGATGCGTTAATGCCACTTATTGATGATATGCTTAAACAGCGTCGTGCTATGTGTGACGAGTTGAACCAAATGTTTGGTCTTAATGTTTCCGTTGATTACGGTAGCACATGGCATAGTAATGTCGTTGAGAAACAGTTGGTAAGTGAGGAAGAACTCGGTGCTGACACTGCTGAGAGTGAGGAAGCCGCTGGTGATGAGTCGGCATTACCTGATGACAAAGACCCGAACGCAGTTGACGAGGGCGATGTTAGTCGACTAAACGATGAAGAGGAGAGTGGTAGCGATGATAATAGCGACACTTCTTCTGATAGTGATGTTGATGAGCCAGATGAAAACTGCGAAGATGATGACAACGGTTCTGAGTCAGATGATGAATGTGGTTCAGATGATAACTCACCGGACGAAGATGTTTCAGAAGATGATGAAAGTCAATCAGAAGAAAGTCAATCAGAAGAAAGTCAATCAGAAGAAAGTGAAAAAGAGGAAAGCGAAAGCGAAGAAGTAGACGCTGAGGACGAGCCAAAGGACGAGGAAAGTGAGCCAAAGGACAAGGAACAAGAGCCTAGCCCTGAGGAGTCTGACGACAGCGAAAATGACGAGAAGAAAAAGAAAGGGGAGTGTAAGTAATGAAGTTAAAAGATTATTTGGCTAATGCCCAGTTGTTTCCCCTTATGGGTGTTAGTCAACTAAACGGTATTGGTGAAGTGCTTGACAAGATATTGAAAACACAACATGGCTTGAAGAGTTGTGGTGCTATTATCACAGAATTTGTTGAGCCTGACGGAACTGTTAGTTTGGAAAATCAGCGGTTCATCGCCAATGCGTTGTATCAAAGCAATAAAGCTAAGTGGGATAGCCTGATAAAATTTGCAAGTGAAGAGGTTAATCCTTTAGTCGAAAAGATGACAAAAACTAAAACCACGTATGGTAAGATTGTTGACGAGAAGTTGGGTGGTAAAGATGTTGTTAATCAGACAGACAAAATTGCTGGTTTTGACTCTACCGACTTCGTTGACAAGGACAGCCAAGAGCACTCAACCACACACGGACGTACATCAAATACCACTAACACAGGAAGTGATGAAAAGATTGTCGAAAGTAGACTTAAACAAGCAGAGGTTTTAGTCGACTATACACTTAACTTTTGGGATAAATACGGTATCACAAGAACAGTGATTGCCGATGCCCTTAAATTTTTAACATTACCATTATATGATTTAGATTAGGAAAGAGAGGAAATTAAACATGAAAGTAGAACAGATTGCAACATTATGTAACACCATTAGTGGAGAGGTACTTGGAAAAACTGAAGTTGTTCAGAATGACCTTTCCAACGTAGTAGACTTCGGTAATGAGATTATCGGTACTAATAATCTCGACAACTATGTGAAGTCTTTGATTGACCACATCGGAAAGATGGCTTTTGTTGACAGACCTTATTCAGGCTCAGCACCTAGCGTTCTTATGGACGGTTGGGAGTTCGGTAGTATCCTTGAAAAGGTAACAATGTCTAAGTTACCGGAAGCAACAGAGAACAGTTCTTGGAAGTTAGAGAACGGTAAGTCTTATGACACTGGTGTGTTTACAGCACCTGAGGTTTCTGCTAAGTTCTATAATAGTTTGGCTACTTATGAAATCCCTATGTCGTTTGCAGAAAAGCAGGTTAAGAGTGCTTTCTCAAGTGCTCAGCAGATGAACGCTTTCTTCTCCATGATTCAGACTGCTATCGAAACTTCTATGACAGTTAAGACAGACGGTCTTATTATGGATACAATCAACAGCATGACTGCTGAAACTCTGTACAATTACAATGCTGAGGGTACTTACACAGGTATTGGTAACAACAGAGCGGTGAACTTACTTGCTTTATACAATGCAAGATTTGGAACTACTCTTGAGCCTGAGAAGTGCTTGACAGATGCTCAGTTCATTCGTTGGGCTTCGTTCATGATTGGTCTGTACAGCGGCAGAATTACTAAGTTATCTACACTGTTCAACATCGGCGGACAGGAGAGATTTACCGCAAAGGATAAGTTACATCTTGTTATGCTTGACGAGTTCGCTAAGGCGGCTGATGTTTACTTACAGTCCGATACGTTCCATGAGCAGTACACAGCACTTCCTAATGCTGAAACTGTTCCTTATTGGCAGGGTTCAGGTACTGGCTATGACTTTGCTAGCACTTCTGCTATCAATGTTAAGCATGGTACTCATACAGTTGTAGCAGATGGTATCCTTGCTGTTATGTTCGACCGTGAAGCACTTGGTGTGTCTAACCTCGATAAGAGAGTTACATCACAGTATAATGCTCGTGGTGAGTTCTACAACAACTGGTACAAGTTCGACGCTGGTTACTACAACGACTTCAACGAGAACTTCGTTGTGTTCTACGTGGCTTAGTCGACTAAAAGGTTTGTGGTTAGAGGGGGTTAGTTGACTAAACTGACCCCCATTTGCATTAGTGAGGTGAAAATTATGAATATTCTTCTTTATAAAACAACAAACGCAAACAACGACCTCAACAAGACAATCAGTGATAAAGTAGAATTAGTCGGTGCTTTACGAGATGCGTCAAGTATTATTGCACCTAGTATCCTTATTCAGAGCAATCCTATTGGTTACAACTACGCATACATACCTGAGTTTGGTAGGTATTATTACATTAAGAATATCACCGCTTTTAGAAAAGGTGCGTATATTGTAGACTTGAAGTGTGATGTTCTTATGAGTTTCAAGGAAGAGATTTTGAATATGAGTGGCATTGTTAGTCGACTAACAAGTGGCGACGAATATGCCAATAGAGATATAAAGACAAAGTGTTTGGAAACACATCGAAAGATTGTGTTTGAGAATACTCCGTTTACAGCCGATGGAACTTATATATTGGTTGCACAAGGCGGAGAGGAAACAGTTACTGTTAGTGGTGGCGGCACTACTGATAGTGGTGGAACTGGTGGGACTACTGATAGTGGTGGTGATAGTTCTTCCGGTAGTGAAGAACCAGATGGATTTTAAGGGGGTGTGATGTATGGAAACTATTGCTTTTGACAGTTTAAGAGTTTATAATGGTAATACTATTGCTAGCGATGATGAATATCAATTAGTTAGTCAATCTTTCAACTCTGGTACTAACCCCTTTAATGGCGATGTTATTATCTATTTTGATGAAGATTTTGAAGACCCGACTAGTAGCACACAGGAAATGGTGTTTGATGATAGTACAAGTTTTACTATTACAAAAATTGATATCATTCAATATGCTGATGCTGAAGCTTTTGAGGAGATTGGCACTGTTACTTGTAATAAAAGTTCTGCTAATAATCAAACTACGTTTACTTGGAATTTCAATTCTACTAGCGTTAAAGCATACGCGGTTGAAATATATTGTACGTTTGGTGCTTCTAAATACACCATCACATATAGTATTGCAGATGCAAATTGGGCTGATAAAGTGGTAATTAGTCCTCTTAGTCCTATTGAAGTTGAAAAGGGTAATACTACTACGGTGCAAGTCGCACCTAAAACTGGGTATTATTTCTCTGGAACAGATAGTTGCGATATGTTTATAGAAGACCAGTTGGAAAGAGTACCTTTCACACTAACAAGTGACGGTAAAATGTATCTTGAAATGGACGAAAGTTGGAGTAATCTTACTCTTAGTCTCGAATTTACAGTTACACAAGGGGAACCACCTGTTACTAATAAGAGAACAAATTTCTATACTGTCTATGCACCTACTGATGAAAACATGAAAAAAATTAACAATACGGTTTTCATTGATAACAATGATGTTATTAACAAATTTATCAGTTATAAGAAATTCTGGTGTAATATTCCTACTGATGGAATAGCCAAGATGAAAGCCGGAAATTATGATTTCAACTTTGAAGCACCTGTTGTTCATGGTAACATCATTGATGTTGATTGTGGTAGTGTTACAGTTGAAGAGTTACACCATAGCTTGTTGGATTATTCTCCGTTTAGTCGACTAACAATCTATTTGCCGTTCATTGGGTTTATGGATTTGGACGACAAGATGGTAATGGGAAAGACAGTTAGGGTTAATTACAGAGTAGATGTTCTTAGTGGCAGATGTTTAGCCGAGGTTTACACTATGATTGATGATAGTACAGAGAGTTGTATTGCTTCTTATGCTGGTACTATTGCAAGTGATGAACCTTTATCACAAGGACAGGTTAATTACAAAGGTGGATATGAGTTGATGACTTCTATGCAGTTGGGTGAATTGACACCGTTTATCTTGGTTAATACTCAAGTTCCTTTGGATAGTGGTAGTGTTAATCTTGACGGATTGCCAGTTGAAGAAGTTAAGAGAGTTGGAGATTGTACTGGGTATATCAAGTACAGTTTCATCAATGCAAGCGGTTGTAGTGGAACAGACGCTGAAAAGACAGAGATTGAAAATCTGTTGAAGAGTGGTATCAATATCGAAGTTGTTCAAACTCCGAGTGAAGATACAGGTAATGATGGCTTTTAGTCGACTAAAGAAAGGAGTGGTTATATGACTAATAGTGAGTTCATTGAACAGATTGCCAAATGCGTTAAAAAATACGCTTATGTATATGGTATTGAAGTTCATAGTCCTATCATTGCACAGGCTATTTTGGAAAGTGGTTGGGGTAAGAGTAGTCTTTCAAGTAAGTACCACAACTATTTCGGACTGAAGTGTGGTAGTGCTTGGAAAGGTAAGAGCATAAACATGGCTACCAAAGAGGAATATAAGGTTGGCACGTTGACTAACATTCGTGATAACTTTAGAGTATATGACTCTATGGAAGCCGGTGTTAAAGGCTATTTCGATTTCATTAACACAAGTCGATATGCAAATCTTAAAGGTGTTAAAAGCCCTGAAGAATATGTTAAGCGTATTAAAGCTGATGGCTATGCAACAAGTAGTAAGTATGTTGATAACATTATGAGAGTTATCCGTGATAACAAACTTACGAGGTTTGATGGAAATGGAGATGATGATATGAAGAAAGAAGAATTAACAGGCAGAGCACTTACTGGCAAGGAGATTATTGATATTCTTGCTAAGAGAGTAATCAATGGAGATTATGGAGTTGGTGCTGACAGAAGAGAAAGACTTGGCGAGTTGTATTCGATTGTTCAGAAGAGAGTAAACGAGTTATGCTAATAAGAAAGGGTGTTAGTCGACTAAAGACTAGCACCCTGTTTTGTTATACTATTGCGTCATGTCCACACTGTACTAAGTAATTTCTTACAATTTCACCCACTTCATTGTCTTGATAGAACACTTTGTTGTCTGCAAAGAATTGTCCTATCTTTTTGTTTATAGGAAGTGAACAGTGTCGCATATTTCTTATGTGATTTGGTCTGTTGTCATATTCCAGTTCGTAGATAATATCTTTGTTTTCATCTTGAATTGGAGTTGTTTTTCTGTGGATATAGGTGAATACTGTGTTGTCTACGTGGACAATTTCACATTGTAGAAGTTCGTCGTTGAACCTCATAAAGTATGTGAAGATTACGTTGTTTGGTTTGTATTTCACTGGTAAGTGAGGATACATAGCCATTTCCCAAGTACCACCTGTAATCATGGTAAGTTTAGGATTATCAAATGCGAAGTAAATATCAGACGGTTTTCCTTTCTTAGATATTGAGTCTGCGTACTCCACAGCTACACGAAGTTTTGACTCTCCATATTTGTAAACTTCTATTGCACCTTTGTCCATTTCTTTGATGTGTGACAATCCCATTTCTGTAAAGTATGGACAGTATTGGTTTACTGTATTTCCTGCCATGAATATTTTAACATCATTTCTCTGACGAACTATTGTTGAGATAACGTTCATAAATGTTACGAACTCATCGGGCAAGTAGTATTGTCTTGTTAAGAACTCGTCGAAGAAAATTGTTTTTACTTTAGGGTACGAGGTTGACTTATCATGTTCAACATCGGATAGTGCGAAACCGAAACAGAATGGCTCAGGTGCTGAAATCATTTTTCCAGTTCTTGAGTCAGGATTTGCTAAGTACCACTTTCCTGAGTATGAGTAGATTGTGGAATACTTACCATCTGTTAGTCGACTAACAAGTCCATCTGAAACAAGTGCATCGAACATCTGTTGACCACGTTTACCTCTAAAGTCCTCTTTCCAACGACGAACCAATGCACCTTGATGACCATGCTTGCAGTTGTTCTCAAGGATATATTTAAGAATTGCATAGGTTTTACCATTGGAACGTTCTCCGAATATTATGTTATATTGACAATCTTTTGAGAGTATTGGTGTCAAGCTGTAAAACTTGACACCCTCTCCTTTCTTATTTTTTTCTTCCATATCATTTCTCCTTTTGCTTAATACCACACATATAATCCCAGAAAGCATCTAACATTGAAATCTTGAATGGTGCTGGCTCTAAGTGAATTGATGACTTCTCTAAGTATGGGAACTTCTGTCCGAGATAGTCTACTACTTCACCTTGCCACTCTCTATCTATATAGGTGTGAGTAAGTTTTCCTGTTCTTCCAGCTGGAATATCTAGTGAACGAGTAAACGCATCAAACACACCGTCAAGTCCATAGGTTTCTAACATATATTCTTTGATTGCTTTCTTGTTTACACCGGCAACTGTGAACTCTATGTCGTTACCCTTTTGAACTAAATATCTTTTAGCACCAAGTGTTTTGAACTTATCGTATGTTCCCTCAAAATCCCACACACCTATTAACTTCTTTTCGCCTTTTATAGTTTCAGGCTCGAAGTCCGACATTGGTATTCCGTGGAAGTCGGCTGCTTTTTCCAACTGTTCTCTAACATGGAGATTATAGTTCTTAATGAAGTCTTGGTGTCTATCCATGTTTATTGCTTTGATTGAGTCTGTGTCTGAATACACATAGTCTGAACCGAAAGCCTTAATTCCTTTGAACAGATTGTGTCTTGCGTGTGCTGTTACCCACACTCCCCAAGGATAGTAGAGGAAACGACTTGGGTTCTTGTTGTACCTGTTTAGTTGACTAACAGGTGTTTCTGAACCAACTTGCCATTCGTCTGCATACATCTCTTGGTGGTACTCCAAGTCATCACGTACAATGTCTGTCACAGCCATACCATACGCTGAGTTCAACATCGCTTTACCTTGTAGATACTCTTCCTCTTTTCCGGCTACACCTTTTAGAGTTGTCTTGTCCTTGTAGAATTTTACAAGACATTTCACAAGGTTGGTAGGAAGATAGCCACGATAGAATACAAGGAACTTTCCTATCTTGATACCGTCCCATGTGTAGAAGTTGCGGTATATATCGAAGTCGAGTTCGGTTATAGTTGTTTCGAGTATCTTAGCATCTATCACTCTACCATTGTTGATGTGATAACCCTCAAGATATGAACAACGTGATGATGATATTGGGTTCTCTATTGTGGTAAGTGGTCTAAGGTTTATAAACTGCACTTCAAATAAACAACAATAACTTGCTAGATAGAACTCCAAATCTTTCATGTCATGTACTTCAACTTCTCTTGGACTAGACATTGGAAAGTATTGAGCCATCATAGTGAATGGATATGATGATGTGAAGTCTATCGAACCAACATCGTGAAGTGTTTCATTTACATAGTTGATGTTCGCATGAGTGAAACCACCTTGGAAACCAGCTTTACACATCTTGTATTGGTCGTAGGTTAGAGTCAGCGATTGCATTACATCTCTGTACTTCAAACCTTTTAGTCGACTAACATCGTCATTCTGTTTGTGTATTGCAAGACACTCGTCTTGACAGTAGCGACGTACATATCCTGTCTTTGTGTATGGTATGTGTGCTATGTCGCCATTCTTGTCTATTTCTTCTTGAATGTAGCATACCACAACTTGAGTATCTTGAGTACAATACTTCAACTCTTTATCTGTTAATGGTGTGTTGGAATGTCTGATAAGTGAGTAATCCAAATCTCCTACCATTTTCTGTGTCTTGTAGTATCTAAGTTCATCTGCTAACTTAGCCAGTGAATAACCGGAAAGCCTGTATGAACAACGGAACTCCACTCCGCCTTTTGTTACTGCATAAAGTGGTTGTCTTTTATCATCTGCGAATATGTCATGCCAATCAAACCATTTACGCATGAACTGAAATTCGTATTCAAGATTATGTACGTAAATCAGACAGCGTTTATTGTATTTGATTAACTCGAATACTTCTGACATTATGTCAAGAAGTTGTGTGAATTGTTTCCATGTCCTTCCTATGAATGTTGTTCCATTTACATTACAAGTCCAAATGTACATTATTGCTTTCTTTGCTACTCCCTCGTAGAATGAGGAAGTTTCAATGTCAAATGAAATCGGAATGTTTAAGTAGTGAACCTTGTGTGAATAAACCCACTCAAAGTTCTCTTGGCTCTTAATGTAGTTTAGTCGACTAACAATTAAATCTCTGTCAACATCGCCTGTGTTAGAAGAAGAAACCTGAACCAAAGAATCCTGCATAAGGAACGATAACATCTTCATGTAGGTCACCCCCAAACGTCGAATTTTCTCTTGTGTTAAGGTCGAGTATTTCGCTCATATAAGCCATAGCATCTTCGCCCTCAATCACCGCTTCATAAGTTGCATTGATAAGTCTTTGTGAACCATATAAATCAATGGAAGCCTGTGCGAATGACGACCAATTTCTAAATGCCCTCATAACTTCTGACATTGTGTCGTCCATGTTTTCGCCTTTTTTGTAATGAGGTGGAATGTGTTCATTCACACCTTTAACAAACTTACTGTCCCACAACTTTGCTTCTTCCAATGTAGAAGTAGGTTCTTTAAGATAAGTCTGTATCTGTGTAGCAACACCTTTTATTTCTGTTTCAATTTTGTCAAGTTTCGCTAGTGACTTCTCACTGTCTGGAAGTAATGTTTCAGCTTCTGTCATAAGTTCCACTAACTTCTCTTGATAGTTTCCGTCATATAATTCTATTGCCGGAACTTTGTCGAGTTTATTGTATATTAAACTCAAGTAACTGTCATCTGCTTTAAGTGCGAATGGAGTTATTTCTGTAACCATGCCCGATAATTGTGCAAGATGACTTTCAAACATTTCGACTATTGCTACGTCGTCCATGTCATCAATCATGCCATTTCCGAATACGTTAGAAACTGCGTTCATTAACGAATTAAACAATCCGCCAAATATACCCATAATCAAATCTCCTTTCTTTTAGTCGACTAAACATTGAACTAAAAGCAAAACCTGTTTAGTCAACTAAACAAACACGAATAGGGCGATACGGGAATAGCCCGCATCACCCCAATTCGCCTTGTGGATTAGATTACTTCTACGAGGGTCAGTTCATCTCCAGCTTTGGTTTCACCCTTAGAAAGTTTAACCTGAAGTCCACCCTGTCTGCGAAGTTCATCGCTTGCCGCCTTAACATCTCCGTCCATTGCATTGACGAAATCTGTGAAGATACGGTCTAACACTGCGCCACCATTGCAAAATACAGTAGCGTCCTCGGCAATGTTGAATACAGGATACTTGCCTTTTGACTTCTTAGACTGAATGTAATCAAATGCTACGATTGTTACACCGTCCGGGTACTTCTCAATGAGTTCATCAGTAGAGATTTTATCTCTGTCTGTCATTACCTCACTAAGAGTTGTCTGTCTTTTTGCCATGTTTCTGAAATCTGCCATAATTGTCACCTTTTGACCTTTCTGATTTTAACGACTTTACTGTCATAGTTTATTGGTTATCTATTGTTTAGTCAACTAAACAGTTTGGCGAACCGTTTAGTCGACTAACAATCTAATTAAGGAACTACTCTACGTCACACTCCACACCTAATGACTTATAGGCTTCGTCCAGTAAGTGTCCGATACGTGTTATACACGTGAGGAACTCTCTGTGAGTGAGGTTGTTGTTATCGTAGAGTGACTGTGCAACTACTTCCCATATGTCGTAAATATCTGATGCAATCTGCAAGGGAGAGTTGTCATGCAATATGCCCGATGTAATGTCTTGATACATCTCAATGGTCATATCGTCAATTAGTCTACGTGTTTTCGGGTAACTTGTGTTGTTTAACTGTCTTACTTTCATACGTTTTCTCCTTTTCTTAGCTGACCTCATTTTTTTGGCTTTTAGTCAACTAACAATCGGCTCGTGTTCACCGATTGTTTAATGCTACTTGGTAAGTTCAGCACGGAGTTCCTGTAACTTAACCATAACTTCCTTAATCTTTGCGTCCACTGTTTCATTGTGTTCAATGTCAGCCATAGCCTTTGCGTAGTTCTCAAATGCTACCATAGCGGCGTCAATGTTAGTTTCAGCATAGGTTTCAGGTGTGGTATTCTGTGGCAATTTATCCTTGTCATACTCGCCCAGTTTTTCAGCCTTTGCAAGTTCAGACTTCTCTGTAACTTCCTTAGCCTTGCCCGGAATTGCACGGATAGATGATACAGCGTCACGGATAGCCTTAGTTGACATCTGACAGTTTATCTCGCCAGACTGTAAAGCCTTAATGACCTCTGAAACGTCCTCTCCGTCCTTAACAAGTGGTAACAACTCAATCATCTGACCTACTGTAAGTTTAGGTAAGTTCGGCTTGTAGTTGACCTCGCCCTTTTCATTCTCTGTCAAAAATGCCCTTGCACTTCTGAGATAGAGTGATACGGTTGCAGGCTTGTAGTCGAACACTACTCTACCATAGTCAGCAACTGTCTTGAAACCAGCGGTCTTGTAAGACTCGTCCTTGTCCATTGAGTCAAACTCATGTGCGATTGCAAGGATTGCGAGATTGCCAGCATCACGATACTTCTGAATAGACTGTGTATGACGGATAAGGTCTGTGTTGTAGAATGTCAGTTCCTTATTCTTTCCATTCATAGCCACTACTTCATAAGATACGATTTCCTCTGCCTTAGCGTTTTCGGTTGCAACGGTTGTGTTTTCTGTGTTTTTCTTCATAATGATTACCTCTACTTTCTTTTTAGTTGACTAAAATGTTTTGTGGTTAGTTGCCTGATGTTTCACGTGAAACATTAGCAACTTGAAATCTTTACAAATGTTTCACGTGAAACACGAACCGATTGTTAGTTGACTAAAATCATATTCAATTTTCAAGGTACAATGTAGGGTTTGTACTTGACTTCCTTACCTTACAAGACTATTATAACATATCCTTGCCAGATTGTCAAGTGCTTTTTTGCAAGTTTGGAAAATTCTTTTTTCAAGTGCCAACTTGTTTCCTTTTCCTTACCTTACAAGTACATTATAGCACTTGCCAGCCAGTTTGTCAAGCACTTTTTTTCAAAAGTGTTAGTTGACTAATAGCCTTGTTTCGTTGTCAATGTTCATTCCTTACTATGTATATATAATACCATACGCAAGCCCTTTTGTAAATAGGCAATTTGCACAAATTTTATAGGTTGTTTTTGTGCAATTTGCACAAAACCCGTTTAGTGACTAAAAGGGGGAACAGATGTTCGGTTTCCCTTACCTATATTCTATGAGTATAGTATAGCATAGTCTGGGGCAAAAGTCAATATACAAAATGCACAAAAATGTGGTAGTATTATTGTGCAATATGCACAATGTGCAATATGCACAAAAAGCAGGGCTATTAGTCGGCTAAAATTGTGCAATTTGTACAGAACAGATGTTCGAGTAAATTTGTGCAATATGCACAAATAGGGGGCGAACGGGTGTTCGTTTTTTGTGCAATATGACGAGTTTTAGTCAACTAACACCATTGTGCAATATGCACAAAAGGACAGCATTTAATCGGCACTTTTTTGTGCAATATGTCTACTCCTACGG
>ERZ857521.3410-NODE-3410-length-13107-cov-5.017622_pt1 | contig 13107 bp, 17 predicted proteins | sample MGYA00519701_ERZ857521 | MGnify/ENA primary metagenome ERZ857521 (study PRJEB31778, sample SAMEA3449346) | human gut metagenome | biome: human gut; feature: human-associated habitat; material: faeces | place: United Kingdom | collected 2010/2012 ...
TGCTGGGGCAGGCGGCTGCCCTGCCGCAGCTGCTGGAGGGCTGCGGCGGCAGAATCGCTCCCGGCGGTGACGGCGGCGGCCCACAGAGTCAGCGCCGCCAGCAGCAGAGACAGGAATCGGCGTATATGGATCTGTTTCATTGGTATCACCTCACAGACAAGCCTATGCGGTGAAGGAGGGAAAGATGCAGGGGAGGGGAAGAATATTAGATGTCGTAAGAAACATGGATTTCTTGCTATTTATAGTTGGATGTAGTATTATAATAAACAGTAGACAGAAGATATACCGGGCGAAAGGATAGATAGAATGAATCGTGCAAATCTGGAACAGATTTTTGGACGCTATGTGAAGCGGTTTCCGGAATTGAATACCGGGGGACATGACGAGGTATATAAATGGGAAATCGCAGCGCAGTTCCGCCCGATGATAGATAGGGCTTTGGCGGCTGATGATACCAGTTTTCCCAAGCGGCTTGTGGATGTGGTGCAGTTGACGGAACAGACCATCGACAATCGCTATGAACTTTCCTTCTATGCGCTGTCGGACTATGCCAAGCGTGAGCCGACGGCGGTGCGTCAAGCGCTTCGTGACTTGCTGGAGCCGGACGGCGGCGACTTGCAGGTAAGAAACCATCGATTTACAGGATTCTTGAATTTTTGCCAGACCATGCATGAAAAATATTATCGGGATCGGTGGCGCTATCAGGCAGGCATCCGGCTTCCCATGATGATAACGGGATTCTACGACCCGGAGCATTATTATCTGTATAAGGCGCTTCAGGCCAAGAGATTCGCTGATTGTGTGGAGTTCTATGACAACTGGGGCAGCGGCACCCAGATGGACTTGCAGGTCTATCACCGGATGTGCGATGAGCTTGTAAAGGCCATCAGGGATTGTCCTGCTTTGCTGGAAACAAACCGGGGCAGGGCAGATTATGCAAGAGGTCCTATCCATCCGGACGAAGCACTGCATCTTCTGGCGTTTGACATCATTTACTGCTGCTCGGTCTACGGCCTGTTTGATGGTATCCATTATACCATGAGGAATGGGCAGGAGAGAAAGGCCTATCTGGCAAAGATAGACGCCGCAAGAGCCGCAGCAGAGGAACGGGCAAAGGCGGAGGAGCAGGTGGCGAGGTTGGAGCACGCAGAGGAGTTCTTTGAAGAAAGACTCTCTGCGGGCAGTCCCATTGCGCACAGAAGCTTTGGTGTTGGGAGGGTCATAGGGCGGCCCGGCAAATATTTGATCGAAGTGGAATTTCCCGAAAAGAGCCGTTCCGTTACGCTGGTATGGCGTGATTGCATCAAATCGGGGATCATTTCCCTCAAAACGGGAGTCGACAAAGGGGAATATGATGAATTGTCGGCCCTGCTGTCCCGTGCCGACAGGATACGGCAGGAAGCTGCCGCTGCTGAGGAAAAGCTTGCAGCTTATGCAGAATACCTATAAGGTGAGGCTGGACGAGGTAAGATTCTTCCCAAATAGTATACCAAAAAGCGCCGCCGGAGATATCTTCCGGTGGCGCTTTCCATGATATGCAAATTTTTTCAAAAGTCTTATTGACAAAATGAAACTACTGAATATTACACAGTAGTGTAAGGCAAACATACGGAGCGGGACATGAACACACAATATAAAAAGGGTGTGCTGAATCTGTGCGCGCTGGCACTGCTGCACAAGCGGGACTGCTACGGGGACGAGATATCCGATGTCCTCTCACAGCACATCGACATAGCGGATGGGACGGTCTATCCGTTGCTGCGGAAGCTGAAGGCGGATAGGCTGCTGACCCACCCATTGGCAGAAGGAGAGCGGCGGGCCGCCCCGGAAGTATGACCAGCTCACGGAGCTGGGATGGGAGACCTGCCGGAGGGACCGGGAGGAATAGCTGAAGTTTGCACAGGCAGTCAAAGGGTTATTGGGGGATGGGTGTCATGACGAGAAATGAATTTGTCACGCAGCGGACGGCGGAGCTGCACAAGAGAAATGTTGCCGCTGCCGCCGATGTGGTGGAGGAATACCAGCAGCACGTTTCCTTTAAGCTGGCGGACGGGTACTCGGAGGAGGAGATCGCCGCACGGCTGGGAGACCCTGTGGCGCTGGCGGCACAGTTCGGTGAGGCGGAGGCCGGTGAGAAACGGTACTCTGCGGTGCTGACGTAGCTGTGGCTGGTGTGGGCGGACCTGTTCTTCGGAGCTTTTGCGGTGCTGCTGCTGTCCTTTGGCGTGGTGCCGACGGTGTTCGTGCTGCTGATCATCCGGGGCTTCTCCCGGAGGAATCAGGAGCAGTAGCGGAAATTTGCCGCTGCGGGAACGTGGCGGGAGGCCATCGCCTGACGGGAGGGCTTACAGGGCCTCGAAGTGATACCGGGGCTTGCCGAGGCTCTTTTTTCCGTACTCGATGGCGGACGTGGGGCAGTAGCAGATACAGGCCATGCAGTGGGTGCAGCCTTTGCCCCAGACGGGTCTGGCGTCCCGGAGGGTGATGCTGTTGGTGGGACAGCGGCGGACGCACTGGCCACAGCCGGTGCAGGCCTCCGAAACGGTAAAGTCGCTGGACTTGACGAAGCAGGCATAGAAGATGGGGTTCACCGGCCCGCTCATGAAGCGGTCATAGAGACGATCGTGGGGCGGGGGAAAGGGGCGGCCCTCCCGGACGGCGGCGATAGAACGGTCGATATCCGGCTGGGCCTTGGCCACGATGCGTCGGGCTTCCTCCGCCTGCGGAGCGTCAAACATGGCGATGTAGTTCTCCGGCATGATGATCTGGGCTGTCCCCATGTCCGTCAGGCCCTTGGCCTGACAGAGGGAGCGGTTATACCGGCTGGCGTGGCCGATCTCGCTGCCGCAGGTCATGATGAACCACACCTGCGCTGCGCCGGGGAACTCCGTCTCCAGCAGCCAGTCCCGCACCAGACGGGGGATGCGCCATGCGTAGGTAGGCGTGACGATCACAAGGCGCTCGTCCGTCTCCACGGGGGAGGTGTCGTGGGAGCGGATGCGGTCATTCATGCTCAGCAGCGATTGGTTCAGAGCCTCCGCCATGCGCTGGGCCACATATTTGCTGTTGCCGGTGCCGGAAAAATAGAGGATCATATGAAAACTCCTTCGCAGAATGTTTTTAACATTGTAGCAGTCGGGAGAAAAATGTGCAAGCAAGCGCCTGCACATTTTTTGTTGTCTTTTTGCGGGGGAATCGGTATAATTGAGGGAGAAGGCAGAACCTGTGGAGGTTTGTATGGCAAAGGATGTGTGTTTTCCCTGTGAGGGCGGTTTCATCAATCTCCGTGTCGGAGCGATTATTATGAAAGATGGGAAGCTGCTTATGGTCGGGAATAAGATCCGCCCGGAATACCTGTACTCCGTTGGAGGAAGAATCAAATTCGGAGAAACAGCCGAAGATGCTGTGATCCGCGAGGTCTATGAAGAAACTGGTGTCAGGATGGAGGTTGACCGGCTGGGGTTCGTACATGAAAATTATTTTTACGGGGACGCATCGGCCAACATGGGGAAGCTGATTTACGAAATATCGTTCTTCTTTTACATGAAAGTCTCAGAAGATTTCTACCCGGTCCGTAGCAGCTTCACGGAGGATGAGCATGAGGAGTTCCTTCAATGGATAGACCTGAAGGCACCGGTTCGCTACTATCCGGAGTTTTTCCGGTGGGAGCTTCTTCATCCGGAAAACAGTGTAAAGCATTTTGTTACAGATGGACGTCAACGACTCCGACACATATGATGCGGCAGTATCCTTTTGCCCAAAACGGATACATATAATTTAGAACAGGGGGAGAGAACCATGATTTTTGTTTGCTATCCTAAGTGCAGCACCTGCCAGAAGGCGAAGCGGTGGCTGGATGAGCACCACATCAGCTATGAGCTGCGGGACATCAAGGAGGAGAACCCCAGCTATGAGGAGCTGACTGCGTGGCATCAGCGCAGCGGGCTGCCGCTGAAGAGATTTTTCAACACCAGCGGGCTGCTGTATAAGTCCATGGGGCTGAAGGACAAGCTGCCGGGCATGAGCGAGGAGGAGATGTTGCAGCTTCTGGCCACGGATGGGATGCTGGTGAAGCGACCGCTGCTGGTGGGCGGCGATTTTGTTCTGGTGGGCTTCAAGGAGGCTCAGTGGGCGGAGCAGTTGGGGAGATAATGCGAAAGAGAGGCGAAATGTGATGGATGTACAGCGGGCGAAAGAACTGCTGGCTGTTTTAGCAGACGGCATCGACCCTTTGACAGGAGAGGTACTGCCGTACGATCATGTGTGCAACAAGGGAGAGATCGTTCGGGCATTGAACTGCGCCGTGGAGGAGCTGTCCCGCAGAAAGAAAAGACCGCTGCCGGAGAACACGGGAAAGCCGTGGACGACAGAAATGGATGATGAACTGTGCCGCTTATTTGATGAGGGAATGAAAAAGAAGGACCTTTGTACGCATTTTGGACGTACCTCCGGGTCCATCGAGTCCCGATTGGAGCGGCTGGGGAAGCTGTAACGGCATAACGATTTTTCCGCATGACAGACGGCGAGGCGCTCCTTGGGAGGGACTATGGTGTGGGCGCAGGCGGTGGACGCTGTGGAAGTGCTGCGTTACAATGGGAGAGCATCAGGAAAAGGGAGTGGGCAAGTGCTGAGACAACTCAAATACTTTCAGTCCGTGGTGCGGCTGTGCAGCTTTTCACAGGCAACAGAGGAGTACGACCTCTCCCAGTCCACCATCTCCCAGCAGATGCAGGCACTGGAGCGGGGATCCCGTCAAGATTTGTGCGCAAATTATTTGCAGGCTCCGGCTGAATGAAGTCAGCCGGCAATGGAGACGTCGTTCAGAGCCGCCTCCAAGTGCTTCATGTTCATGTACTTCTTGCAGCCCCACTGGGTACCCGCCACTGTACGATTTTCTCGGACATAGTTTGCTGTCTCCTTTCGAATGTTTGTGTGGTAACTTCATTCTACCAGAGCCTGCAAGCTATGTCTTTTTTATGCATTTTCCAATTTGCGCAACTTATTGTACATTATCAGGACAAAATATCCGACTAAATTAGCATAAAGGAATTTATAGACCCGTTTACGGGCAGTAAGAATCCTAAGGCATAAATAAAACCCCTTAAGGGGTAGCCCGAGAAGGAAATGCGGTCGGCAGACCTTTCGGGCCCCTTAAGGGGCTTCGTCCGTAATAGGCCCTTATAGGGCCTGGTCAAACCTCCGGCTTAGCCGGAGGTTTTGATTTCTTACAGCAGGCAGCTCCGGCTCACGCCCAGCGGGACGTTGAAGCCCAGCGCCTGATACATGGCCTCGTCACAAGGGGCGCAGCACACGGCCAGGCTGCCCACGCCCCGTTCACGGCACAGTGCCTGAGCGCTGCGGGTCAGCTGCCGGGCGATGCCCTGTCTCCGGAACACCGGCTCCACGTACAGATCCTCCAGCACCGCTGCCGGCCCGCAGCAGAAGGTGGAGAAGTTCTCTGCCACGGAGCACATCCCCACGGCCCGGCAGCCCCGGTATGCCAGCAGGAAGCGGATATGCCCCTGCTCTACGGCGGCCCGCAGCCGCTCTGTGCTCTCCTCCGTCAGCAGCGGCTCCCCAATCTCCGCCAGATAGCCGTTCTCCAGCTTCCGCAGCTGCCAGTCCGCCGGGTCCTGCAGCAGCTCCACGGTGATGGACAGCGCCTGCTCCGGAGGGCGCAGCATCAGCGGCTCGCCCCACTCGTCCCGGCCATTGGGCCGGAAGCCCAGATGGCTCCAGAATCGGATGCGCCGGGGGTCGGCGGCGTTCAGCTCCCCATACTGCGCTCCCCGATCCGCTGCCCAATCCAGCAGCAGACGGGCGAAGGCGGTGCCTGTCCCGCCGCCCCGGAACTCCGGCAGCACACAGAACTCCATGACGAAGCACTTGCCGTCCTCCGAAGGGTACAGTGCCGTCAGGGCAAAGCCGATATCCCGGCCCTCCCGCCGAAACAGCAGGTAGTAACAGCGATCCCCCTCCCGGTCATGGATCCGCTGTATGGCGGCCCGGTATTGGCTGTCGTCCAGAAAATATGCCCGGTCCTCCTCCGCCGGGTCGGGGAAAATGTCCCGTGCGTGATAGGCGTGCAGCTCCTGCCAGAAGCGCTCCACCTCCTCCGGGGTCACGGCCTCCTGGATGTGAATGGCCTTGTTCATGATGGTTTCCTCCTAAATAAATTGGGAGGGTCAGGAAACGTACACCCTCCGGATACGTCTCATGCGCATAAAGCATCATCCTTTCCTGATACATTGTATATACACATCGCCGCCGCAGCGGGATGGCATACCCTGTTACAGCCGCACCGGCACGGGGGCGTCCAGCGTCACCGTCTCCGGCGTCACCCGGCAGGTGTAGGCCACGATCTCCACGCCCCGGCGTGCCGCCTCCCGCAGGGCCTCGCCAAAGGCTGGGTGAGTGGTGTCGTTGGGGGCAAAGTCCAGCACGTCCGCCATCTGGATCACGAAGAAGGCCGTGGCCCGGTGGCCCTCCTCCACGGCCCGCATCAGCTCATGCAGATGCCGGACACCACGCTCCGTGGGGGCGTCCGGGAACAGGCAGTGGTCCTCCCGCTCCAGCGTCACGCCCTTCACCTCCACCAAGTGCAGCCCCTCCGGCCGCTCCAGACAGAAGTCCAGCCGGGAGTCCCCGTAACGGTACTCCGGGTGGACGGTGATCTCCGGCTCCTGCTGGCGGATCCACTGGGCAAAAATGCGGTTGGGGGCCTGAGCGTCCATGTTGATGAGCCGGTGGCCCTTCTCCACGGCGATGAGATCCCACGCCGTCCTGCGGGCCGGATTGGTCCCACGCTCCAGATAGACCGTGGCCCCCCGCACCAGCAGCTCCCGGCAGCGGCCTGTGTTCTTCACATGGCACACCACCGTCTCGCCCTCCAGCTCTACATGGGCGATGAACCGGTTGGGCCGCTCCAAAAAGTGCGCCTGCCGCACCTCTCCGTATTGCAAGTGCATCGCCCCCTTTGTCCCATTATAGCACACAAAGATACATTTGAAAAGGACACTTTATCCATTCATCCGCTTATCAGATACAAATGTCTGCGATTTTTCTTGACGCCCGATAAAAACTGTGTTATACTGGCACGCAATTAAACTGGGGGAATGTATTTATGAAAGCACAAACCAACCGGCTGACCTTCAGCCAGCAATTCTTCATCGCCACCATGCTATTCGGCCTGTTCTTCGGGGCAGGAAACCTGATTTTTCCCATTTTTCTGGGCAGTCAGGCCGGGCGCAATGTATGGCCCGCCATCATCGGTCTGCTGATCACCGGCGTAGGCATCCCCCTCCTGGGCGTAGCCGCACAGGGTATCAGCCGCAGCAACGGCCTGCAGGAGATGGCCGGGCGGGTGAGTCCTCGGTACAGCATCTTCTTCACCTGCGCTCTGTACCTGACCATCGGTCCTTTCTTCGCCATTCCCCGCTGCGCCTCCACGTCTTTCACCGTGGGCATCGAGCCGCTGCTGGGTGAGAATGTCAACGCCACGGTGCTGCTGGCGGCGTTCTCCTGCGTGTTCTTCGCCGCCGTGCTGTTCTTTTCTCTGCGCCCCGGCAAGATTTTGACGTGGGTGGGAAAGCTGCTGACGCCGCTGTTCCTGCTGGTGCTGGCCATTCTGGTGGTGACGGCCCTGCTGCATCCCACAGACCGCATCGCCGACGTGACGCCGTCGGCGGCCTATGCTGCGGCTCCCTTCTTCGCCGGTTTTCTGGAGGGCTACAACACCATGGATGCTCTGGCCAGTCTGGCCTTCGGTATCGTGGTCATCAACGTCATCCGGGGGCTGGGCGTCACGGAGCCCGGCGCTATCGCTAAAAATACGGTGCTCTCCGGCATTTTCAGCTGCCTGTTCATGGGCGGCATCTATGTGGCCGTCACCATCGTGGGGACCCGGAGCCACTCCCTTACCGTTTCCTGCACCAACGGCGGCGAGGCCTTCGCTGTCATTGCTGAGCACTATCTGGGGCGGGCCGGGCTGGTGGTGCTGGCGCTGACGGTGATCCTGGCGTGTCTCAAGACCTCCATCGGTCTGGTCACCAGCTGTGCCGAAACCTTCACCGCCATGTTCCCCAATGGGCCGAAATACGGTTTCTGGGCCATCTGCTTTAGTATTTTTTCCCTGCTGGTCACCAACATCGGCCTTAACGCCATCATCGCCATCTCTCTGCCGGTGCTGATGTTCCTGTTCCCACTGGCCATCACCCTGATCCTGCTGGCGCTGCTGGGAAATCTGTACGGCCACGATACCGTGGTGTATCGGTGGGTCACGGGCTTCACGCTGGCGGCCGCCCTCTTCGATTTCGTGAAGGCGCTGCCCAAGGCCATCACGGAGACCCCTGCTGTCTCCGCTGTCATCGGCTTCGCTGACAGCTACCTGCCCTTCTTCGAGTTGGGGTTGGGCTGGATCTGCCCTGCCGCTGTGGGTCTGTTCGTGGGACTGATCTTCCATCGCACACGCCGAAACCGGCCAGCCGCATAAGAAATCGATTTTTCTGCGATCCATTCAGGCTGGCCCAATGCTGGCGCAGCAGCCTTTCTGCATTCACAAAAAGTTTACAATTCCAGACCTTCCGATTTTGCGATTTTTCTAAGTAATAATAGAAGGACAATTTCACCCGGGTGAGGTTGCCCCTGGTTCGGTACGGCACGGTATCCGCGCCGACGAATCCACATGGCCTTCGACAGAGTATCTATGAAAGCATGGGCACTCTCCGCCATACGGCAATCCGCTCGGAAGGTCCTTCCATCTCTGACCGTGCTCCCGAGAGCACGGTCTCTTTTTATGCTAACAGGGAGGAGGTGAAAAAGATAGTTTACAGTATATGCTGGGCAAGCTATACCTTGCTGGTAAGGAGGTTCCCCGCGACGAGGAGAAAGCTGCATATTGGCTGACCCAATCCACCGAGCAAGGCAATCAGTATGCACAGTACCTTCTGAACCACTTGGAGGAAAACCGTCCGCCCTCTGCGATGCTGGCAGTGACCCGGTTGCTCCACCACATGAGTCGGATCTTTCGGGACAACTCCGCCCCTAAGTCCCGCCCCGGCGGAATCCAGATCGACCGCAAGCGGCTGAAAAAGCTGTAGGAGAAGCGCATGGCCTTGGGGCACAAGCCAGCCGACCATGAGGAGCAGTGGCCTGACATGACCATGTAAGCGGCTCAAAAACTGGGCCGCAAAACAAAGAATAAAATCCTTCTGGGCGAAAGGCAGAAAGAAACTGAATGAGAAAATCCAAATACAATTCGTTTGATGAACTCCCGCTGATGCTGACCGTGGAGGATGTGTCCCATGTGCTGGGTATCGGTCTGGCCCACGCATACGAGGTGGTGCACCGCAGGGATTTCCCCACCATCACCCTGGGCAGCCGCATCATCGTTCCCCGTGACAAATTCATGGAATGGATCGACGAGCAGGCCGTGAAAAAATCTGAGATATTATGATAGATTACAGTGGATATGTCGGAAAATTCAAGTTTCCGAGGTATCTGCGTCGAAAATACGGAAGCTGCACCCGTTAGGGAGGGGTTAGGGATTTTGCGGTCTTCGGCGTTCCTCCATACCAAGGGCGCAACCGCTACTTTACCGCTCTGACCACAATTGGGACGTGGTCAAGCACACTTCAAAAATTGAACTTATAACGCAGAAAAACCGCCTAAAAAGGCGGTTTTTCTGGGAAAGGTGGTCGGAGTGACAGGATTCGAACCTGCGGCATCCTGCACCCAAACTTATTGAGAACACTTTTTCTGCTCATTTATAGCAGTTTTTTGTGCTTTTTAATTTGTTTTACTTACTCTTTGACGCTCTTATCTCCGCTGTTTCCGGGTGTTCCAGAGCCGTCTGTGGTAATCTATGTGGTCAAAAACGCTTCCCGCCCGGTTTCCGGTGAAGATTCACCGATGCCGGATGGGAAGCGTTTGGCGTTTCTGTGTGGTGTGTATTGTAACTCTGGACAGGCAGTTATGCAAGTGGTTTCTGCGCAGACAGCAGCTCAAAGGTTGAGCCGCTATAGACAAAGAATAGCATCACGCATTTGCTCTCTAAAGGTGAAACTTGCTTTCCCTCAATAACTATCGCATTCCCGTAATTTGAGGGTCATTTTAAGGGAAAGTCATCCCTTCCGCCACAGGCTCACTTTTCCAAAAGATCCTCCATCGTGCAGCCGAGGACTTTCGCGAGGCTGAGAACAGTTTCCGCGCTGGCTTTGTTGATGTCCTTGTTGCGCTGCTCGTACATTTGAATCGACCGAAGGCTGACATTGCTTCGTCTGGCAAGCTCCGCCTGCGTGCAGCCATAGAGCGTGCGGATGCGCTTGAGGTTGGTATCAGCGAAGTACTCGCGTACTTTGGCATCGGCAATATCGGCGAACTTGCTGATGTCCGCTTCGTGGAGAGGCGCATACATCCGCTCTAAATCTTCAAACGAGAAAACCTTAAAAATATCGCTGAACTTCCTGCCGGAGAACCACTGGTAGTAGGCGACGGCCCAGCCGACCCAATATTCTCTGGAACGGGTGAAATTGACTTTTGGCTTGGCAGTCGGCGCTTTGCCCGTAGTCTCAACCAGGGCATCAACAGCCGCTTCGATACCGCTTTTCCCCATAATATAGGCAGCTTCACCGTTCTCGATTCGGTTGCTGACGGAGCTGACGGAAAACAGTTTCATGAAGCTATCTCCGGCGATTCCGCATGCATTAATGGCATAGTCGAAGGCATCGCCCAGCAAGGCCTGCGCATTATTTAGATATATTTCTTGGTATGCGTGGGTCATCGTTCCGGATGCCTCCTCTCATAATGTCAAGCATGTACAGGCCGTCAGTCGCTTCTTCGAGCATTTTCGAATAAAGCTCGTCGGCTTCGTCGTTTCGCGCCTTGCGGAGAACATAATATTTTTCCCTTTCTGCGATGGAAAATCCCTCGTAATGCAGCAGGGAGAAGGCGTATTTAGACTTGACGACGATCTGTTCGCCCAACTTGCCCAGGCGCATAGCACTTGCAAGTTGCTGCACGGAAATTCCATTATTCAAGAAAGACGCCGCAAAGTCGAAATAGGAGTCGTCGGCTCGGTAGCCGATGATCAAGTCATAGGCGTTGACATTGACGCCGAAATTTTCGATCAAATATCGTTTGGCCCGCTGCGCGGCCGGATTCTTGATAGAGAACAGACGGTGCTCTACCAAAACGGCGATCCAGTTCAGAATCGTATAGTCCGGACTGTTCAGATTCAGAATTTTCAGGTATTCCGTATCAAGACTGTAACGATTGGCAAAGCCGTTGCGTAAAGAGGATACGGCCCATTCCTTGGCGAGCGCTTCGCTTTCCGTGCAGTAAAAGCCCAGCCCGAAGTCGTTGTTCTGCTTACCCAACCCAAAGGCGGGAGCCTCTACGATCTGCTCAGAGCCGTGATATAGGGTGATTTTATGATCCATTTCTGTATCCTCCTAAGTGTCCCTGTGCGAATTATATCACTAAAGTGATATAAAATCAAGTTGTATTTGTGGGGAGATTAATATGCAAGTGTTTTTTGCGTGGGTGGCGGCACAAAAGTTGAGCAGCTGTAAGCAAAGAATAATCACTTCCTGCACGAGTGGCTTGCACAACAAACGCTGTGGCAGCACGCACTATGACGCAAGGTCAGCGTCACGAGGGAATTTAAGAGCAATCCTTATCGTTTTTTATTTTTTGCAAAAATCGTGATATTCCACCATTTTCTTGCTTTTTGCGCCTAAATATGCTATCATAATATACAACACTGGCAAGTGTTGGAATGGGCCCTACCATGCGGCGGGGCATTGAGTGCAATGTCGAAAGTAGACTACTTCAAAGCTCTAATTATCGAGGTGAGCCAATGCAAATCATCGACAATATCAATCACATCGTCAAAAACGACCTGCAAGATAGTATTCAGCCAGGAAGCAAATTGTCTATCGCTGCGGCTTGTTTTTCGATTTATGCATACCAAGAGCTGAAGAAGCAGCTTGAAAAGCAGATTGCCGCGCTGGAAAACAAAATGCGGCGAGAGAAACAGCTAAATAGGCAGATGGAAATGAACGCAGAATTGAAGGAATTGAGAAGGGAGCTGAATGAGGCATAATGAAACCTCAAGTTTCTGAGTGGTTCAAGGAACACATGTGGTGCATCATTTTGATTGCACTTGCAGTTCTTATCTTTGTTTTTGTTCCTATTTTGATTACTATACTTGCGCCGTCAGTTTCCTCAGAAATTTCAGCAGATGGGATGCTTGGATATGTAATACAGGCTATTTCTGCTGGCGGAACAATCTTTTTGGCTTATGTCGCTATTAGGCAGAATGAAAAATTCAAAGAAGAAAATGATAGAACACAGGAACGACTCGAAAAAATAGCTACGAATGCAAATGAGTTATCTATCATAGCTAAGATAATAGAATACGAATCAGCAAATATTGCGAGATTGACGGAAAAAACAGGGCAGTATTATAACGCTTGTGCAATAGATGAAATGGTTGAGTATCTAAAATGCAATAACATTACACAAGATGAAAATGGGCTGTGCTTAGCAAAAGAGAGAAAGAAGAGTGAGCTGAAACAGCTTTTTTCCGATGTGTTCGATGAAGTGAAACTCGACTTCAATAGCTATGACAAAATTGAGGAAACAACGGACACCATTTGTAAACTGCAAGAAGCGGCAGAAACTCTTCTGGAAAAAATATATGAAGTCTCTCTGCCGGACAGCACAGCTTCCATTGAGGATGAAGCAAAACAATTTATAAAAACGCGGGCGACTTTTAGAGAAAAAATGAATGTTCTCATTACGCGAAAACGACTTAACTTAGATTCGATTATTTATGGACAACTCAGTTATGATAGGATAAAAGATGCTCACTACGGAAGAAAAAAGGAGAACTGTCAAAATGGACAAGATGAAATTTGAATCGCCGGATATGACGGCGCAGAATATAGACCGCATTGCCGCCCTGTTTCCGAACTGCATCACGGAGATGCTGGACGAGGAACACAGCACGCCGGAGAAGAAGGTGTACAAACGGGCGGTCAACTTTGAGCTGCTGAAACAGATGCTTTCGCCGGACGTGGTGGACGGCGACGAGGCATACGAGTT
>ERZ857521.3412-NODE-3412-length-13105-cov-6.747739_pt1 | contig 13105 bp, 12 predicted proteins | sample MGYA00519701_ERZ857521 | MGnify/ENA primary metagenome ERZ857521 (study PRJEB31778, sample SAMEA3449346) | human gut metagenome | biome: human gut; feature: human-associated habitat; material: faeces | place: United Kingdom | collected 2010/2012 ...
GACAAGAAACTATTGCCATTAGCTTCGCAAAAGAATCCTTTTTGATAGCTTTTACCATTGCTATATCTATCGTAATTGTAAAACATATAAAACCACCACTAATCCCAAAAAAACACTTATAAATAATATAGCCCTATAACAAATCCATATAAATTAAAGCATTTACAACGTAAACTCCAAATCTATTACCTGTAAAAATATGACATATATTACGTTTATGAGGCGGTACTTTCATATAGATGCGCCATCAAAACTGTATTTCCATTGGGTAAAAGCATTCTGTAATAGTTTACTAACTATATAATTTACTTGCCCGATAAAAGAGGTTCCTATAAGTCACTACTGTGACCATTGATATGTACCCCCTTTACTGGACATCCAGTAAAGGGGGTACATATCAGAAGTCAGACCGTTTCTTCAATTTCAATTATTAGAAGCGAAGTCTGGCGTCCAAACCATTTATGCCTCACTTTGATATAAATTATATCATATTCCCTATCATAAAATATGATAGGTGAATATATTCAATTGTATATTTCATAATTTATTATCCAATAAATTATATAGAGAAGACCATTTATCTGGTGAAAAATAGTCTTTATTATAAATGGTTATACTATCTAAAGAATTAATTAGTGCAGTCCCCTGTATAATAGGTAATCGTCTTGCAGAATCTTCCAAACTACTTGTATCTATTTTTTCATTTATAAAATAATCTTCTAAATTCTCTATAATCAAATAGTTAATAAGCTGTAATTGCTCATAGATAGTTTTCTTGCTCAATTGTAAAAAGAACTTATTATATATATTTATATCCTTTCTAGAAAAAATAATGATATGACGTTCACACTTCAATGGAAATACACAAATGTAAAATGGGTATAAAGTATTATCATTACTCATATCAAATATATTATTAATTATATTTCCATCAAAATCACAAGTTAGATTGATCATATCTTGAACTGCAACTGATACTCTATAAGGAAGTTTCAAATAAAATAAAATTTTAAATTCTTCTATATTATATATATTAGATGTTAGGTATTGATAATCTCTATTTAACTGCTTTAAATCTAATAACTTTCCATGTATCATTTCATTTAAGAAATGATTAATTGGGCTGTGATATATATCTTCTAAAATAAGTTCATACATTTTTTTCTCATAAAGCCTTTTGGAAATAGTTTTTAGTATTGTCTTAAGTGCTATCTCCCCTAATAATTGGTTTATCATTTTAACATTTCCATAGTTAGCTTCATTCTCATACATTTGGAAAAGTTTGCTATCACAAGTTCTACAAATTAATTTAAATGTACCAGCTTGCTTAACGCCTTTTTTACCTTTATCTAAAGGGTTTTGAGCTAAGGCTCCATAAGACTTTAAATGACCATCAATAGCAATATATTTTAACATAAAAGCTGGAATAGTATGCGAATTACAAAATGATGATACTTCATTACCACAAATGAAACAAAACCTCCCCTTAACTTCTTTTTTTGCTATTTTATCATACTCCTTGGTCTGCCAAGTAACCATATCTTCATTCGCTAAATTTTCATCACTAACCAAAACTTTATATCCATCCATACGAACCTTCTATTTCTCAAACTAAAATACGATTTTTCTAAAAAAACTCAATATCTCCATAAGTGCCTGAAGCAGTCCAGTATTGACCTTTTAAACTATTTTTGTTTTCAATAACTAATCTAACACATCCTCGGTTAATAGGGTTTTTATTTATTACACCTGATTTAGGATTAGTTATATACGTATAGTATAAAATTTTTTCATTACACTCAGTAACTATACTAGCCGATGTAACAAAACTACTAATCTCATCAGTTTTAAGAGCAATTGAGATCCATAATAATGATTGTTTTACTTTTACATTAATAGCTTTCTCACCAACTCCTTTAGAATGATTATATTTTATGACTCCATTATACGTATTACCTAGTACAGGAGTATTATTAAATGGGTCGTATTGCCATAGCCATTTTTCATATAAAATAAATAATACTGTCGATATCGATATAGCTGTTTCAATAACATTTATAAAGTCAATATGCCATCCAAATACTGAATATATTAATATTATGATACTTGCTATCCCTAATATAAAATAAGATATAATTTTTATAATATAACTATACTGATTTTTAATATCCACAATATACCTTCATTCTTTCTAAAAATAACAGAGTATCATTTACACTATAACTAGATTGATCAAATAAAGGTTTTATATCATTGGCTTCTTTCCAAGCTTTAATATTTTCACCTTCAGAAAGTAGATAATTTATTATTGATATTAATTTTAATTGATAAGTATCCTCCGAAATAAATATATTATCAGGAATATTGAATAATAATGATTCTATTAGGAAGGAGGAGAGTCCCTCTGCCTCTCTAATATTATCATTTTTCATTTGTAACAAAATACTTTTACAAATTCTTACTAACTTCTTATAATAAGAATTTGTAATTATATTTTTATATCTTCCTTTTTCAATATGAGATTCAGGATAATTTATAATAGGATTGTTATTAGAGTCATACAGTATCACACCTTTTGTATAAATATTAGAATTTGTACTTAAAGGATTTGCATAATCACGAAAACGTTGTAATGGTACAACATCAGCTTTTACCCTAGAAGTATTACCTCTAATCTTTATTGATTTCGCTCCAACCTCTACTTCTTCACAAAAAAATGTTTTTAGTATCTCAACTATTTTATTCTTATAACATTGAAAATTAAAATCAACTGCAATAAAACCTAAATCGTTAGCAGTACTCAACATAGAAAAGTTTCCAACAAAAATAGACTCTAGAACCACAGCAATATCTATATCACTATTAGATTTTACATTAGTATTATTTGCATAAGAGCCCTGAATAAAGATAGAAATCTGCAAATTTTCTCCCAGTAGTAATGTTGTACTAATCCCATCCTCTCGATTCAAAAATTGAGATGAACTTTCAATAAAGTTATGCTTTTTAAAGACATCTTTAATCATCCGTAATGCTCTTTCACATGATTCTTTTTCGGTTTCACTAAGAGGCTTGGTAAATAATTTTAATTGCTCTTCAGTATATCTCATAAATCGCTCCCAATATAATATACATAAAGAGGTAGAAAAGTCCTATTTGGTCTTTTCTACCTCTTTTCCTTACATTTTGACACCTAATAGGGCTAATTGTTCGGCTATTTCTTTTTCAAGTTGTGCAATTTCTTGGTTATCTTGTTCAATCATACGATTGATTTCATCAAGATCAAGTTCTTCTTCTTCCTCAAATGTGTCTACATATCGAGGAATATTTAGATTGTAGTCATTCTTTTTAATTTCTTCGAGAGATGCAACGTGTGCATATTTATCAACGTCTTGTCTATTTTGGTATGTTTCAATAATTTTAGTAATATTTTCTTCACTCAAATTATTTTGATTTTTACCTTTTTCAAATTCATTACTAGCATCTATAAATAGTACATCCCGTGTAGTACGGTTTTTCTTAAACACAAGAATTGTTGTAGGAATACTTGTGCCATAGAACAAGTTCGCAGGCAAACCAATCACCGCATCAAGGTAATTCTTTTCTATAATAGTTTGGCGAATCTTACCTTCTGCAGCGCCACGGAATAGAACACCATGAGGTAAAACGATTGCCATTGTACCTTCATTGTTTAGGTGATATAAGCTATGTAAAATGAAAGCATAATCAGCTTTAGAGGCTGGTGCTAATTTACCATATTCACTAAAGCGTGGGTCTTTAAGCTTACTTTCATTATTATCCCATTTAGCAGAGTATGGAGGATTCGCTACAACTGCATCAAAGGAACGTGGTCTATCGATACCATCACGGTCAGGCCCATCTGGCCAATCACTTTCAAGAGTATCAGCATTATTTAGTGTCATATTATTATATGTAACACCATGCATCATCAAATTCATTCGAGCCAAATTATATGTTACCGTATTTAATTCTTGACCGTAAAAGCTAATCGCACCTTGACGAGATCCATCAGGCAATTCATTGCGAACCGTCAATAGTAGTGAGCCAGAACCCATTGCTGGGTCATAGACTGTGAAAGTATCAGTTTGAGATTCTATATTGCCAGTAACAATTTTAGCCAAGATTTGACTAACTTCATGTGGTGTATAGAATTCCCCACCTTTTTTACCAGCATTAGCTGCAAATTTACCAATCAAATACTCATAGATTTCACCAAGAATATCTTTACCATTTTCATCTTTATACTCGATTTCATCAATTTTAGTAACAACTGCATTTAAAGTCTTAGTTCTACCTGCTGTTGTTGATCCAAGTCCAGAATCACCAAGATTAATATAGTTAAAAATGCCTCTAAAATCTGCTGCAGCTTCTTTATTAATTTCAGCATTCTTATTAAAGTTTTCAAATAATCGTTGGTAATCACTAGGAATAACAGAGCCATTGTGAATACTTTCAGTTAAAGAAGCCCATGTATCCTCAGGGTTAATAGCATATCCTAACGTGCCAGCAATATCAATTAAACAAGCCTCTAAACCTGCGTCTTCAACAAGCTCCTTATATGCCTCATTAACAGATTTTCCATCTGAAATATCAACCAAGTCATTATTAACTAAGTACTCTTCTTGATGGATGGAGAGATATTTATAGAATAAAAATGGAAGAATGTAATCTTTAAAAGAACTTGCATCCATTGTGCCACGCAAATCGTTGGCAATAGCCCACAATTGGCTTGAAATATTCTGTGCTTTTGATTCTGCCATACAAAATCTCCTTTATTAAAATATAGTCTTTGCAGTATTTGCAAGCATTTTATCATCTGTAAGTGGATTGATATAAAAACGACCTAATGCTAGTTTTAAAAACTGTGACAGATCACTCTCATTATTAATTATAAATTTATTATTTTCAACACTAAGAGTAATAGCATCAAAGTTAGCTGCCTGACTAATCATTTGTTGAATATACTCTGGTTGATTCAGGTTAATTTTAGGATTATCCTTTATAATTGCAATCATTTTCAAATTTCTAATCCCAATCTCTCTTGTATAACCTGATAACTCCAAACAAGCACTATTTTTGAAGGACGCTACTTCTTCTTCATTAGCTTCACGATAAAATATATCTATTCCTTTAAAAATATTATGTATTTTATTAAAATTCTTAAAATACAATCTATTATTACCATCATAATAAGCATCAATATTGCCGTCTAACTCAATGCCATTAGGAATATTGATTACTTTTAAGGCACTTGGACCTACTTGTCTACCTTTTATTTGTAAAATAGAAATATTTTCAAGTCTCTTAGCTTTAGTAATCTTTTTTAAAATCAACTCATTAGACTCTTTAGCTTTAGTTATTAAAAAATCCATAGAGCTAAAACTATCATCATCAAATGTATTTAAAATAGCAGTTGATTTAAATAAATCTAAAAAAGGGGTTATTATCTCTTCTTTATGATTTAAAAGATCAATATATAACCATTCATCCGGTTCACATTTTGCTTCTGTGTTAAACTCTATCAACTGTGTCTGCTCTGTTATAGGAGATTGATATAATTGATTAATATCTGTTTTTTTTAACTTTAATATCTTATACTCCCGTTTACATTTTGCTAATATCATACTATATCTCTACCTCTATAAATGAAAAATTACTAATACGAACTAACTTTAGTTTCTCCTCATGATTAGAATCTATAAGCTTAATATCGCCTCTTTTGGTATAAACACTATATACATTTCCATTTAAATCCTTAACTTTATATAGTCTATATTTAATCAACCAAAAAATATTGAAATAATACGATTGTTCTAAAAACCTCCACCAAATAACAAACAAGATAAAAATTAGTAAGTATTGTAGAAAAATCGATAGAGCACCAATATTAAGCATGATAACAAATAAACCTATATAAATGGGTATAATATCTTGTTCCATGGGTTGAATCTCTTGGATTATTAATGTGTCACATTCATCACAATTGCGACAATAAAAAAAGCCTAAACATAAAGCAAATACAGACGATATAATAATTGCCCCTACTATCATTAACCAATAATTTTCAATCAGCAAATGAAATGGATCAGTAAATAAATATAATATTCCCCCTGCAGAAAAAGAACTTAGGCTTAGAAAAAAACGATACATGTAGACTCTCCATACATCAAACAAATAATTTTTGTAATAAGGATTTCTTTTGAATCTGTAAGTGTTCTAACTTACGCTGATGAAGGGTAATAAATCTATCTATCAAATCAAATGTATTAGAAATCAACTTCTGTTCATCCATAGATGGGACATCAATATTAAAATCTAAGAATGTTTTTTCATGTATACGTTTTGAGCCAGTACCACTAGCTGCAGCCTCTTTTGAGCGCCAATAAGACTCTCTAGAAACATAAATATACAAATAATTTTCCTCTATATTTGAAACATTAAAACTTGGAACATCTCCAGATGAACCTTTTCCATCAAGATTTGTAGGTATTAATCCCATGGATCCATTAAAGAAATTTTGCTTTCCATAAATAAATTGACCAGCATAACGTTTATAATAAACAGTTGATCCTAAGGATAATGTGTCTCTACTAGCACCTAATTCAACACCACCTAGATTTAATTTTACTGTTATTAAATCATCAGATGAAGCAACTTCTAAAATTTCCTTTTCAGGAATACTGAGATAATCCCCCAACTTACGCTGTTCCCAAGGAGCAGTAAAACCAGGAAAACGAAAATCAGGATATCGATTTCCATTTCTTGGAAAAAGTTTCTGAAGTAAGGCTTTTTTCTTTAATATAAGATGCTCCACCTTACGCTGATAAAGATTAATAATATTAGATTGAAGTTTTAATAATCGACCAATTTTTTGCTGCTCCTTTTTAGATGGAAGTAAAATATCTTGTTTTAAAAATTCATCAACCACTAATTCGTGCATCATAGTGCCTTTTTTTGTGGAGTTAACGAGTTTCTTTTGCATTATAGGTTCGTAATTAATATATTCTTTCCAAAATTCAACGTTCAATACCTTAATAGGTCTAAGTGCTGTAAATCTGGGTGACATAATTCCATCACCAATATCATTCATTACAAAGCGTCCAAATTTAAAATCTTTATTCTCATGCCCTTCAAATGCAATATCACCAAATCTTAATACTTTGTAGTTATTTAATGATTCATTACTAGCACCATTTCCCAATTTATTATATTTCATCCTCGCTATTGAAATTGTCTTATTAGAATTAAATTTTCCATCATTTTTTTCCAGATTTTTTTTTAACAAATTATTAAATCTATATTGTTCCCAATCTTCAGTAAATCCAGGAAATCGTAATTTAGGTACTCTCCTTTTTTCTTTACACATCATAACCTCGCTTTCCTTTTATCATAACAACACTACCTTTCATTAACATAAGAATCTGCAAATTTATATAATGCAGCAACTAGTTCGTTACCATATGTAATCTTATTAAGTGCAGCCACATCTTCATCTTGTGCCTTAGCTTGATATTCTTTACGAGCATCTTTCTTTAGCTGACTAATTCTGCCCGTACTATCAAGATCTTGTTTACCTGCCGTATGGCGTCCAAATAGTTCTAAAATTTCATCATTACTAATAACATCAATGATGCCCCATTTTAAACGGAAATCAAAGATATTATCCTTCACAATCATGGTATTAGCATCATGTATAATATCCAAACTAGATTTTAATTGAACTGGATACGTTACTTCATGACCTTCAGAAGGATAGTTACCACTATAAATGGCATCAGCAGCGTTATTAATTTGTTTTGCATATTGACGATCTTCCAAGGCCATAGCAAAATCACTAATCTTTTCTCGATAGTCAGTGGCTACGTCCATACGGTCCTCATGCACTGCATTCATCAATGCTTCTACCAATTCAGTTAGATAATCATAATTGACACTAACATCTTTTACATGAATCATGCGTAATTCAATTTGTGCGACAGGTACATCATGTATTTCTGCAATTCGTTCTTTTAAATCATTATACAAAGATGTAGTCAGTATTTCCTCTTGCTCAGGCGTCATGCCAAGCAATATAACAAGTTCATCTGGGTTATCGTAGTCAAAACCAATATCCTCACCATTAACCGTTTCTGGGTCATATTGTTTTAATTTAGACATTCCTGAACTATAGTTACGCATGAGATTAAACATTTCTTCTTGTTTCGCTTCACTCGCTGGTACTTCTGTGAAAGTATCTGTAATATCCGCTAATTGATCTACTACATGTTTGACCTCTTCAAATTGCTCTTTGAAAGATTTTGCTAAAACACCAGCATCTACTAATTTTTTTGTATCTACCAATGTTTCTTGTACATCAGCGGAAGCCTTATTGGCATAGATACTTAACGCACGATTCATGAGTTCTTCGTTCTTAGCTGGCCATCTATAATTAACAATACGCCCCCAAGGCTTACCTTGATTATCGGCAATACGATTTGTTCTCGAATAAGCCTGAATCAATAATGCATCCTTTAACGTACGGTCTACATATAGCGTATTCATTTTAGGCGCATCAAAACCAGTTAATAGTTGGTCTACAACAATAACAATATCTAAATATTGTCCATCTTCAGCAGTTCGATTCAATCGTGTTGTCAAATCTTGTGTATACCCCGATACATCATCTAATCCAAAGTTTGTGCCAAACATCTTATTATAATGATTCATTGCTCGTAATAAACCATCATTTGTTGTTAACTGGTTATCACTATTATTCGTACTCATGCTGAACGTAACGCCAACTTTCAGCGTAGGTAAACCTTGTGCTGCCCGTTCTTGATTAACACGTTCAAATTCATCAAAGTACATCAATGCCATCGGCGTACTTGGACGGTTACCACCTACATGTGTTGTAAGCATAGCGTTATAGGCACCATCATTAGAACGGTTACGCCAGTTTTTAAAGATATCTTCTACGACCAATCGTACATGATTAGGATTATTATCATAGAAACTAGGTTCAATCATATCATCCATATCATTTTCAGTAAGATTAGCAATTTTACGTTCAATATCTTGTTCATTCCAATCTGGATACTGTGCCTTATAAAATTTAGGTAAGTACTCTTGCTTCATTTGGTCTTCTGCAATAGTAGTTTCAAAATCCACCTTGAACCCTAGCACATTTTTATCGGCAATAGCTTCACGAATCGTATAAGCATGGAGTAATTTGCCAAATACTTCATGAGTCTTAGTGCCTTTTTTACCAACTACTTCATCAAACATAGGTGTTCCTGTATAACCTACCCATGCAGCGCCTTTAAAGACCTTTTGCAATTCTTCAAAGCTTTCACCACCAGTAGAACGATGAGCCTCATCGACGATGAATACAAATTTTTTCTTAGGTACCACAAAATTTTTACGCTTAATAAGAGTATTTAACTTTTGTACGGATGTAACAATAATACCATAACTATTTTTATTCAACTTATCCTTTAAAGCATCTGTATTTTGTGTACCACTTACATTGCCACTATCATCTATGGATCCTTCAGGATCATATGCTTTATAATTGTCTTCAGTCTGCTTGGTCAAAGCAATACGATCTACTACGAAGATAACCTTATCTACATTAGGCATACGGCTAGCTAACCATGCTGTTTTAAAGCTAGTGATAGTCTTACCAGATCCAGTGGTATGCCATACATAACCTAATTTATTAATTGGTAAATCAAAGTCTGCACGTTTCAGCTCATTCAAAACGGCCTTTGTAGCATATACCTGATAAGGGCGCATAACCTTAAGCATTTGTTTATTCTTAGTGCCGTCAAGAATAGTAAACAATGTAGACATTTGGTGCGCCATTGGAATACTAAGGAACATATCAGCAAAAGTAGTCCAGTTACGAACCACCTTATTATCATTAGGATTTTGCCATTCAAATGCAAAGTCCTTATTGAATAACTCCGCCGTTGTATTCGCCATATATTTAATTCGATTAGGCGTCATAGCTACTAGAATTTGAACTGTTGAGAAAATATCACTATACTGTTTCTCTTGAATATATTGATGCATTTGGTTCAATGCTTCATCAACAGAATGTTTAACAGATTTTTCCTCAATTTGAATGATTGGTAAACCATTAATAAGTAGTGTAGTATCAAAACGACGTTCTGGACGACCCGCAATTTGTGGGTCTCGCTTAATTTGACTTACCACTTGGTATACTGTATTACCTGCTCCAATTTGTTTTTGATCAAATACCGTCAAAAATACATGACGTCCATCATCAAGATCTACTTCTACTTGAGATACGCCATTTATGCCATATAAAAATTGACCCGCTTGATATGGTGTATAAAGTTCATTAATAACCTTTTGAACCTGTTTAAATTCTGTATCACTTAATGGTTGCATCAATTGATTTTGATTCAATTGATACAAAATAGACCGAAAGTTTTCCCACAAGTCTTCAGTCGTTTTAATTGTTGGCTCATACTTCCATAATTTGCTTTTAAACACCTTCATATTACCGTATGGAGCCGTAGTATCTCCCATTTGATTTGCTGTACTACTAATAATTCCTGACGATAATTGTTCAATTAGCTGACGTTCAAATTCTAATTCTGTCATTTACTCCACTCCCTGTAACATAGCAATTGATAAACGATATGTATTCTCGGCTACCCGTTGTCTTAATGAACGTAATAATAATTGCTTAAAGTATATATCCCCTATCACCCGTTGAATCTCTATTGATGGTAATTCTGGTAGCGCAATTTCTTTCAATAGTTTTAAACTATATCGTATCACCTGACTACCTTGTAAATTTTGTTTAAACTGACGTTTGATTGATTGATTTTCATTAATCAAATAAGCCATATACTTTCTATCTACTAACCTACTCATAGGCTCCATACGAGCATAATTTTGTGTGAATACATAACCATCATGTTCAGCACTTACGATTGTAGCCTCACCAGAAATTGTGCTAAATAATAAATCACCTTCTCTGGCAATAGCGCCAGGCCCCATTCCATCTACTTTTATCTGTTTCCGATCACTCATAGCCCCAGGTACACCATATAGATCCTCATATAATTCATTCTGCCCATACAAAGTATATATCTTCGCATCAGAACGATTGCTTTCTTCAATGCGATACTGTGATATTCCCGTATTACTATGAAATACATTTTGAATATACATTATGTCACCTCTTTCTTTAGTATATTTTCTCATCTCATATTTATTTTTGCATTTAAGAAAATTACGCTGTATATCTTTTAATTAAAGTATACAGTGTAATTCATATAAAAGCAAATGTAATTTGTAATTTTTAAAAATGCAACTTTAGTTTAAATAGTATTGTTTCTATTTCGTATTTCTTTTAAATTAACTCCTTCTTTATTTTTCCAAAGAATTAATCCATTTGCGGTTTGACCAATTAAAAACATAGCTGCGGTAGAAGGACTATTAAATAAAATATCTTCCGTTATACAATTATCATTATCTTTTTTTGCTGTTTTCCGACGTAACTTAAGTGATTCAGATATAGTTTGAGCAGTCTTATGAGAAACTTTACTTCCCTTTAGAAGTAAAAAACCTTCATTAGTTTCTTTAGCATAACCAGTAATCACTTCACTCCTAACTTTTTGAGTCATAGTATAAATAATCTCACCTTCACTGCGACCTGAGTCAGCTAATTCATCAATTGGTGTTAAAACTTTCTTACCTAATAATCCTATTGGTAATTTTGAAAACTCTATATACGCTAATAACTCACTAACTTTTTCTTCAGTTACATTTCCAAGAGTTGGTTCATTCTCATTAAAGACCTTATATCGATCGATTTCTTTAATTAATTTATAGTAATGATTCTCTAAAAAATTTAAATCAGTAGGACCAAAACTATCATTCGATGTTGTTAATACTACAGCTTCTGTCCAAAAGTCCTTACTACTATCTATATCATGCTCTCTTAAGCGCTGTAAAACCCCATCATCATTTTTTCGAATTCCAGCCTGACCAATATATACTAACGGTTCATTATTATCATCCATGCCAAACAACATATAGATTGCACTTTGATGTAATGCACTGATATCTTTAGATTCATCTAATAAAGATCTAGGAATTTTATAAACTAATCCGGTCCAATTAGCCAAAGTACACTTAATACGACCAGTAACCTCTCCATCTAGTAAAAATAAATTTACATTTTGTCCCTTAAGCATTTATACGCTCCCTTATATATTGTGTTTAATTTCCTTATATAACAATCCTCATTTAAAATATATTCATTTAATTTTCATTTTACTATAAAAATAGCCACATATAAACAGTTTACTACAGTAATAGTAAAATATGTGGCAAAAATTAAACATCTCAAAATCAAATATTACCATATTCAATTGACGTTAAATTACTATATTACAATGTACCAATATATTCCATAAATGGCACTCAATATAGATAGTACACATAAGACTTCATCTATATATTCTGGTAATAACTTAATACTGTATATATCAAGATATCGATATATAATTTTTATTGGAACATTCTTTGTAAACATAGAAACAAAATACCACATCATACGGGACAAAAAATTCCTATATGATGTGGTATTATTTTCATTACAATCTATTTCATCACTATATATTAAATGTAATACTACTTTTAGGATTCTTCAATTTTGGAAAGCCATATGCCTCCAACACATGTAAAATCTTTTGAATAGTCTCTTTGATACTATCTTTAGAAACAGGTATAGAACTCACGATATATATAATGCCATCCACTTTTGCAGGAGAAATACTTACAACACAATCATGACTATGTATGATTCGGAGCAAATATACATCATAGGTAGACTCAACATAAAAATCAAACTCCTGATTTTCATGTATTACATCAGGTATATCGTGTACTGGCGCTACTGTACAATCAGATATCTGAAAAGAATCTTCATCAAAATGTACTCTACAATTACGCTTTCGTTTCATCCGTTCAAATCGTTCATCTATCATGTTTCACCACATCACTAATTAGTCGTCCTAAATCAATAGCATTTTTAGATGTAATAACAGGTTTACCAGTTCTAGCT
>ERZ857521.3418-NODE-3418-length-13087-cov-20.007060_pt1 | contig 13087 bp, 6 predicted proteins | sample MGYA00519701_ERZ857521 | MGnify/ENA primary metagenome ERZ857521 (study PRJEB31778, sample SAMEA3449346) | human gut metagenome | biome: human gut; feature: human-associated habitat; material: faeces | place: United Kingdom | collected 2010/2012 ...
TCGCTCAAGTTCCAGGAACTGGAGCAAAAGGTCGTGTTCATGCTGATGACGTTGAGAACTTTAAGGGTGCTCAACCTAAGGCAACTCCGTTGGCACGTAAGATTGCAGCGGACCTTGGTATTGAATTAGCTACCGTATCTGGAACAGGCTTTGGTGGTAAGATTACCAAGGAAGATGTCCTTGCAATCAGTGCCCCAGCTCAAGTTAAGGAAGCTGCAGCTGCACCTGTGGTTGAAGCTAAGCCAGAAAAAGTCTTGCCAGAAGGTGTGGAAGTTATCCCAATGTCTGCTATGCGTAAGGCTATCTCTAAGGGAATGACGCACTCTTACTTAACTGCGCCAACCTTCACCCTTAACTATGACGTAGACATGACTAACCTTATGGCTCTTCGTAAGCAAGTCCTTGATCCAATCATGAATAAGACTGGCATGAAGGTAACCTTCACTGATTTGATTGGTTTGGCAGTTGTGCGTACCCTTATGAAAGACGAACACCGTTACCTCAATGCATCCTTGATTGATGATGCGCAAAATATCGAATTACACAAATTTGTTAATCTCGGTATTGCTGTTGGTCTCGATGATGGCTTGATTGTACCGGTCGTTCATGGTGCAGATAAGATGAGTTTGTCTGACTTTGTGGTGGCCTCTAAGGATGTCATCAAGAAAGCTCAGGCTGGTAAATTGAAGGCGGCAGAAATGTCAGGTTCTACTTTCTCTATCACTAACTTGGGAATGTTTGGAACCAAGTCATTTAACCCAATTATCAACCAACCAAACTCAGCTATCCTTGGTGTTTCAGCAACTATTCAGACACCGGTTGTTGTTGATGGTGAAGTTGTCGTACGTCCAATCATGGGGCTATGCTTGACTATTGACCACCGTATTGTAGATGGTATGAATGGTGCCAAATTCATGGTTGATTTAAAACATTTGATTGAAAATCCAATGGAATTGTTGATTTAAGTAAAAAAATATCTGAAAACTGAAGTTTTAAAATAGAAAGGAGAGGGCGAACCAGAGGGTATAACTGAACCCGAGCGGAAAGCTTGGAAAATAGACCGTCTGTCTACGTCAGCAGGCTGACGTGTCAGACGCCTAATTTTCAGTCGCTTTCTGGTCGCTCTTGGTATCTTATAAATGGCTTTTGAGATTATTATGCCTAAGCTTGGTGTGGACATGCAGGAAGGTGAAATCATCGAGTGGAAGAAACAAGAGGGTGATGTGGTTAATGAGGGAGATATCCTTCTTGAAATCATGTCAGATAAAACGAACATGGAACTTGAAGCAGAAGATTCTGGTGTTCTTTTGAAGATTACCCGTCAGGCTGGTGAAACTGTACCAGTTACTGAGGTTATTGGTTATATTGGAGCAGAGGGTGAAGTTGTGGCTGATAATGCAGCCAGTGCACCTGTTGCAGAAGCAACTGCTCAATTAGAATCTGCTGGTCTTGAAGTTCCTAAAGCTCCTGCCCCAGCTGCTCCTGCAGCTACTGCAGAAAAAGCACCGCTTGCTGACAATGAGTACGATATTATTGTTGTCGGTGGTGGTCCTGCTGGTTACTATTCTGCCATTCGTGGGGCACAACTTGGTGGTAAGGTTGCTATCATTGAAAAATCTGAATTTGGTGGAACATGTTTGAATAAAGGATGTATTCCAACTAAGACCTACCTTAAAAATGCAGAAATCCTTGATGGGCTTAAGATTGCTGCAGGTCGTGGTATCAACCTAGCGTCAACAAACTACACTATCGATATGGATAAGACTGTTGACTTTAAGAACTCTGTTGTTAAGACACTTACTGGTGGTGTTCAAGGTCTTTTGAAGGCTAACAAGGTTACTATTTTCAATGGTCTTGGTCAAGTTAACCCAGATAAGACAGTTACTATTGGTTCAGAAACAATCAAGGGACGTAATATTATCCTTGCGACTGGATCAAAAGTTTCACGTATCAATATCCCTGGAATTGAGTCACAACTTGTGATGACATCAGATGATATCCTTGACTTGCGTGAATTACCTAAATCACTTGCTGTTATGGGTGGTGGTGTCGTTGGTATCGAACTTGGTCTTGTTTATGCTTCATACGGTGTAGAAGTAACTGTTGTTGAGATGGCTGACCGCATTATCCCTGCTATGGATAAAGAAGTATCACTTGAACTTCAAAAAATCCTTGCTAAGAAGGGTATGAAGATCATGACTTCTGTTGGTGTTTCTGAAATTGTTGAAGCCAACAACCAATTGACCCTTAAACTTAATAATGGTGAAGAGATTGTAGCTGATCGCGCCCTTCTTTCAATCGGTCGTGTTCCTCAGTTGGATGGTCTTGAAAATCTTAACCTTGAATTAGACCGTGGTCGTATCAAAGTGAATGCTTATCAAGAAACATCAATCCCTGGTATCTATGCACCGGGTGATGTAAACGGAACTAAGATGCTTGCTCACGCTGCTTACCGTATGGGTGAAGTTGCAGCTGAAAATGCTATGCATGGTAACGTTCGTAAGGCTCACCTTGACTACACACCAGCTGCTGTATACACACATCCAGAAGTCGCAATGTGTGGTCTTACTGAAGAAGATGCACGCGCTAAATATGGTGATGTCCTCATTGGTAAATCAAGCTTTGCTGGTAATGGACGTGCTATTGCTTCAAACGAAGCTCAAGGTTTTGTTAAAGTCGTTGCAGATGCGAAGTACCATGAAATCCTTGGTGTTCATATCATTGGACCGGCTGCAGCTGAATTGATTAACGAAGCGTCAACAATTATGGAAAATGAATTGACTGTAGATGAGCTCTTGCAATCTATCCACGGTCACCCAACCTTCTCTGAAAACATGTACGAAGCCTTTGCTGACGTACTTGGAGAAGCAATCCATAACCCACCAAAGCGTAAATAATACGGATAAAATTCTCGGACAGATGTTCGAGGATTTTTCTTTTGTCGCAAATTTTCATCTTTAGATAAATCTCGTAAATTTCTTTGCATTTTTTGTGTTAAGTACGAATAGTTAGTTAAAGGGTTTTCAAATAAGATAAGTCGCTATTTTAGTAGCGTTTATAATTTTATAATATTTCTATTTTATTTAGAAAATTTTTAATAATAACCTTTCCACGAGAGTTTTTCTGTGGTAAAATGGTTCAAGTATTACAAATGCAAAAGGAAAGTTAAATGCGAACGAAAGATTTTATCTACTATGCCAGTGCGGCTGTTCTCTTGGCTGTAACTACTCAGGTTGCTCAAGCAGACGAAGTGGCGACACAAACGCCTTCTATTACTGAAGGAAATCAGTATCAACCTGCAACAGCGGCTGAGATTTTTGGTGGAGAAGCAGCCTTACCTGTAACTCCTAGTTCAACGGTTTCAGCACCCGCAGCTTCGAGTGAAGTGGCAAAAGCTAGTGCTCCAGCGGTATCTACGTCTCCTGCTTCACAGAGTTCCGAGGCTGCAACGGCAACGGCATCAACTTCGGTAGCTAACTCTACTGTTACTGCAACATCAAATTCAGTTGCGACTTCTGTAGTAAGTTCAGAAAGTGGAACTGCTTCTACAAGTGCGACAAATTCTGAAACGTCAAACAGCACTGTAGCAACACCTGCTAAATTAACGAATTCTACGGATGTTCCTTCTCCAACCCTTAAGGTGCAACCGAAGACTTTTATCGATGTCAGCAGCCATAATGGTGAAATCAGTGTAGATGACTATCGTGCTCTTGCACGCCAAGGTGTTGGTGGGGTCGTAGTCAAGTTGACTGAGGATACTTGGTACAATAATCCTAAGGCAGCGTCACAAGTTCGCAATGCGCAAATCGCGGGTCTTCAAGTATCAACCTATCATTTTTCTCGTTACACGACTGAGGAAGAGGCCCGCGCAGAAGCTCGTTTCTTCATTCAAGCTGCACAAAACCTTAACCTTTCAAAGAGCACTGTTATGGTTAACGATTTCGAAGACTCTAAGATGCTTCCAAATATCAACCGTAACACTCAAGCGTGGGTTAACGAAATGCGTAAGCATGGATACAACAACTTGATGTTCTACACAAGTGCTAGCTGGTTGGATGAGAATAATCTAGGCTACCGTGGACCTGTCTCAACCTCTCAATTTGGTATCGAAAATTTCTGGGTCGCACAGTACCCATCATCAACTCTTACAGCAACGAGTGCCAAAAACATGCGCTATAATGCCAAAACTGGTGCATGGCAGTTTTCAGCTACGGCTAATCTCTTGCCAAGTAAACATGTCTTCGACCACAGCGTGGATTATACAGGACGTTTCACAGCTAATGCTAGTGCTGAGGTTGATGCAACTCAAGGCAATTTGAGTGGAACCATTTCTATTGTCAACAATAATCCAACTGTTGGTAGCTTTGATGTTGTCATCTCTAATGTCAAAGCACCAAATGGTGTTGAAACAGTCTCTGTTCCAATTTGGTCAGAAATTAATGGTCAAGATGACATTATCTGGTATACGGCTAACCGTCAAAATAGTGGAACTTATACAGTAAACGTTAAGGCTTCAGCTCATAAAAACTCGACAGGGCTTTATAATATCCACCTTTATTATGTTCAAAAAGATGGTCAATTGACGGGTGTTGGTGGAACAACTACGCAAGTCTTCATTGGTAAGACACCTGAGCAGTTGAAACCTAAAGCAAATTTTGCTATTGAAAACAATAATGCTAAGGCTGGAACTTTTGACGCCGTTATCACTAATATCTCAGCACCACTAGGTGTTAAAGAAGTTTTGGTGCCATCATGGAGTCTTGAAAATGGTCAAGACGATCTTATTTGGCATAAGGCGACTAAGCAAACTGATGGCAGCTATCGTGTAACCATTAAGGCAAGTGAGCATAAGGGCACTAAAGGAAATTACCGTGCCGATGCTTATATCGTGGATAACTCTAACAATCGCCATTATATTGCTGAAAAAGTAGTGGCTGTTGATTATGCTCGACCAAGTGGTGTCCTTACGATTGAAAACAACAATACTGCGGCAGGTACTTTTGATGCCGTTGTTCGTAATATTGTTGCTCCTACAGGTTTGAAAGAGGTTCTTGTTCCTTCATGGAGTTTAGCTGGCGGTCAAGATGACCTTATCTGGCATAAGGCAACTCGTCAAGCCGATGGTTCTTACCGAGTGACTATCAAAGCAACGGATCATAAGAATTCAACTGGTAAGTACCGTGCCGATGCCTACCTTGTAGATGACTTTAACAAACGTTTTTACCTTACTGAAAAAGTGGTAGAAGTTACTCAAACTCGTCCTAGTGCAAGCCTCTTTATTGAAAATAATAATGCTGATTTAGGTACTTTTGACGCTGTTATCCGCAATATCGTAGCACCAAATGGGGTTAAGGAAGTTTTAGTTCCTTCATGGAGTCTCGTTAATGGCCAAGACGATCTTGTTTGGCATAAGGCTAGTCGTCAATCTGATGGTAGTTATCGTGTAACAATCAAGTCTAGTGAGCATAAGAATTCACTAGGAAATTACCGTGCTGACGTTTACATCGTAGATAATGCTAACCAACGTCATTATGTCACTGAAACCATTGTAGACGTAAAACATAATAAGCCAGTCGGTACTATTTCAGTTGTTAATAACAATAATGATACTGGTACTTTTGATGTTCTTATCACCAATCTGACGAATCCAAGCGGTATTTCAGGTGTGGTTATCCCAGTTTGGTCTGAGCAAAATGGTCAGGATGATCTTGTTTGGCATAATGCCACAAAACAGGATGATGGTTCCTACAAGGTGACTATTTCAGCTAGTCAGCACAAGTGGAATTCAGGCAAGTATGTCGTTCATGGCTATATTGTTGATGCTTCTGGTAAGAATATCGGCTTTGGCGCAACTTCAGCTGATGTGGTAGCCCCTAAGAAAATCGGTTCGGCATCAAGAGGAAACTACGATGTTTTAAATAAGATTGTCTATCTCGATGCTGGCCATGGTGGCTATGATCCAGGAGCTTCGTACTTTGGTATTTCTGAAAAGAGCTTGACTTTGGCCATCCAAAGCCGTGTGAAAGCTAAACTAGAATCAGAAGGTTATCAAGTTGTGACCACGCGTACCAGCGATACCTATGTTGATTTGACGGATCGCTCTCGTGCAGCTAATGCCTCTGAATCAGATATCTTCGTAAGTATCCACATCAATGCTTCAGGCAGTTCAGCAGCACAGGGAATCGAGACCTATTATTACCAACCTTATGCAGAATACCCATCACGCATTAATGCGACCTACCATGCTAATCCGACTCGTTTGAGTATGAGTGACACTTTGGCCAATGCCATCCAGTCCAGTCTTATTAATGCGACTGGCGCTCAGAATCAGGGCGTGAAACGTCAAACCTTTGCAGTCTTGCGTGAAACGACAGCGCCAGCAGTTCTCCTTGAACTTGGTTTCTTGTCAAATCCACAAGAAGCAGCTCGTTTGAGTACCTCTGCTTATCAGGAGACTTTAGCTAACGCAATTGTGGCAGGGATTAAGCGTTACTATTCTATTTATAATTAATAGATTGAGAGAATCTTATGGTTCTCTTTTTTATTTTTAAAGAGCGAAAACGCTTGCATAAATCTAATCTAAATGGTATATTAAAAAACATGAAAACGTTAACAAAAGGAGTTAGTATGAAAAGGAATACTCAAACTAATGACGAAAAAGTCCTTCGTTATAGTCTTCGCAAGTACAAGTTAGGGTTGGCTTCTGTAACCATTGGAGCTGTTTTTTTGAGCTTTGCTGCTACTAATGGAGTCAAGGCAGAAGAAGTAGTGTCAACACCTGCCTCAAGTACACAGGTAGAGTCAGCTGATTCTAGTCTTACCACCAGTGGTCTAGTAACTGAATCGCCAACAGCTCCTCTAACAGCTGAGAATGGCACAGTGTCCAAGGAAAATGAGCCAGTTTCTCTTCCAGCAGAAAATACTAGCCGTACTGAGCCTTCCAAGCTAACTGAAACTAGCGAAAACACGCCAAAAACAGTAAGTACTAATAATAGTCAAGCTCTCACTAATGCATCTGAGGAACCTATTGCTGAGGGGACTATTCGCTTGCATTTCCAAGAGTTGCCAAGTCAGGATAAGGCATCACTTGGGCTTTGGACTTGGGACGATGTGGAGACGCCATCATCTCAGAAAGGTGCTTGGCCAACAGGAGCAACCTCATTTGCAGAAGTGAAACAGGATGATTATGGTGTTTACCTGGATGTGAAGTTGTCTTCAACACCTAAAAAACTTAGCTTCCTTATTAATAATGCCGCTGGAACGAACCTTTCAGGGGATAAAGCAGTAGAAATTCTTAGCCCTCAAATGAATGAGGCTTGGATTGACAAGGATTTCCAAGTTTACAGTTATCAACCTATCCCTCAAGATCACGTTCGTATTAATTATTTCCGTACGGATGGCGACTATAGTAATAAGTCTGTATGGTATTGGGGAGATGTAAAGGATGCCCCAAGTAATTGGCCTGATGGTGTCAATTTCCAACCAAATGGTAAGTATGGTGCTTATTTAGACATTCCGCTAACCGAGGCTGCTAAATCTATCGGATTTTTACTCTTAGATGAGAGCAAAACAGGAGATGATGTGAAAATTCAACCAAATGATTATAAATTTAGTGACTTGAAAAAAACTCGTCAGCTTTTCGTACGAGATACTGATACGACAGTCTACACCAACCCTTATTTTGTTAAGGATGTGCGTTTGACTGGAGCTCAGCAGCTTAGTCCAAGCCAAATCGAACTTAGCTTCACCAATTTAGAAGATGTTTCATCTGAGGATATTCTCAAAGACCTAAAGGTGACAGACAAGGATGGTAACAGTGCAACTCTTAAACAGCTTGACTTGGATGCTAAACTCAAAAAAGCTACACTAATAGGTGATTTTGCTGCGGAAAATCTGCCTTACAAGGTCACTTTGGGCAATGATAGTTTTAAAACGTCTGAGAGTTGGCAATTGAAGGATGCACTCTACAGTTACGATGGTGAATTGGGTGCCCGTCTTCAAGAGAATGGTACTAAGGCACATGTGACACTTTGGTCACCAAGTGCAGATCAAGTAGATATCATTGTCTATGATAAGAATAATCAAGACATGGTTCTTGCTGAACATGCCCTAAGCAAAGGACCTCGAGGGACTTGGCAAGCTGACTTGCTTGCGACTGATTTTGGCCTTGAAAACTTAACAGGTTATTTCTATCAGTACCGCATTAAACGTGGTGATCAGTCTGTAATCGTTTTAGATCCTTATGCTAAGTCTTTGGCTGCTTGGAATAGTGACGATGCCAGCAAGGGACCTGAACACAAGATTGCCAAGGCTGCCTTTGTAGATCCTGCTAATTATGGACCAAAAGATCTTGACTACGCTAAGATTCCAAACTTTAAATCTCGAGAAGATGCCATCATTTATGAGGCTCATGTCCGAGATTTCACCTCTGATAAGGCTATCTCAGCTGAATTGAAACACCAGTTTGGGACTTTCGCAGCCTTTGCAGAGCGTTTGGATTATCTTAAAGATCTCGGTGTTACCCATATTCAGCTTTTACCAGTATTAAGCTACTATTTTGTCAATGAAATGCAAAATGGGAAGCGTTTGGATGCCTATGCATCAAGTGATAGTAACTACAACTGGGGCTATGATCCACAAAACTATTTCTCTTTGACGGGTATGTATTCTGAAAACCCAAGTGAACCAGCTAAACGTATCGAAGAATTCAAGAATTTAGTTGCTGCTATTCATGCCCACGGTATGGGCGTTATCTTGGATGTGGTCTATAATCATACAGCTAAGACAGCTATTTTTGAAGACCTTGAGCCAAATTATTATCACTTTATGGATGCTGATGGCACTCCTCGTTCGAGTTTTGGAGGGGGGCGTCTAGGCACGACTCACTATATGAGTCGTCGTGTCTTAGTGGATTCGATTGCTTATCTTACTAAAGAATACAAGGTGGATGGTTTCCGTTTTGATATGATGGGTGACCATGATGCTGAAAGTATCGAGCAAGCTTACCATGCTGCACGTGCCCTTAATCCAAACCTTATTATGCTTGGTGAGGGCTGGGTGACTTATACTGGCGATGAAAATAGCCCTGTTCAGCCTGCCGATCAGTCTTGGATGAAAGACACAGATACCGTAGCTGTATTTTCAGACGATATTCGAAACACCCTCAAATCAGGTTATCCAAACGAGGGGACACCTGCCTTTATCACAGGTGGCAAACGTGATATTAATAAGGTCTTTGACAATATCAAGGCACAGCCAACTAACTTCGAGGCTGATTCTCCAGGTGATGTGATTCAATATATTGCTGCTCACGATAATTTGACCCTTTTTGATATCATCGCCCAATCAATCAAGAAGGATCCAAGCAAGCCTGAGAATAATGCTGAAATTCATCGTCGCTTGCGTCTAGGAAACCTCATGGTCTTGACTGCTCAGGGAACACCATTTATTCACTCTGGTCAGGAATACGGCCGCACCAAACAGTTCCGTGATCCTGCCTACCGTTATCCTGTGTCTGAGGACAAGGTGCCGAATAAGTCACATCTTTTAGTGGATGAAAAGGGCAATCCATTTGACTATCCTTACTTTATCCATGATTCTTATGATTCTAGTGATGCCGTCAATCATTTTGACTGGACTAAAGCAACTGATAGTCAGGCATTCCCAGAAAATACGAAAACACGTGCCTTTACCAAAGGGTTAATTGCCTTACGTAAGTCGACAGATGCCTTCAATTTCAAATCGAAAGCGGATGTGGATGCTCGTGTGACGCTATTGACAGTTCCTGGTCAGGACAATGTCGCTCAAGAAGATTTGGTATTGGGATACCAAACTGTTGCTTCGAATGGAGACCGTTACCTTGTCTATGTCAATGCTGATAGCAAGGCTCGTCAGTTTGATTTGAGCAAGATTACAAATGGCCTATCCTATCAGGTTTTGGCAGATGGCAGTCAAGTTAATTTATCCGGAATTAGTGAGTTATCAGGTGTTGCAATCAACAATCATATCTTGACCTTGGATCCACTAACAGCGACTATTATTCGTTTGACCAATGCTCAGACACCAACTGACCAAGTAGCTAAGCCTTCAGAAAGGACCGAGTCATTTGGTGGAAAAGAGACTGAGGTAACTAAAACAAGTGCCAAGACCTCAAGTCAAGAGAATCTTGTCGGAGATGCTGAACTTGTTAATCGTGACAATGGTCAGGCTAAGACTGAAGCTAGTCGTCAGACTGATAAACAACTGCCATCCACTGGTGAAAAGACAAATCATGGACTCTTTTTAGCAGGTCTTCTAAGCATTCTTAGCCTAGGATTCCTTAGAAAACGACGTACAAAATAATAAGTAGCAACAGGTTATTTCCTGTTGTTTTTCTTTTATTTAGAATCATTCTTATCTGCTCTTTAGAATAGTTCTTAAATAGCCTAAAACCGTTGACAGTGCTGGTTTCTTCTGTTAGTTTAGATATGTTCTCTTACATACGAGAGATCATTATTGACTTATCATCGTTCGTTCTTTATTAATGTTAAAACGACGATTCACATATATAACGACAAATGTCGAACACTATCTTGAAAATAGGAGACATTCATGAAAAAACTTAGCAAACTTGGTGTTGTTCTTTTGGCATCAGGACTTTTATTGACGGCTTGTGCCAAATCTGGTAATTCAAGTCATTCAAGTTCAACTAGCTCAAAACTCACAGCCAGTGAGCAAAAGCAATTGAAGCAGGCCACAAGTGATTATAAGACTTTCGTAGAAGGCGAAATTGATCAGCTTTTGAAAGATACTGAAGGATTCAGTGAAACCCTCAAGTCAGGAAATCTTGAAGAAGCTAAGAAACAATACCCATTGATTCGTATGGCTTACGAGCGTTCAGAGCCGATTGCAGAAAGCTTTGGTGAGTCTGACGTGAAAATCGACTATCGTTTGGTTGATTACATGGACGAAAATAAATCAGAAGACGGTTGGTCAGGGTTCCACCGTATCGAACGTATCATGTGGCAAGACAACACGACAGAGGGTACAGCTGCCTATGTAGATCAATTGGTTAACGATATTAAGGAACTCAAAGCTAAAATTGCAACTGTTAAAGTTACTCCAGATATCATGTTGACAGGTGCTGTTGACCTTCTGAACGAAGTAGCAACTCAAAAGATTACAGGTGAAGAAGAGGTCTTCTCACACACTGATCTTTACGACTTCCGTGCCAATATTGAAGGGGCAGAAAAAATCTTTGAACTCTTCAAACCGTTGATTCAAAAGAAAGATGCTAAACTTGTTAAGACTCTGGAAACTGAATTCAAGAATGTGAATGGTCTTTTGGACAAACACATGACTGATGAGAAAAACTATAAGTCTTATACAGATTTGAGTGAGGCAGATACTAAGGAATTGGCCGAAGCTGTAACTAAACTTGGTGAACCATTATCACAAATGGGTGTTATCCTAGATGGGAAATAAGAAAAATGACTGACGAAAAATTTTTAGATAAAAAAATGGACCGTCGTGAATTTCTTAAAAAAGCAGGTATTGGAGGGGCTGGGCTTGCGCTTGGTCTTTCTGGTGCATCTGCTTTTTTCGCTAATCAGGATAGTTCAAGTAAAAAGGCTTATGATGGTGATGAAGATATTAGTTTCTTTGGCAAGCACCAGGCTGGGATTACGACTCCTATGCAGAAGGCTTGCTACTTGGTGGTGCTAGATCTTCATACAACCGATAAAAAAGAAGTCATCCAGCTTTTTAAAGACTGGACCGATTATAGTAGTAAATTGGTCGAAGGAGAGTTAGTCAAAAAAGATGGTTCTAATGCCCTCTTGCCTCCTACGGATACAGGCGAAACGGTAGGACTCAATCCCTATCGCCTGAGTCTGACTTTTGGAGTTTCGGCTGATTTTCTTAAAAAACTTGGTTTAGAATCCAAACGTCCTAAGCTCTTCCGTGATTTGCCTCCATTTCCTAAGGAGCAGTTGCAGGACAAGTATATGGGTGGTGATATCGTGATTCAAGCCTGTGCGGACGATGAACAAGTAGCTTTCCACGCTGTTCGCAATTTGATTCGCAAAGGTCGTAATAAAATTACCATGAAGTGGAGTAAATCAGGTTTTGCTGCAATTGGAGACCGCAAGGAAACGCCTCGAAATCTTTTTGGTTTCAAGGACGGTACTGCCAATGTTACGACAGAAAAGGAATTCGACAAGGTTGTCTGGACTGATAGTCAAGATTGGATGAAGGGTGGCTCTTATATGGCTCTTCGTCTGGTACAGATGCATTTGGAGACTTGGGATCGTACTAATTTGCAGGAACAAGAAAACACCTTTGGTCGTTACAAGGAATCAGGTGCTCCCTTTGGTAAGAAAGATGAGTTTGACGAAGTAGATTTGTCAAAATTACCAGTCGATTCGCATGTCCGTTTGGCTAAAGAAGTAGACCTTCCTATCTTACGTCGTTCATATTCCTATTCAGATGACATTGATGAGAGAACTGGCCAGTTTGATTCAGGTTTGATTTTCATTGCCTACCAGAAGGATCCAGACCGTTTTGTTAAAATTCAGACTAATCTTGGTGCTGTAGACAAGATGAACGAGTACATCACCCATATCGGAAGTGGGCTCTTCGCTTGCTTTGCTGGCGTGGAGAAAGGAGGCTACCTTGGTCAAGCACTCTTTGAATAAACTCCTCGTTTTGCTTGGGCTTCTGGCCTTATTCTGGACTTATCCAGTAGCTGCTGAATCATACAGTGACCTCTATATCAAAATTACAGATGCCACAACAGCTGTTCAAAATAAAGATCAAGCTAAAGCTAAGGAATTGGTTGCTGAGATTAAGACTGATTTCGAAACTAAAGAAAATCACGATTCCAAGGCAGGTAAAAAAGTTAGCAAGGCTCTTGATATTAAGGGTGACGTGACAGAAGAGGACCTAACCTCCATTTCGTCAGCCCTTCTTAAATTTGAGAAAGAGCAAAATCCTGTTGATTTAGATGCCGAAAAGGAAAAACTTGAAACACGCCTAGAGCCTTATTTCAAAAACTTACAGGATGCCATTACGGCCAAAGACCTGGCTGCAACACGCAAAACTTACAGTG
>ERZ857521.3423-NODE-3423-length-13074-cov-2.653353_pt1 | contig 13074 bp, 10 predicted proteins | sample MGYA00519701_ERZ857521 | MGnify/ENA primary metagenome ERZ857521 (study PRJEB31778, sample SAMEA3449346) | human gut metagenome | biome: human gut; feature: human-associated habitat; material: faeces | place: United Kingdom | collected 2010/2012 ...
CTATGATTTGAAGAGCGATGTGCTTAAGTGCGGGCACCACGGCAGCGACACTTCTACTAGCGATGTGTTTTTAAACGCAGTGGCGCCGGTTTACGCAGTGATTAGCTGCGGTGTAGATAACGATTACGGCCATCCGCACCGCGCCGCCCTGCAAAATTACGCAGAGGTCGGTGCCGAGGTATGGCGCACTGATCTGGAGGGCAGCCTCACCTTCATCTGGCAGAACAACACCCTCAACGTGGAAACTTCCGCGGACTCCGCCGATTTTGCGGCGTAAAAACAAGGAGTAGAAAATGACGATTACGGAACAGTTCAAAGCCAAACGCTGCGTTTTCTCTATCGAATGCTTCCCGCCGAAACAGACAACCCAGATGGATAAGCTCAAGGACACCCTGCGCCAGATGCAGGCCATGGACCCCGGCTTCATCAGCGTCACCTTCGGTGCGGGCGGCTCTGCGGGCGGCGTCTCCACCGCGGAGGTGGCCGACTACATTCAGAACGAGCTGCATATCCCCACGCTGGCGCACCTGATCTGCATGGGCAACGACGAGACCCGTGCAGCGGAGATTTTGGATCAGCTGGAATCTGTCGGCGTCCGGGATGTGCTGGCCCTGCGCGGGGACCGCAGCCCGTCCCGCCCGGAGAGCCCCGACTTCAAACACGCCAGCGACCTGACGTCCTTTATCAAATGGAAGAAGCCGGCATTTTCCGTTCACGGTGCCTGCTACCCGGAGGGCCACCCCGAGGCCGACAGCCTGCTGCATGACGTTGAGAACCTGCGCATCAAGCAGGCCGCCGGTGCCGAGCACCTGCTGACCCAGCTTTTCTTTGACAACATGCACTTTTACCGCTTTCTGAATCTGGCACGCCGCGCAGGCATCACGCTGCCGGTCTCTGCCGGTGTCATGCCCATCGTCAAGCGCAGCCAGATCGAACGCACCGTTTCGCTTTCTTCGGCCAGCCTGCCGTCTGAGTTCACCCGTATGATCTCCCGCTATCAGGACGACCCGGCCAGCCTGTACGACGCCGGTATCGACTACGCCGTCAGGCAGCTGCGCGACCTTATTGAGGGCGGCGCAGACGGCATCCACCTGTACGCAATGAATGACGCCGCCGTGGCCGCGAAGGTCTACGACGGCATCAGGGATCTGCTGTAATGGAGTGCCGCAAGCCCGCCGCCATTGACCGCGCCACGGCGCTGCGCTACATGGGTGCGTCCGGCTGGACGCCCGATGCCGCCACCGCGGCCCTGCTGGACAAGGCCGAGCAGACCGTGCTGACCGCTGCTGCGCCGCGTGCGGTGTACCGCCGTCTGCCGCGTACCGCCCTGCCGCTGGAAAACTGCGGCAGCGACCTGACGCGCCATCTGCAGGGCTGCGACGAGGTCCTTCTGCTGGCAGCGACCCTCGGGGCCGAGGTGGACAAGCTTTTGCGCCGCATGGAACTGACTGACATTGCCCTGGCCGCCGCGGCAGACGCGCTGGCCTCGGTGCTTTTGGAACAGGTCTGTGACGAGCTGGAGAACGAAATACGCGCTCAGATCGAGGCGCAGGGCGTCTTTATGACCGGGCGCTACGCGCCGGGCTACGGTGACTGCCCGCTGGAGCTGAACGACGCGCTCTGCCTTGCGGCGGACACGGTGCGCGGCTGCGGCCTGGCCGTGACGCCCCAGCACCTTTTGACCCCCCGCAAGAGTACCACCGCCATTTTAGGCATTGCCGACCATCCCGTGACCGGCACCCGCGCAGGCTGTGCGACCTGCCATTTAAAGGAGACCTGCTCGTTCCGCAAGCACGGCACGACCTGTTTCACACAAGACTGATAGGGGAGAAGCGTATGCAGATTCGTGAAGTTTTTGACCGCAAGCGGTTTGTTTTTCTGGACGGCGGCATGGGCACCCAGCTGCAGGCACGCGGTCTGCAGCCCGGGCAGAAGCCCGAGCTCGCCGCGCTGGAAATGCCGGAGGTCTTAACGGCCATCCACACTGACTACGCCAACGCGGGTACGGATATTCTGCTGGCAAATACCTTTGGTGCCAACGCCAAGAAGCTGACCGGCTGCGGCTACACGGTGGAGGAGGTCGTTTCCGCTTCCATCGCCTGTGCGCGCAAGGCCGCCGAGACCACCGGCGCGTGTGTGGCGCTGGACATCGGCCCCCTGGGTGAGCTGCTCGTCCCCGCGGGCACGCTGGCGTTTGAGGATGCCTACAATGAGTTTACACAGGTCATCCGCGCCGGTGCGGCGGCAGGGGCTGACCTCGTCTTTTTGGAGACGATGACCGATCTGTATGAGCTGAAGGCCGCCATCCTCGCCGCCAGGGAAAACTGCGATCTGCCTGTTTTCACCTCAATGAGCTTTGAGAGCCGCGGGCGCACCTTCACAGGCTGCACCGTCGAAAGCTACGCCGTCACGGCAGCGGGTCTCGGTGCGGACGCCGTGGGCATCAACTGCTCGCTCGGCCCCAAGGAGATTCTGCCCTTCGCGCAGCGCCTCTGCCGCAGCGTGCCCGCAGGTGTTCCGGTCTTTGTCAAGCCGAACGCCGGTCTGCCGAACCCCGACGGCAGCTACAATCTCAACCCGGATGAATTTGCCGCTGAGATGAAGGAGTACGCCGCCATCGGCGTTTCGATGGTCGGCGGCTGCTGCGGCACGACGCCCGCGTTTATTGCCAGGCTGCATGAGACCTTCAGCCCGCTGACACCGGCCGACAAGATCCCCATTCGCCGCAGCTGTCTGTGCACGCCGGTCCGCTTTGTGGAGGTCGACGGCATCACTGTGGTGGGGGAGCGCATCAATCCCACCGGCAAAAAGCGGCTGCAGCAGGCCCTGCGGGACGGCGACAGCGCCTACCCCTGCACTCAGGCTGTGGCCCAGGCCGAGGCCGGTGCGCAGGTGCTCGACGTCAACGCGGGCCTGCCCGGCATCGACGAGGCCGCCACGCTGGAGCAGCTTGTCAAGGATTTGCAGTCTGTCACCGACCTGCCGCTGCAACTCGACTCCTCAAATCCCGAGGCCCTGTCCCGTGCGCTGCGCATCTACAACGGCAAGCCCATCGTCAACTCGGTCAACGGTGAGCCGGAGACTTTGGAAAAGATTCTGCCGCTCTGCAAAAAGTACGGCGCCGCCGTCGTCGGCCTGGCGCTGGACAAGGGCGGTATCCCGCCGACAGCCGAGGGCCGCTTTGCGATTGCTCAACGCATTGTCGCCGCTGCCAACGCCGCCGGTATCCCGAATGAGGACATCTACATTGACTGCCTGACGCTGACCGCCAGCGCCCAGCAGGAGGGTGCCGTCCAGACGCTGGAGGCTCTGTCCCGCTGCAAGCGTGAGCTGGGCGTGCGCACTGTGCTGGGCGTGTCGAACATCAGCTTCGGCCTGCCGTGCCGCGGCTACCTGAACACAACGTTTTTGACGATGGCCATGTCTGCCGGGCTCGACCTTGCCATCATGAATCCCAACACGCCGGAAATGATGGCTGCCGTGCGCGCCTACCGCGTGCTGACCTCGCAGGATTTACAGAGCACCGACTACGTTGCCGCCTATGCCGATGTGCAGATTCAGACGACGCAGACGAGCAAGTCCGCCGCCACCGTGGCCGAGGTCGGCGCCGCCGCACCGGGCGGGGACGCCCTGTTTGAGGCTGTGCGCCGCGGCCTGAAGGCCGAGGCCCGCGCCGCCGCGGACGCCGCGCTGACAATGCGCGAACCGCTGGACGTAGTGAATGTCTCGCTGATCCCCGCACTGGACGCTGTGGGCGACGGCTTCGAGAAAGGCACGGTATTCCTGCCGCAGCTTTTGCAGGCCGCCACCGCCGCGCAGGCTGCGTTCGAGGCCATCAAGGCCAAAATTGCCGCCTCCGGCCAGGCGCAGGGCAGCAAGGGCAAGATCGTCATTGCCACAGTCAAGGGCGACGTGCATGACATCGGCAAGAACATTGTCCGTGTCATCCTCGAAAACTACGGCTATGACGTGCTCGACCTCGGGCGCGACGTTGACCCCGAGCGTGTCGTAGAGGCCGTGCGCCAGACCGGAGCAAAGCTCGTCGGCCTGTCGGCCCTGATGACGACCACCGTCCCTAATATGCAGGCCACGATCGAGGCCCTGCATGCCGCGCACCTTGACTGCAAGGTCATGGTCGGCGGCGCGGTGCTGACGCCCGACTACGCCCGGGACATCGGTGCCGACTACTACTGCAAGGATGCCAAGGCCAGCGCTGATTTGGCCAAGCAGCTTTTAGGCTGATTGTATAGAGCCGCGTTTCACGAAGAAACGCGGTTTTTTGCACAATTGTAAAATCTTACCTTTGTCAGCAAATCACCATTGCAGGGAAGTTCCAATTGATGTATAATAGTTGTGTTTACTGTTTTTGGACATTTTCCTTTATTTGTCTGTTTTAGGAGCGTATCTTTTGAAGCACATAGCCAAAATCGCAGCGTTCACCGCGATTTTTCTGATTATAAATCTGATTCTCTGCGGCTTTATGCCGCCCGATAACGGTTCCAGCCTTGGCATGTGGCGCAGCTACCACCAAAAGCAGTCCATTGACATTGCCGTCATTGGCTCTTCACTGGCTTCCTGCGCCCTGCCCGAAGAAGAACTCGCCGCCGCAACAGGGGAGACCGTTGCATTGATGGCAACAAACGCCCAAAGCTTGGATATGTCGCAGATCGCGCTGGAGACCCTGCTTCGGGAGCATTCTCCCCGGTATGTGATCCTTGTCATGGATCTGACCAACATGACAGGCAAACCCTATGCCAAAGCCCAAAAGGCTTTTTTATATGCAGAGCTGCAGACGGACTCCTGGAAGGATAAGCCCGCTGACCTGCTGCGCTACATGACCAGCCGTGATAACTTTACAGGTGCAGATTCCCTGAATGCGCTTTTTCCCTGGCAGAGCGGCAGCTGGCCCACCGACTGGCCCGCTACGCTCCAACAGAAGTGGAATGCCGTGCTGAATCGTCTGCCGCACCGGCGCGGTGCGGCCCATACCCAGCCGGAGGATGCCGCGGTCATCAACTTTGACACTGTCGGTGCGGAGAACACCTGGAACCAGAACGCCCACGACTTTAGCGCGCAGCACATTGAGGAGCTGACCTCCATGCTGCAGCTCTGTCAGGAGAACGGCACGCGCCTTTTGCTCATCAGTGCGCCCAAGACCACGCTGGATGTCGTGAGCTACGAGACGTATTTTGACGACTACGCCTACTTCAAGCAGCTGGCAGCACAGTATGGGGCTTCCTATTATGACTTTAACCTTGCAAAGCCGGAGCTGTTTGAGAACAAAGAGCCTGACTATCACAAGGATTTCACCCACATGAATGCTGCCGGCGGGCATGCGTTCAGCCTGAGCATGGCAAAGTTTCTTGCTATGCTGGACGCCGGGCAGGATGTGGAATCGTTGTTCGAGACGCCGTCAGAATATCTGACCGCCGTAAACTATATCACCAACGTCTACATGACGCCGGAGGTTCACCCGGACAAGATTTTGCTGCTGGCCGGTTCCTACCACGGTCCGTCCGTACAGGCTGAATACGAGTTCTGGGTCAAAGCGCCGGGGGAGAGCGAATACAGCCGGGTTTCCGCGTATTCTACCCGCTCCTGGACCGAGTACGCAGCGGCGGAGCACGGCACCTACCAGTTCCGCGTGAATGCCCGTATTGTTGGTTCTTCTGCCGATTTTGAGCGATATTATGAATGTTCTGTCGATTTTTAATTTTGTGGATGGTGTAGTGTGGAAATCTATTCCCTGAGTTTCTTCCTGCTGGTCAGCGTTGGACTCATTTTATATTATACTGTTTTCAGCCGCTGCCAATGGATCTGCCTGCTGGGGTTGAGCCTGCTGTTTTTTACCGCCAGCGGCTGGAAGGGCCTTGTTTTTCTGCTTTTCACTGCGTTGACGATCTGGCTCGGCGGCTTGCAGCTGGCAAAGCTGGATGCCGATTCCGCCGCGCGGCGAAAGGCTCCGGGCATATCCAAGGACGAAAAAAAGGCCATCAAAGCACAGGCGGTGCGCCGCAAGAAATGTCTTGTTGCTGCTGTGCTGACTGCCAACTTTCTTGTGCTTGGCTACTTCAAATACTGGTCCTATTTTGCGGAGCTGCTCTCCGGTGCATTTTCGGCCACAGCGCCGTCCTCACTGGGGCTGGTCATGCCGCTTGGCATCAGCTTTTACACGTTTCAGGCCGTCGGTTATCTGATTGACTGCTACCGTGGTCGGCACCCGGCAGAGAAAAACTACGTCCGCTTTCTGCTTTTCATCAGCTTTTTCCCGCAGCTGATCCAGGGCCCCATCAACCGCTACGGAGAGATAGCCCCGCAGCTCACCGCCCGTCACATCTGGAACTGGGAGCGTACCAAACGTGCACTGTTCCTGTTTCTGTTCGGCGCAATGAAGAAATATGCCATCGCAAACCTGACCGCCCCGACGATTGCCGCCATCCTCGACGGCAATGACCCCAAGCTGGCCGGTTCTATGGCACTGCTGGCCATTTTGCTGTACTCGCTGCAGCAGTATGCAGATTTTTCCGGCGGCATTGATATGGTATTGGGTGTTGCGCAGCTGTACGGCATTGAGATGATGCCCAACTTCCGGCAGCCGTATTTTTCTACCTCGCTGGGGGATTTCTGGCGGCGCTGGCATATTTCGCTGGGTGCGTGGATGCGTGATTACCTGTTCTATCCCTTTGCACTGACTAGGCTGATGCAGCGCTTCGGCAAGTGGGCCACGTCGCATTGGGGCAAGCATTTTGGCCGTGTGCTGCCCGCTGCAGTCGCCAACCTGCTTGTGTTTGCTGTGGTCGGCATCTGGCACGGCCCGCAGGCGCACTACCTTGCCTGGGGTCTGTATAACGGTCTTGTCATTGCGCTGGCTGACCTGCTGGAGCCCGCGTTCAAAAAGCTCAACACAGCGCTGCACATTCCTACCGAAAGCCGCGGCTGGCACGTTTTTCGCATCGTACGGACCTTTATCATCGTCAACATCGGCTGGTACTTTGACCGCAATGAGTTTGTGCAGGGGTGCATCTACCTGCGCAACACCTTTACGGATTTCAATTTGTCCGCATTGGCCGCGAATGCACCCGGCGCTTTCGCGGCAGTCTCCGGCCCGGCCTGGGGGCTTGTCATCATCAGTACCCTTCTGGTCTTTGCCCATAGTGTGCTGAAGGAACAAGGCCGCGACCCTTACGCAGAGGTACAGCGGCTGCCGCTTGCGCTGCGCTGGGGTTTATACTATCTTGTTATTTTCATGGTACTCCTCAGCTTTATCTGCGTCAATGAAACCGTTGGTTTCCTCTATGCCAACTTTTAAGAAAAGAGCTTTCTATGCAAACAAACATTCTGGACTGGCTTGAAGCCACGTCCGCCCGCTGCCCGGATGCCCCCGCTGTGGGGGATGACCAGACAGACTGTACCTGGGCACAGCTTACCGACACGGCCCGCCGCGCCGGCAGCTTTCTGGCGTCCCGCACGATGCCGCGCCGTCCGGTGGCATTTTACCTGGAAAAATCCGTTTCCGCCTTTGCTGCCATGCTTGGCACAGTCTACGCGGGCTGCTGCTACTCGGTGCTTGACACCCGCCAGCCCGCTGCCCGCACTTTGCAGGTATTGGATACTTTGACCCCTGCATTTCTTGTTACGGACGAGGCCCACGCTGCCGCAGCCGCCGCGCTGGGGTACAGCGGGCAAATCTTCCGGCTTGACGATCTGTTGGCCGCGCCTGCGAACGCTGCCCTGCTGGCAAACCGCCGCCGTCAGGCTGTGGACGTTGACCCTCTGTATATCAACTTCACAAGCGGAAGCACCGGTGTGCCAAAAGGCGTCACCGTCAGCCACCGCTCGGTGCTGGATTTTATCCCGCAGTTTGCCGAAATTTTCGGCATCACACAAAACGATATTCTGGGCAATCAGGCTCCCTTTGACTTTGACGTTTCGGTCAAAGACCTGTACACGGCACTGTACACGGGGGCTAAGGTGCAGATCATCCCGCGCGCTTATTTCAGTCAGCCCACAAAACTCATGGACTATCTGGCAGACCATGAGGTCACCATACTTGTCTGGGCCGTCAGTGCCATGTGCTTTGTCTCCATCATGAACGGCTTCAGCTACCGTATACCTTCCCGCGTGCGGCAGGTATTGTTCAGCGGCGAAGTCATGCCCATCAAGCACCTGATGAAGTGGAAGTCCGCTCTGCCGCACGCCCGGTTTGTGAACCTCTACGGCCCGACAGAGATTACCTGCAACTGCACCTACGCCATTTTGCCGGACCGCGATTTTGCCCCGGATGAGGCGCTGCCCATCGGACGCGCGTTTCCCAACGAGAAGGTCTTTCTGCTGGACGAGAACGACGCCCTTGTCACCGTGCCCGGGCAGGCAGGGGAGATCTGCGTTTCCGGTACGGCGCTTGCCCTCGGCTACTATGCTGACCCTGTGCGCACAGCGCAGGCCTTTACCCAGAATCCGCTGAACACCAACTGGTATGAGCGTATTTACCGCACCGGTGATCTGGCCCGCTACGACGAAAGCGGCAGCCTGTATTATATTGGCCGCCGGGATTTCCAGATCAAGCACATGGGACACCGCGTAGAGCTTGGCGAAATTGAAGCTGCCGCTATGCGCTGCGACGCTGTGACCCGTGCCTGCTGCACGTTTGATGCCGAACGCCAGCGGCTCCACCTGTTTTACACGGGCAGCTGTGAGAAAGCTGCCCTGCTGGCTGCGCTGAAAGAAAGTCTGCCGCCCTTTATGCAACCGAATACTGCTGTGCAGCTGGACGAGATGCCGCTGAATAAAAACGGCAAAATTGACCGCACGGCACTGGCTGCCCTGACGAAAAAAGGAGCCCATAAATGACCGACGCTTCTTTACAAAAAATTGCTGCCACCTACGGCACACCGACGTTTGTCTTTGACACTGACGCTTTGCAGACCCGCGTGCGCGCTATTCAGACGATCTGGGGCAGGGAAATCGACCTTTGCTATTCCATCAAAGCCAACCCATTTCTGCTGCCTGCCATGATGCAGGTCACTGCGAGGCTGGAAGTATGCAGTCCCGGAGAGCTTTCGCTCTGCGAGAGCCTGCATGCTGCGGATGCACGTGTTATCTATTCGGGTGTTAATAAGACGCCCGTGGATATTGCCCGCGCCGTGGCCGACGGCGTCGGCACCTGCACAGCGGAATCTCTGCTGCAGGTCCGCTATCTGCAGGATGCTGCACGCAAGGCCGCCAAACGACTGCCTGTGCTGCTGCGGCTGAACGCGGGCAGTCAGTTCGGCATGTCAAAGGAGGATCTTTTCACCGCATTGGCGCATCGCAGGGAAACACCTGATCTGGAGTTTATCGGCATTCACTACTTTGTCGGGACCCAGCGCAAAAAGCTGGTCAATCAGCAAAAAGAGCTGGCCATGCTGCGGGAACTGTACGCTGAAATTGAGCAGACCTTCGGCCTGCGTCTGCCGGAGCTGGAATACGGCCCAGGGCTGGCGGTGCCGTATTTTGACGGCGACGATTTTACCGACACACTGTCCCCGGCCAAAGACCTTGCGCCAGCACTGCGCGAAGTCAGCAGCTGGGTCCATCTGACCGTTGAGATGGGCCGCTTTTACACCGCCGAATGCGGTTATTACCTGACCACCGCTATGGACTGCAAGGACCACGGCGGGCAGCACTACTGCATTGTGGACGGTGGAATGAACCACCTGAATTATCTTGGCCAGATCATGGGTATGAAACGCCCGCATCTGCGCCATTTTGCTGCCCGGGCAGCTTCCGTACAGGACTGGACACTTTGCGGCAGCCTTTGTACTACGAACGATGTTCTTGTGCGCAGTATGCCGCTGGCCGGACTATGCCCCGGCGACCTGCTTGTTTTTGAAAACACCGGTGCCTACTCTGTTACGGAAGGACTTGGTCTGTTTTTGAGCCGCGACCTGCCGCAGGTCATTCTGTGGCAGAACGGCACGCCGCACCCGGTACGCAGCGAAACGCCGACCTATCCCATCAATACACCCGCTGTGTAAGATAATTTGAAAAGGAGAAATACCAATGGAACGTTTACTGGAAATTTTAAGCGAAATCAAAGAGGACGTGGACTTTTCCACCTGTACAACGCTGATCGATGACGGCATCCTGGACTCTTTCGACATTCTGCAGATCATCTCGGCCCTGAATGAGGAATACGACATTTCGATCCCCGCATCCGAAATCATGCCGCAGAACTTCAACAGCGCCGAGGCCCTTTACAAGATGGTCCAGCGCCTGCAGGAAGATTGATGTCCGAGATGCCCGAAATACCCGAAATATAAGATAACGCTTGCATTTATTCCAAACTTATTGTATAATACTAAAAGCGGACAGGGCTGAATTGCGCTGTTTCGCGTACAGATGCAGGTCCCGCGCGTGGGCAGCCTGTGAACCATGTCAGGCGGGGAACCGAGCAGCATTAAGCGGTGCTTGCCCAGTGCCGCGGTCAAGCCTGCATCTGTACGCAAAGCAGCGCAGCCGCGTGCTCTGCCCGCTGTTTTTTGTAGCTTTGCAGGAGGTGAGCCGATGTACCGTGCCCTGTATCGAAAATGGCGTCCCCAGCGCTTTGCGGACGTGGTTGGCCAGACGGCCATCGTCACGGCCCTGCAGAACCAGATTTCTGCAGGGCGCATCGGCCATGCGTATCTGTTCACCGGCACCCGCGGCACCGGCAAGACGACCTGCGCCAAGATCTTTGCCAAGGCGGTCAACTGTCTGGACACCTCCAGCCCTGACCCCTGCGGCGAGTGTGAAATTTGTAAGGGCATTGACTCCGGCTCCGTCATGGACATCATCGAGATGGACGCTGCCTCCAACAACGGTGTCGACCAGGTCCGCGACCTGCGCGACGAGGTGGCCTATCTGCCGTCAGTCTGCAAGTACAAGGTCTACATTATCGACGAGGTGCACATGCTCTCCACCGCGGCGTTCAACGCGCTGCTCAAAACGATGGAGGAACCGCCCGAGCACGTCATCTTTATCTTAGCCACCACCGAGGTGCAGAAGGTTCCCGTTACGATTTTGAGCCGCTGCCAGCGGTATGACTTCACCCGCATCACGGCGGATGACATTGCCGGGCGGCTGCTCTACGTAGCCGGGCAGGAGAAGATCGAGCTGGACGAGAACGCCGCACAGTTGATTGGCCGTCTGGCAGACGGTGCCATGCGTGACGCACTGTCCATTCTGGACACCTGCGCCGGTGTCGACAACCACGTGGACGAGGCGCTCGTCCGCCGTATGGCCGGTGTCACGGACAGGGGCTACCTGTTTGAGATCAGCGACGCCATAGCGGCAGGGGACTCCGTTACTGCACTGGAAAAAATTGCCGAGCTGCGCCAGCAGAGCGTCGATATGCGCCGCCTCTGCATGGAGCTCGCCGGGCATTACCGCAATCTGATGCTCTGTGCGCTGCCGGGCGGCACGTCACTTCTGACCGGCATCTCGCCGGAGGAGGAGGCCGCCTACACCCAGCGCAGGGACTTCCCGCAGCGGGAGGCCATCCGTGCTGTCAATGCGTTCGGCTCGGCACTTGAGAAAATGAGCCGCGGCACTGACCAGCGCATTGAGCTGGAGCTGGCGATTTTCTCGCTGACTCAGCCCGAGACTGCCGCCGCACCTGTTATCATCCAGCAGCGCGTCCCGGCAGCACCCGCCGCGCCCCAGGCGTTCGCCAGCGCGCCGCGCGCCTACACAGCAGCACCGCCGGTACAGGCTGCGCCCTCTGTAGTGCCGCCCGTGGTACAGCCGCAGAACGTTCCCGCCGTTGCACCGGATGATGTACCGCCGCCCATTGACGATGACCCGCCGTTCCTGCAGCCGGAGCTGAAGCCCGCCCCGCAGCAAACTCCCGCGCCGGTACCGCCAGCACCCGCTGCCCCGGCCCCGCGTAAGGCCGAGCCGCCGCGGCAGGCAGGCCCGCTGGAGCCGTTCGCCTTCTGGTCCGCCGTGCTGGCCGATTTGGAGGAGAATGATGCGATGCTCATCTCCTTTTTGCGCGGCACCCGGGCCTATTGCGACGGCAAGCGCGTGCTGTTTGAGTGCAGCGACGCCTTCCGCGATTATATCCGCAATAACCGGGAGGTCAGCAAGCGTCTTAAGGAAACTAACTACCGTGTATCGCGCACCAAGTACAGTATCGGCCCCTATGAGGAGCCAAAGACCGACGACACCACCGCTGCCGTCAGCCTGGATGAGACCCTGCACACGATGCAGGCGCTTGGTGTCGATTTGAAAATCGTTGATAAATAATTATTTTTGGAGGATACAACCATGAAAGCAAGACTGCCCAAGGGCTATGGCCGACCCGATCCCAACGCCATGATGCGTCAGGTCCAGAAGATGCAGGACGACATCCGCGCCAAGCAGGAGGAGCTCGAAGCCAAGGAGTACACCGGCACCGCCAGCGGTGAGATGGTCACTGTCACGATGAACGGCAAGCACGAGATTACCGCCGTCAAGATCAAGCCCGAGGCCGTCGACCCTGATGATATTGAAATGCTTGAAGATCTGATTGCCGCCGCCGTCAACAGCGCCTCCGCTGCCGTTGACAAGGACTCCGAGGAGGAGATGTCCAAGATGACCGGTGGTCTGAACATCCCCGGTCTGGGCTAAGAGGCTGCCTATGTTCAACAACAATGTTGAGCCGCTGGAAAATCTGATCGACCAGTTTGCCCAGTTTCCCGGCATTGGCCGCAAAAGTGCGGTGCGTATGGCCTATCAGGTCATGTCGATGCCGCCCAAGCAGGCCATGGAGCTGGCCAAGGCGATTGAGCACGCCAAAAGTGACCTGCACCGCTGCCGCATCTGCCAGGACTACACCACCGGCGATGTCTGCAAGATCTGCGCCTCCCAGAAGCGGGACCGCAGCATCATCTGCGTGGTCGAGGGCCCGCGCGACATCAAGTCGATTGAGCGCACCCACGAGTACAACGGCCTGTACCATGTGCTGCACGGCCTGATTTCGCCGATGGATGGCATCGGTGCAGATCAGCTCTGCATCAAGGAGCTGCTGGCCCGTCTGAATGACACCGTCAAGGAGGTCATCATGGCCACCAG
>ERZ857521.3424-NODE-3424-length-13072-cov-6.161865_pt1 | contig 13072 bp, 10 predicted proteins | sample MGYA00519701_ERZ857521 | MGnify/ENA primary metagenome ERZ857521 (study PRJEB31778, sample SAMEA3449346) | human gut metagenome | biome: human gut; feature: human-associated habitat; material: faeces | place: United Kingdom | collected 2010/2012 ...
TACCGGAAGGGCTTTATTGTTTTGGATACTTTCGGAATTTAAGCACACATCATCCACAAGCTTCAAATCTCCTCTCCTGTTCTGCTAAAAAACAAACGAGACCGGACAATCTTTTAATAATACTATTTTTCAGTATCCTTTTCAGCCTCTTTTTCCTTCAATTTCATTCTTTTTCCTTCTGTTTTATTTAAAATCCCATATTTTGCCAAGACTAAATACCCTTTCAAAATTGAACTACTTTTTCAAAATGGAAAGGTCGGCTCTGTTATTATATATTTCCTTCTTCTTTATATATGTCTGATAATCAATTTGTTGCTATTTCTTTTAGAGTTTTGGCACGCATTTGGCATAATACATTGCAAGTATTATAATAATAAATATTTAAAAGATTAAAGACATGGAGATAACACTATCATTTGTTTTTTGCCTCTTGAGCGGCTTTGCCTGTTTCTGGCTATTTTGGAAATGTGTAGACTGGTTTGAAAAGATCTAGAAGAGGAAAGGAGAATTAATTATGTACACAGCACTATTTGTATTAGGTATTGCAATCTTCGGTTATTTGATGTATGTACTCATCAGACCCGAAAAGTTTTAAAGTTATACAGTTTAAGGTAAAAGTATGAATACAGAAATTTTAGGTGTGGTCGCACAAGTTGCCTTGATGGTGATTTTGGCTTATCCACTAGGAAGATACATTGCCAAGGTTTATAAAGGAGAGAAAACCTGGTCGGATTTCATGGCTCCTATTGAAAGGGTCATTTATAAAGTATGCGGAATTGACCCTAAAGAAGAAATGAACTGGAAACAGTTCCTGAAAGCATTATTGATATTGAATGCATTTTGGTTCGTATGGGGAATGGTATTGCTGGTTTCGCAAGGATGGTTACCTTTAAATCCGGATGGCAACGGTCCCCAAACGCCGGATCAGGCTTTTAATACCTGTATCAGTTTTATGGTCAACTGTAACTTGCAGCACTATAGTGGTGAAAGCGGATTGACTTATTTCACACAGCTGTTTGTCATTATGCTCTTCCAGTTTATTACCGCTGCAACCGGTATGGCTGCTATGGCTGGTATTATGAAGAGTATGGCTGCCAAGACAACAAAAACAATCGGTAACTTCTGGCATTTTTTGGTAGTGAGCTGTACACGTATCCTGTTACCGCTTTCTTTGATTGTAGGTTTCATCCTGATTCTTCAGGGAACCCCGATGGGATTCGACGGAAAAATGAAGGTAACTACCCTCGAAGGACAGGAACAGATGGTTTCGCAAGGACCTGCGGCTGCCATTGTGCCCATTAAACAATTAGGAACGAATGGAGGCGGTTACTTTGGTGTGAACTCTTCTCATCCGTTGGAAAATCCGACTTATCTTACCAATATGGTGGAGTGCTGGTCTATCTTGATTATTCCGATGGCAATGGTACTTGCATTAGGGTTTTATACTCGTAGAAAGAAACTGGCTTATAGTATTTTCGGAGTGATGCTCTTTGCTTTCCTGGTAGGCGTCTGTATCAATGTCAGTCAGGAAATGGGTGGAAATCCCCGTATCGATGAACTGGGAATTGCGCAGGATAACGGTGCGATGGAAGGTAAGGAAGTTCGTTTGGGTGCCGGAGCTACAGCACTTTGGAGCATTGTGACTACTGTTACTTCCAATGGTTCGGTGAATGGTATGCATGATTCTACTATGCCGTTGTCAGGTATGATGGAGATGCTGAATATGCAGATTAATACTTGGTTCGGCGGTGTAGGCGTAGGTTGGATGAATTATTATACGTTCATTATTATCGCGGTATTTATCAGCGGTTTGATGGTAGGTCGTACCCCGGAATTTCTCGGAAAGAAAGTAGAAGCCCGTGAAATGAAAATAGCTACGATAGTAGCACTGCTTCATCCATTTGTCATATTAGTGTTCACAGCAATCTCAAGTTATATATATGTATATCATCCTGACTTTGTGGAAAGCGAGGGCGGTTGGCTGAACAATCTTGGATTCCACGGCTTGAGTGAGCAGCTTTATGAGTATACATCTTGTGCCGCTAACAATGGTTCCGGCTTTGAAGGACTGGGAGATAATACTTATTTCTGGAACTGGACCTGTGGTATTGTACTTATTCTTAGCCGATTCCTGCCTATTATCGGACAAGTTGCCATTGCCGGCCTGCTGGCTCAGAAGAAGTTCATTCCCGAGAGTGCCGGAACACTGAAGACTGATACGCTGACTTTCGGAATAATGACGTTTGTCGTTATCTTCATTGTGGCTGCTCTGTCCTTCTTCCCGGTACACGCTTTGAGTACAATTGCCGAACATTTAAGTTTGTAATTCTGAATTAGAGAAGATATGAAAAATATGAAATCAGCTTCTTTGTTTCAAAAGGAGCAAGTTATAGAAAGCCTGAAACAATCATTCGTGAAGCTAAACCCGCGACTGATGATAAAGAACCCGATCATGTATACGGTAGAGGTGGCTACAGTGGTCATGTTGTTTGTGACACTTTACTCCATCATCAATCCCTCTCAGGGTTCGTTTGCCTACAACATAGCTGTGTTTATCATTCTGTTTATTACACTGCTGTTTGCCAATTTTGCCGAAGCGATTGCCGAGGCACGGGGAAAAGCGCAAGCCGACAGCCTGCGTAAAACACGGGAAGAGACACCTGCCAAAAAGGTGGAAGGTAATCAAATAGTGACTGTAAGTTCTTCACAGCTAAAGAAAGGAGATGTGTTTGTCTGTGAAGCCGGAGACGTGATTCCGTCCGATGGGGAAATAATCGAAGGATTGGCCTCTATCGATGAAAGTGCGATTACAGGTGAGTCTGCTCCGGTGATCCGGGAGGCGGGCGGCGATAAAAGCTCAGTGACGGGAGGTACGAAAGTATTGTCCGATCATATAAAAGTAATGGTGACCACCCAACCGGGAGAAAGTTTTCTGGATAAAATGATTGCACTGGTAGAAGGTGCGTCTCGTCAGAAAACTCCGAATGAGATAGCACTGACTATTCTGCTGGCTGGTTTTACACTTGTCTTTGTCATTGTGTGTGTGACGTTAAAACCGTTTGCCGATTACAGCAATACTGTCATTACCATTGCTTCACTTATTTCTTTGTTTGTGTGTCTGATTCCGACAACAATCGGAGGACTTCTTTCTGCCATCGGTATTGCCGGTATGGACCGTGCACTACGTGCGAATGTGATAACAAAATCGGGTAAGGCAGTGGAAACTGCCGGCGATATTGATACCTTGTTGCTGGATAAGACCGGAACTATCACCATCGGTAATCGTAAAGCTACCCATTTTCACACTGCGCCGGGCATTGATCTGCACGCTTTTGTAGAAAACTGTCTGCTTTCTTCTCTGTCCGATGAAACTCCGGAAGGCAAATCAATCGTAGAACTGGGACGTGAATCAGGTATCCGTATGCGCAGCTTGAATACGACAGGCGCACGAATGATTAAGTTTACAGCCGAAACCAAATGCTCGGGTGTCGATTTGCCGGACGGAACTCAGATTCGTAAAGGGGCTTTTGATGCTATCCGTAAGATTGTGGAAACTGCCGGAAATAAATTCCCCGAAGAAGTGGAAAAGGTGATCGCTGCTATTTCAAGCAATGGTGGTACGCCGTTGGTGGTATGTGTTAATCGGAAAGTGACGGGTGTTATCGAATTGCAGGATATCATCAAGCCGGGTATTCAGGAACGTTTCGAACGCTTGCGCAAAATGGGAGTGAAGACAGTGATGGTGACCGGTGATAACCCGCTGACTGCCAAATATATTGCAGAAAAGGCAGGTGTCGATGATTTTATTGCCGAAGCGAAGCCGGAAGATAAAATGGAATATATCAAGAAGGAACAACAGTCCGGCAAACTGGTGGCAATGATGGGGGACGGTACGAATGATGCTCCCGCTTTGGCTCAGGCGAATGTCGGAGTAGCAATGAACAGTGGTACGCAGGCTGCAAAGGAAGCCGGCAATATGGTAGATCTGGATAATGATCCTACCAAACTGATCGAGATTGTGGAAATCGGTAAGCAGTTGCTGATGACCCGTGGAACACTGACTACTTTCTCTATCGCCAACGATGTGGCTAAATATTTTGCCATTGTCCCCGCCTTGTTTATGGTGGCTATCCCCGAACTGGCGGCGTTGAATATCATGCAGTTGCATAGTCCTGAGAGTGCGATCCTTTCGGCAGTCATCTTCAATGCGATTATTATTCCGATCTTGATTCCGTTGGCTTTGCGTGGCGTTCAGTACAAGCCGATAGGTGCAAGTGCTTTGCTTCGCCGGAATCTGCTGATTTACGGTGTAGGTGGTGTGATTGCTCCGTTTATCGGAATTAAACTGATTGATTTATTAGTAGGTTTATTCTTTTAATTAAAAAACAATAGCGATGAAAACTTTATTTAAATCACTAAAGATAACTCTTGTTTTCTGTGTCTTTTTCTCCGTATTCTATATTCTTATTTTGTGGTTGTTTGCACAAGTGGCAGGACCTAATAAGGGAAATGCTGAAGTTGCCACACTGGATGGAAAAGTGGTGGGTGCGGCCAATGTCGGTCAGATGTTTACAAAAGATATTTATTTCTGGGGACGTCCTTCGTGTGCCGGAGACGGTTATGATGCTTCTAGTTCGTCCGGCAGCAACAAAGGACCCACGAATCCCGAATATCTGGCTGAAGTGGAAGCGCGTATCGATACGTTCCTTGTACATCATCCCTATCTGAGCCGTAAAGATGTTCCGGCGGAGATGGTAACGGCGAGTGCCTCCGGTCTCGACCCTAATATTACTCCGCAATGTGCATATGTGCAGGTAAAGAGAGTGGCACAGGCACGTGGACTGACTGAAAATCAAGTGAAAGAAATCGTTGATCAAAGTGTGGAGAAGCCTTTACTCGGAATTTTCGGAACGGAGAAAATAAATGTGCTGAAGCTGAATATAGCACTTGAAGAGAATAAATAACCAAACACTGGGCGGCGTGCCTGTCCGAATCGTTTTAGTTATTTATTGCGGTTCAAATAAACAGGGCTGGACAGGGCGCTGCTCTTTTTTAGAAACATAAAATAAAAAGATAAATATGAAGAGTTTTTTTAGTAAGAAGATTGTTGTAGGAGCATTGGTTGCGGCAACTGTATGCGTATCGGGTATAACGGATGCAAAAGCACAGGAATTTGCTGTGCAGGGAGATATTGTCAGTTCCTATGTCTGGCGGGGAATGTACCAGGGTGGAGGTGCGGCTTTTCAACCCACGCTGGGGTTTGGGGTCGATAATTTTTCTGTTACCGCATGGGGATCTACTAATTTCAGTGGGGGGAATAAAGAACTGGATCTGACTCTTGCCTATAAGTTTGGTAAGGCGGGACCTACGCTGACGGTTGCCGATTTGTGGTGGGAAGGTGAAGGGGCATATAAATATTTTAATTTTAAGAGCCACGAGACGGGACATCATTTTGAGGCGGGATTGGCTTATACGTTGCCCGTAGAGAAGTTTCCCCTGTCCGTAGCGTGGTATACGATGTTTGCCGGAAAAGACAAGAAGCTGAATGATAGCGGAGAACTGAAGCAGAATTATTCCTCCTATCTGGAACTGAACTATCCTTTCAGTGTGAAAAATGTCGATTTAAATGTAACTTGCGGCGCAGTGCCGTATAAGGCGGAGGGTATCTACACGAATAGTGGCTTCGCCGTGACTAATGTAGCTTTAAAAGGAATGACAGAGATAAAAATTAATGATAAGTTTTCATTGCCGATATTTGCACAGGCTATATGGAATCCATGTGTTGAAGATGCTTTTTTGGTTTTTGGCGTAACTTTAAGACCATAGATATAAACTCATGAATTTTTATTATGCAGAAACCCGTGGTGATCGTGATGATTACTACGGGTTGAAATAGTTTATAAACAGCAATTAATGAAATGGATATGGATAGAGAACAGAGTGTACAACATTTTTTGGATCTGATCAAGAAGTCTCATCGAGGCAAGTTTAAAATCTATATCGGCATGATAGCCGGTGTAGGGAAGTCTTACCGTATGCTTCAGGAGGCTCATGAACTGCTGGAGAATGGGGTGGATGTACAAATCGGCTATATTGAAACTCACGGACGTGCCGGAACGGAGGCTCTGATGCAGGGACTGCCTGTGATCCCCCGACGTAAAATTTTCTATAAAGGAAAAGAGTTGGAGGAAATGGATGTGGACGCCATTATCCGCCTTCATCCCGAGATTGTGATTGTGGACGAACTGGCACACACCAATGTGGAAGGCAGTTTGAACGAGAAACGTTGGCAGGATGTGATGACTCTGTTGGATGAGGGGATTAATGTGATTTCCGCAATCAATATCCAGCATATCGAGAGTGTGAATGAAGAAGTGCAGGAGATTACAGGGATCGAGGTGAAAGAACGGGTGCCGGACAGTGTGCTTCAGGAAGCGGATGAAGTGGTGAATATCGACTTGACAGCGGAAGAACTGATCTCGCGTCTGAAAGCAGGAAAGATATACCGTCCGGAAAAGATTCAGACAGCACTGGATAATTTCTTCCGGACCGAGAATATCCTTCAACTGCGGGAACTGGCTCTGAAGGAAGTGGCGCTCCGGGTGGAGAAGAAGGTGGAGAATGAGGTTGTGATGGGTGTTTCGGTCGGAATCAGGCATGAGAAGTTCATGGCTTGTATCAGTAGTCATGAGAAAACACCCAGGAGGATTATCCGGAAGGCGGCACGTCTGGCAACACGATATAATACAACTTTTGTTGCTCTCTATGTGCAGACTCCGAGGGAGAGTATGGACCGGATTGATCTGGCCAGTCAGCGTTATTTGCTGAATCATTTTAAGCTGGTAGCAGAACTGGGCGGAGAGGTCATCCAGGTGCAGTCGAAGGATATTCTGGGGAGTATTGTCAAAGTTTGTCGGGACAAGCAAATATCTTCTGTCTGCATGGGAACTCCTAATCTGAGATTTCCTCATGCCATTTGCTCCATACTCGGATATCGAAAGTTTTTGAATAATTTGTCACAAGCTAATGTAGATTTGATTATACTTGCATAATATTAACCGTATGAACGATATGAATATTAAAACAAAACTGATTCTCGGCATCGGGATGCTGGCGGGAATGATTATTTTGCTGGTAACACTTTCTGTTGTGAACCTTCAGCTGCTGACTGCCACAGAACCTGACAGCCCTGCCGCTATGCCGGCATTGGAACGTGCTCTGTTGTGGATTTCCGTTACCGGCGGTATTTGTATATTGACCGGATTGACATTGCTGTATTGGTTGCCCCGAACAATCAGTAAACCCATCAAGGAACTGAAACAAGGGATTCTTGAAATAGCCAATCATAATTATGAAGAACGGCTGGATATGAGAAATAATCAGGAGTTTCGGGAAGTCGCCGAGAGTTTCAACCGTATGGCGGAACGTCTGGCCGAGTATCGGGCAAGTACGTTAGCAGATATTCTTTCTGCCAAGAAATTCATTGAGGCCATCGTGAACAGTATCGACGATCCGATAATCGGTCTGAATATGGATCGTGAGATTTTGTTTATTAATGAGGAAGCACTGAACGTGCTGAATCTGAAAAGAGGTAATGTCATACGTAAATCTGCGGAAGAATTGTCTTTGAAGAATGATCTGCTTCGCCGGCTGATTCGTGAACTGGTGACGCCGGGAGATCAGAAAGAGCCGTTAAAGATATATGCCGATGATAAAGAGAGTTATTTCAAGGCTTCCTATATTCCTATCATAAATACGGATGCAGGGAAGGATGAATCCAGCAAATTAGGGGATGTCATTCTGCTGAAGAATATAACGGAATTCAAGGAACTGGATTCTGCTAAGACTACATTTATTTCGACCATTTCACACGAATTGAAAACTCCGATTGCGGCTATCATGATGAGTCTGCAGCTATTGGAAGATAAACGTGTCGGTGAGCTGAATGATGAACAGGAACAGTTGTCCAAAAGCATCAAGGAAAATAGCGAACGCCTGTTGAGCATTACGGGCGAATTGCTGAATATGACTCAGGTAGAGGCAGGCAAGCTGCAATTAATGCCGAAGATAACGAAGCCTATTGAACTGATAGAATATGCGATTAAAGCTAATCAGGTACAAGCGGATAAGTTCAATATCCAGATAGAAGTAGAGTACCCGGAAGAGAAAATCGGCAAGCTCTTTGTCGATAGTGAAAAGATAGCTTGGGTATTGACTAATTTGCTCAGCAATGCGATCCGTTATTCTAAAGAAAACGGGCGTGTCGTGATTGGCGCCAGGCAGGAAGGAGATATGATCGACCTGTACGTTCAGGATTTCGGTAAAGGCATCGATCCCCGTTACCACAAGAGTATTTTCGACCGTTACTTCCGTGTTCCCGGAACAAAAGTTCAGGGCAGCGGACTCGGTTTGTCTATTTCGAGAGACTTTGTGGAAGCGCATGGCGGTACGCTGACAGTAGAAAGTGAACTGGGAAAAGGAAGTCGGTTTGTGATGCGACTGAAAGCATAAAAGAGAATGTTCGGAAAGTGTCCGAGGCGGTTGCTGTGATAAATAAATGTGGTAGCTGATTTAATTTGAAATGAAACTTTGGGAATCAAGACATTGCAGCGTCTTTTAAAATCTTTATATTTGCAGACTAATTGAAGTTAAAGTCAAATTTATACAATATAATAACTTAAAAGAACCAGAATCAGATGAAACAGGACATGATTGTTATCCTTGACTTGGGTAGTCACGAGAATACGGTATTGGCGCGCGCCATCCGTGCATTAGGAGTTTATAGTGAGATTTATCCTCACGACATCACAGTAGAAGAACTGAAAGCATTGCCCAACGTAAAGGGTATTATTATCAATGGTGGACTGAACAACGTGATCGACGGTGTTGCTATTGACGTGAATCCGTCTATTTATACGATGGGGATTCCTGTTATGGCTGCCGGTCACGATAAAGCGACTTGCGCAGTGAAGCTTCCGGCATTTACAGATGATATCGAGGCTATTAAGGCTGCTATAAAGTCTTTCGTATTTGATACTTGTCAGGCTGAAGCTAACTGGAATATGGCGAACTTTGTCAATGACCAGATCGAGCTGATCAGACGTCAGGTGGGTGATAAGAAAGTATTGCTGGCATTGTCGGGTGGTGTTGACAGCTCAGTGGTAGCTGCTTTACTTTTGAAGGCAATCGGTGAAAATTTGGTATGCGTGCACGTAAATCACGGCTTGATGCGTAAAGGTGAGTCTGAAGATGTTGTTGAAGTATTCAGCAACCAATTGAAAGCAAATCTGGTTTATGTAGATGTAACAGACCGCTTCCTGGATAAATTGGCAGGTGTGGAAGATCCCGAACAGAAACGTAAGATTATCGGTGGTGAGTTTATCCGTGTGTTCGAAGAAGAAGCACGTAAACTGGATGGTATCGATTTCTTAGGTCAGGGTACTATTTATCCGGATATTGTAGAGAGCGGAACGAAGACTGCCAAGATGGTGAAATCTCATCATAATGTAGGCGGTCTGCCTGAAGATCTTAAGTTCCAGCTTGTAGAGCCCTTGCGCCAGTTGTTCAAGGATGAAGTGCGTGCTTGTGGTCTGGAGTTGGGGTTGCCTTATGAGATGGTTTACCGTCAGCCGTTCCCCGGTCCTGGTTTAGGTGTACGTTGTCTGGGTGCTATCACACGCGATCGTCTGGAAGCAGTACGTGAGTCTGACGCCATTTTGCGTGAAGAGTTCCAAATTGCCGGCCTGGATAAAAAGGTATGGCAATACTTTACCGTAGTGCCTGACTTTAAATCTGTTGGTGTACGCGATAATGCCCGTTCTTTCGATTGGCCGGTGATTATCCGCGCTGTCAATACGGTAGATGCTATGACAGCTACTATTGAACCGGTAGACTGGCCTATCCTGATGAAAATCACAGACCGTATTCTGAAAGAAGTGAAGAATGTGAATCGTGTTTGCTATGATATGTCGCCGAAACCTAATGCGACTATTGAATGGGAATAAGAGTATAGAGCATTAAATAGAATAGCCCCCGGAAGCTGAATATAAACTTTCGGGGGCTAATTTTTTGCATTTAGCGTCACCTATGGCGTCACCTGCCACCAATTGATGTATAAAAGAAAAAGGCACCCAAGAGTGGAAGCCTCTCAAATGCCTTATTCTTATCAAGTAGCGGGACCCGGGATTGAACCGGGGACCTCATGATTATGAATCATTTAGAATGATTTTTTGTGATTTTTATTGGATGATATATTTGCTTATTTATCAGTGATTTAATACTTTTGTGACATTGTCTGATAACGACTGATTCTTAGAAAATAAAGCTTTTTGTGTTCCCGTTGTGTTCCCAAATGGCTTATTAAAGTGTTTTGTTTTATGTTTTTAAATATGATGATTTATGGATAAAAAGTATATAAGTTGTTTGGTTAATGACAAAGTTGGTGTTTGTGCAATAAGTCTTGTTCTAGACAAAAGGCATGTGAGGAATGGAGGTAAATATCCTATAGCTTTACGTTTTACTATAGATCGAAAAAGATTGTATTATCCGTTGGGAGATAAATATACAGAAAAAGAATTTGATGCTATTTGTAGAGCAAAAAATACAGGTCGAAGATCCAATATTAAGAGTGAGAAGGAAACTAACTTTGAGTGTAAGATGCTTTTAGAACAAACATTTAAATCTTATGTTGATATAGTACAGGATTTGGATAAAACTTCTAAACTTAGTTTGAATATGATCATGACTCGGTTAACTGGAAAAAATGAAGAAGATTCATTTTTGTTAGTATGGGAAGATATTATTAATAATAGGTCTGTGGGAACTGCAGATAGTTATACTACGGCAAAAAAATCATTTATTAAGTATGCGGGAGTAATATCTGGTTTTAATGTATCCAAGAGTACAATTGAGAAATGGATTAAAGGAATGGAGAATGATGGATTTACTAAAACGACTATTGGAATATATTTAAGGGCATGTCGGGTTGTGTGGAACGAGTGTACACAAAGGGGATTTTTAGGTAAAAAAGAATATCCGTTTGGTAAAGATAAAAGTTTGATCACGATTCCTGTAGGTAGTACACGAAAAAAAGAATATCTGAATGTAGAGCAAATGACGGAATTGTATCAAGTGTTTATTTATAAAAAATGTCTTTTTTATTTGCATATTCTCCAAAATATATTCATCTTTGCAGCGATATACAGTTCCGTTACCTACAAAGTAACTGGCTTATATTCAGCAGATAGTAGCTGATATAGAATGCCTTACAAAATTCACTACTCGTTTGTTGGCTTCATCAATTTTCTTGTTTTGAAAAGGCTTGAGATATGTTTCGGTCACTGTTATTGACGAGTGCCCCATAGCTTCAGAAATGATGCCGGGATGAATCTCACAGTGATATGCTGTTGTAGCCCAGGTATGGCGAGCAGTATAAGTAATATTTAGAAATGCAATAAAAAACAGAATGACGATAATTAAACGTAAAACGTTTATAATTAAGCATTTTGCAAGATTTGCAGAACAGACAGACCTGCAAAAGAAAACAAAATATTGCGACGTTTCAGTTACCAGACTGTTAGCCGCCTGTTTCGGAAACGACGGCAGGTAACCGAATTTTTACCGATAAGAACAAAGCGGATTTGTATTCACTGTTTCTCAATGTTTTGCATGCCAAAGGACGCTTTTCAAAGGAGTATTTTTACAACCTAAAAAAGAGCGTTATGAAAGTGGAAAAATTCAAGGTGCTGCTCTACCTGAAAAAGAGCGAGCCGGACAAGACCGGCAAGGCCCCGATCATGGGACGGATCACCCTCAACCGCACGATGGCGCAGTTCAGCTGCAAGCTCTCCTGCACCCCCGGGCTGTGGAACGCGCGTGAGAGCCGGCTGAACGGCAAGAGCCGGGAAGCGGTGGAGACCAATGAAAAAATAGAAAGACTGCTGCTTGCCGTACACTCGGCCTTCAATTCCCTCATGGAAAGAAAAAGGGATTTCGATGCCGCCGCGGTCAGGGACATGTTCCAGGGCAATGCGGGCATGCAGATGACCCTGCTCAAACTTCTCGACCGGCATAACGGGGAAATGAAGGCCCGTGTCGGTGTGGACCGTGCGCCCACCACACTCTCGACCTACCTCTTCACCTACCGCACGCTTTCCGAATTCATCAAGGCGAAATTCAAGGTTCCGGACCTTGTCTTCGGGCAGCTCAACGAGCAGTTCATCCGCGACTATCAGGATTTCATCCTTCTGGAAAAGGGATATGCCGTGGACACGCTTCGCGGCTACCTGGCCATCTTGAAAAAGATCTGCCGCATCGCCTACAAGGAGGGCCACTCGGAGAAATACCATTTCTGCCACTTCAAGCTGCCCAAGCAGAAGGAGACAACACCGAAAGCACTCAGCCGTGAGAATTTCGAGAAGCTGCGTGATCTGGAGATACCGGAAAAACGCAGGTCACATGTCATCACCCGGGACCTCTTCCTCTTCGCCTGTTACACCGGCACCGCCTATGCCGATGCGGTAAGCATCACCCGGAAGAACCTCTTCCGGGATGACGAGGGCAGCCTCTGGCTGAAATACCAGCGAAAGAAAACCGACTACCTCGGACGTGTCAAGCTGCTTCCGGAAGCCGTCGCGTTGATTGAGAAATACCGGGACGATACCCGCGAGACTCTTTTCCCGCCGCAGGACTACCACACGCTCAGGGCCAATATGAAATCCCTGCGCCTGATGGCAGGGCTGAGCCAGGACCTTGTCTACCACATGGGACGGCATTCTTTCGCCTCGCTGGTCACGCTCGAGGAGGGAGTGCCGATAGAGACCATCTGCAAAATGCTGGGACACTCCAACATAAAGACCACCCAGATATACGCGCGCGTAACCCCGAAGAAGCTGTTCGAGGACATGGACAGGTTCGTCGAGGCAACCCGCGATTTGAAACTTATCCTTTAATCCCTAAACAATCATTATCATGCGCAGTACATTCAAGCTCTTATTCTACATCAACCGTAACAAGGTGAAATCGGACGGCACGACCGCCGTCCTCTGCCGGATCAGCATCGACGGAAAGAAAT
>ERZ857521.3427-NODE-3427-length-13059-cov-16.266687_pt1 | contig 13059 bp, 7 predicted proteins | sample MGYA00519701_ERZ857521 | MGnify/ENA primary metagenome ERZ857521 (study PRJEB31778, sample SAMEA3449346) | human gut metagenome | biome: human gut; feature: human-associated habitat; material: faeces | place: United Kingdom | collected 2010/2012 ...
TATCGGCTGAAAAACAGCCGATAAAATCGTCGTGGCGGAAAATAGAATGGTTACGGATATGCCTCTTCTGACATTCGTCTAAGAAACTGGATGATGCTTCCAGTCTGTAAAGTACAAAAAACCGCCTGTCGTTGTGCGCATGTGCCAATGACGGGCGGCTTTCTTTTATTGGATACGATCTTAGGTATACAGTTTTTAGAGATATTTACAGAATACCCTAATTTGATGCGGGTAACAAAACGTGTATGCAAGTGTATATGCTATCTGTATATCAGTTAAGCGATTCGGTATAATCTTTCGGAAGTACGCCGAATTTCGCTTTAAAACATTTGGCAAAATAGGATGACGAACCGAATCCTGTACGTTCAAAAACCTCCGTTACCCGATATCCTTCTTTTAGTAACTGGGCAGCTTTATTGAGTCGGCAGTTCTTCAGATAGTCGTTAGGTGACATTCCTGAGAGTGCTTTCAGTTTCCGGTAGAAATTCGATCGGCTCATGTGCATCTCTGTAGCAAGCACATCGATAGAGAAGTTTTCATCATTCAGCTGTAGCTCTATGATTTCTTGTATCTTTTTTATGAATTCCTGATCTTGTGCAGTAAATGGAATGTAATCTTCTTTATCCTTTTCTTCAGGAGTTGCTTGAGGGAAGAACGACGCCATACGTTTCTGAAATGCTGTGCGTAAGTTCAACAAATTTCGTATTTGCATATGTAATTGCTGAATTGTGAATGGTTTTTCTATATAAGAATCCGCTCCATAAGAAAAACCTTCCTCTTTCGATTCTGGCAAGGTCTTGGCTGTGAGTAAAATAACCGGTATATGCGAATATTCGATGTTACTTTTAATCTTATGGCACAGTTCAAATCCGTTCATCAGCGGCATCATGACATCCGTAACCACAATATCAACATCTTCGTCTTTCATTATTTGTAAGGCTTCTATTCCATTTTGAGCCTTCAATATGTGATAATACTCTTTCAGTCCGTTACATTCCAGTTCCAACAGATCTCGGTTGTCTTCTACGAGTAATATTTTAGCTTTGGAGCTGCTGGCTGGCTTGTCATTGCTACCTTCCAAATCCGTATGAGACCGGCTGTCGGGGAGTATGATACCCTTATTCTCCTCTTTCTGAAGGTCTTCATTGTAAATGGGCAGTGTTAAGATGAAGGCAGATCCGCCTAAAGAGCTGTTTTCAACATGCAGTGTACCATGGTGACTTTCTGCCAGAGCCCGTGAATAAGCCAGTCCGATGCCAGTGCCTTGAATCGATTGTCCGTCGGCCACTTGATAAAAGTTCTGAAATATCTTTTCCTTTTCAGCATCTGCAATACCCGGCCCGTCGTCTTCTACGATGATTGAAAACTCCTTTGCATCGTTTTTTACTGTAATCGAAATGACATTATTGGCATATTTCATCGCATTACTCAGTAGATTAACCAAAATCCTGTTGAGTTTGTCTCCATCGACCAAGGCCTCAAGATGGAAGTCCTCGGGCTGATGGATGGAGAGGCTGATGTTTCTTAAATCGGCAGATCCGGCAAATTGTTGGTAGATACTATTGATCTGTTGAGATATGTCACAGAGTTTAAGATGTAATTTTATCTCACCTGATTCCATCTTTTGAAAATCCAGCAATTCGTTTGTCACTCCCAGTAAATAATCCACGTTTTTATTGATCACCTGTAGATAATGCTCTTCGGTTTGCTTATCTATAGCCGCATGCATGATGCTTTCCAATGGCAGTTTTATAAGCGTCAGTGGAGTCCTGATTTCGTGTATTAAGTTAATAAAGAAATTGACTTTGTTTTTATAGAGTTCTTTGTCTTTTTTAATTTGATACTCTTCAATTCTTTTCTGGTACTTTGCCTTTAGATAGAAATCTCTTTTATATAGTACATAAATAATGAGGCAAATGGCACATGCGATATAAGCAAGATATGCCCACACAGAGCGATACCATGGAGGGGTAATGATAATCCATAATTTCGCTATTTGCTCATTCCATTTTTGATCGTTGTTCGACCCTTTTACGGAGAAGCAATATTTTCCCGGCGGCAAGTTGTGATAGGTCGCAAAATTTTCTCTTATGTTACTGTTCCATTCCGTATCAACACCTTCTAATTTGTATGAGAAATGATTTTTTTGAGGATTCTGGTAACTTAATGAAGCAAAATAGATGGAAAAGCTGTTATTGTTATAAGGCAGTTTTATCTGTTTGGTCAAGAAAATCGGTTCTTTCAGATTCAGTAATTCCTGTGTATCTTGAGAGGAATCCGAATGGGTCAAAATAAAATCCGTAATATAGACTGGAGGTATAAACGTGTTTTTTTGAACAAATGAAGGTTGGAAAGAATTAAATCCATTGGTACCTCCAAACAATAAAGTGCCATCCGATATCTTGTGAGATGCACGTTCACAAAACAGGTTTTCCTGTAGTCCGTCTGAGTTTGTAAAATATTGATAGTCGTCGAAATTTTTCGGATTTACCCGAATAAGTCCGATGTTACTTGTAAGCCACAGATAACCGTAGAAATCTTCTTCAATGGAATATACCACAAGCGTTGAGAGCTGCTTGTTTGTAAAGGTGGTAAAAGTCTCCTCCTCAGCATTGAATAAGCATAATCCATTTCCATTAGTTCCTAACCATATTTTTTTATTGGAATCTTCAAATAAGGTAATGATAGAGTTATTGATCAGCGAAGATTCTACTCCTTGCTTATGTTCATAGTGTTTCCAGTAATTAGCATTTTTATTATTGAAAAATATACCATTATTGGCAGTTGTAATCCAGAGGTTGTTGTGGGAATCTTCGTATATGTCAGTAATGGAAATCATGGCCCCGACAGATGTTTCGGTTCTGAAATTATCTTCTTCGGGATTATAATAACATAATCCCCAGTTGGTACCAATGTAGATGGTTCCATCGTGGCATTTATATATTTTTTGAATATTGTTGCTGCAAATGGTATTAGGGATATTATAAGAATGCTGGTAAGTCCTTATTTTACCATTGGTCAGGTTGAGGACTTTTAAGCCGTTCGAGAATGTACCAATCCACAGTTCGTCTTCTTTCAGGCAAAGACAACGTATATCATAAAGTTGTTTTTCTTTCTCTACTAATGGATATTCTTGTATGTCGTTACTGGTCGTATTATAGGTAAATAAACCTTTTTGAGTTCCGACCCAGACGATGTGGCGTTTGTGGTCTTCATAGAAGGCATTGACCGTGGGGTTGCCCGGTATTTTGTGAAGATTGAAGGTCTTATTCTTTGGGATGATGTGGATCGCTCCCGTCTGGTTGGTTAAAGCCCAGATGCCCCCTTCTTTATCTTTTATGAAAGCATTGATATTTTGGTCCGTTATATTGGTTCCGTCGTTGTTATGAATCTCTGTTAAGTTAGATAAAGTCTGGTCCTTATAATTATATAGATAGATTCCATTGTCTGTCCCAATCAGGAAGGTATCTTTGGTAAAAGGAATTAGGCATTGTACAATCTGGAACTGATCAGATTGCAGTTTACGGCAATCAACCTTTCCCGTCAGAGTGTTTATTTCGAATAAGAATTTGCTGTCAGTTCCAATCCACAGACTTTTCCCGATAGGTAATATGCAGTTGGTTTTTAGGTAATTTTTTGTTTGTTCCTTTGTTTGCAATGGGAATGATTGAATAAACTTCTGTCCTTTATCCAGGCAAATTATTCCTTCTTGCAGCGAGGCTATATATAGTTTATGGTTTCGGTCTACATACATATCCCACACAAAAGATAAATACTGGTTATTTTGTGTCAGTGTATCGTTTTGCAAATTATAAATAAAGATTCCCTGCCCTAAGGTGGCTATTGCTATTTCTTCATCGGAAAGCTGAATGATTTTTCTGACCTCACTGCTGATGGATACTCCAAATTTAGTCATTTGGGTGAACGGGATGAATGTGTTTTTTCTATCATAGATATATATACCCCGGTCGGTACCTATCCATATTCTCCGTTGCTTGTCTTCGAATAAGGAATAAATGAAATTGCTGCCTAATGATTGTTTCTTGTTTTGGGAAGAAGTTCTGAATATCGTGTTGCGTTGTCCGTCAAAACAGTTAAGTCCATTGTCTGTTCCAAACCAGATGAATCCGTAGCTGTCTTGTAAGGCACACCATATCGTATTGTGTGATAATCCGTTTTTTACCGTATAAGAATTTATGACAAATGATGGGAAAAGTTCGGCTGGAGCTACTCTGGTACATAGAAAGAATAAGAACAATAAAATGCAAGTTTTTTTTAAACGAAACAAAGTGTAGATTTTTGATAACATAATATCCCGTAGCTAACAATTTCTCATAATGGCGGTAAAGTTATAATATATTTGATAAAAACTAATAATATTTTCTATTCTTTTCATTTCGTTTGTGACACAGTATTGATAGTCGTGATTTATGATTGCTTTTTGATTAGATATTACTATTCATTGACTAAGAATTTTTGTAAAAAATGCCATATAAAGCTTTTCTTTGCCACAAAAATATTAGAGTCCTTTGTGTAAAGTAAATAAATGTACTTATGAAAAAAACATTGATTTTATCTATGCTATCTGTCTTTCTTCTGGTAGCATGTATGGGGGGAAAACAAGAAAATTCAGTCGAGCTTACTGAATCAGGCTTAAATCCACAGAAATTTGTAACTGATGTAGATGGAAAGAAAACTGGCTTGTATATATTAAGGAACAAGAACAATATGGAAGTTTGTGTTACAAACTTTGGAGGAAGAATTGTGTCAATTATGGCTCCCGACCGCAATGGTACCATGCGTGATGTGGTATTGGGTTTCGACTCTATTCAGGATTATATAAAGTACCCTTCAGATTATGGAGCCAGCATCGGCCGATATGCCAATCGTATTGCTCATGGTCGTTTCTCCTTGGACGGAGTAACCTATCAGTTGCCTCAAAACAATTATGGACATTGTTTGCATGGTGGTCCGAAAGGTTTTCAGTATGTAGTATACGATGTTGCTCATGTTGACAGTAGTGAAATCAAGTTATGTTATCACGCTAAGGATATGGAACAAGGCTTCCCGGGAAACCTGGACTGCTCTGTTACCATGAAGCTTACCGATGACAACTCTATTGATATTCGATATGAGGCACAGACTGATAAGCCTACTATCGTAAATATGACCAACCATTCTTATTTTAACTTGGATGGAGATCCGAATAGAAATAATTCAGAGTATTTGTTGATGGTTAATGCCAGCAACTATACACCTGTCGACAGTACTTTCATGACGACAGGGGAAATTCTTCCGGTAGAAGGTACTCCTATGGATTTTCGCCAGCCAACCGTATTGGGAGAACAATTGAGTAAAGATTCCGAACAGCTGAAAAATGGTCATGGAATTGATCACAACTGGGTACTTGATACAAAAGGTGATATCAATCAGGTATGTGCGTCACTGAAATCATTGTATAGTGGCATCAAACTGGAAGTTTATACTGATGAGCCGGGTATTCAGGTATATACCGGAAACTTTCTGGATGGAACTCAAACAGGTAAAAAACATATAACATATAACTTCCGTGCATCTGTGTGCTTGGAAACCCAAAAATATCCGGATACTCCGAATAAGCCCCAATGGCCTTCGTGCGTATTACGTCCGGGTGAAAAATATATGAGTCATACAATCTTTAAGTTTACAGTAGATAAATAGTTTATACTATGTGGTTGTACATTTTTTGTTCTAATGATTGTTGTATTATCTAGTTGTAGAAAAGCTAGATATGATGAAACAGATAATATGTCTGATTATGCAGATGGAGGCAAAACCTGTACATTCCAAACCAGAGATTATTCTGAACATCAAATGTTTCAAACAGCTCTGAAACGTGGTACATTGTTTGGGCGTATTGCATTGTGGCCTTCTGGGTCCGATCAGGCTATTTATTCGGAGTAATTTCTTTGTAAGGTGAGAAAATTGTAAAAAATCTATAAGTTTATGATGAGTTATGGGGAAGTTAAACAAAAGATAGTATGTAACAATTTATAAAATCAGATATGAAGTTAAAGTCTTTATTTTGCATAGGTATTTCAGTTATATCTATGTGTGGTTGTAGTAATGGAGACGGTAGGGAAATGACTCACGAGCCTAATCGGCTTCGGGCTCCGATGTATCCATTGGTGACAATCGATCCCTATACAAGTGCATGGTCTGCTTCTGATAATTTATTTGATAGTCCTGTAAAACATTGGACCGGAAAAGATTTTCCTTTATTGGGGGTTGCTAAGGTCGATGGAGTTTCTTATCGTTTTATGGGAGATGAAGAGTTATCGCTTTATCCCATTTGTGGTACTTCGGAGCAAGTCGACTGGAAGGGTAGATATACGGTAAAACAACCAGCCGATGGTTGGGAGAAGGCCGATTTCAACGATGGATCTTGGACGGAAGGTGCAGGAGCTTTCGGTACGAAAGAAAATGAGGCGATGGCAAAAACTCAATGGGGAGATGAGTTTATCTGGGTACGACGCTGGATTGATATAAAGGATGATTTGGCAGGGAAAAAATTGTATTTAGAGTACTCCCACGATGACGATGTCATTATTTATGTAAACGGTATAAAGGTTGTTGAAACGGGTAACTCTGCCAAGAAGTATCAATATGCTGAACTGCCGGCCGATGTTGTTGCTTCATTGAAACCCGGTAAGAACCTGATAGCTGCTTATTGTCATAATAGAGTAGGAAATGGTTTGTTGGATTTTGGGTTGATGGCCGAAAGAGATAATACCCGCTGTTTTACCCGGACGGCAGAACAAACTGCTGTTGATGTGCAGGCTACTCAAACTTATTATAGTTTTACATGTGGACCAGTCGACTTGAGTGTTAAGTTTACTGCTCCTTTGTTGATGAATAATTTGGATTTGATGACTCGTCCAGTCAATTATCTTTCTTATGAAACTGCTTCCAATGACGGACAAGCACATGAGATAAGTCTTTACTTTGAGGCTGCTCCTCAATGGGCTATCGACCAGCCATACCAGAAGTCTGTCAGTAAGACCGGCAATACAGAGGGCATTACTTATGTAAGTACTGGTAGTGTAGACCAGCAGATTTTAGGAAAACGTGGAGATGATTTACGCATTGACTGGGGATATTTTTATATGGCTGCTCCGCAGGCAGAAAACATTTTGTCGGCTACAGGTGATGGCGTTTCAATGCGAAAAGCATTTGTAGCAGGTAATGACTTGAATAGCCAATCAACCAATGGCTTCGATAAATTAGTGTTATCTTGTAATTTGGGCAAAGAAAAGAATGCTTCTGGTTATATCATGTTGGCATACGATGATATTTATTCTATTCAGTATTTTGGACAGAATTTGCGTCCGTATTGGAATAGAAACGGAAAGGAGACTATTTTCTCACAGATGAAGAAAGCCGTTGTTGAATATGACGAACTGATGAAGCAATGTACAGAGTTCGATAGCAAGTTGTTTACTGAGGCTGAAAATGCTGGAGGACGTGAGTATGCCGAATTGTGTGCTTTGGCGTACCGTCAGGTAATGGCTGCTCATAAACTGGTACAATCTCCCGAAGGTGAATTGTTGTATTTGTCAAAAGAAAATTTCAGCAATGGTTGTATCAACACTGTCGATTTGACCTATCCGTCGGCTCCTTTATTCTTGGTTTACAACCCTGAGTTAGAGAAAGGCATGATGAACGGTATATTTTATTATAGTGAGTCTGGCAAGTGGAAGAAACCGTTTGCCGCACACGACTTAGGTACTTATCCTCTCGCCAACGGTCAGGTATATGGAGGAGATATGCCTGTCGAAGAAAGTGGTAACATGCTAATTTTATCTGCTGCCATTGCTAAGGTGGAGGGAAATGCACAGTATGCGGAAAAACACTGGAAAGTTCTTACTACTTGGGCCGATTATTTACTGGAGAAGGGACTTGATCCGGAAAACCAGCTTTGTACCGATGACTTTGCCGGACATTTTGCTCATAATGCCAATCTTTCTATAAAGGCTATTTTAGGCGTTGCTTCGTATGGAAAATTGGCCGGAATGCTTGGTAAACACGATGTGGCCGAAAAGTATCTGAGTAAGGCAAAAGACATGGCTGCTCAATGGCTCAAGATGGCCGATGATGGAGATCACTATCGCCTTACTTTTGATAAGCCTGGCACATGGAGTCAGAAGTATAATCTGGTTTGGGATAAGTTGTTGGGGCTGAATATTTTCCCTGAAGAGGTTGCTCAAAAGGAAATCGCTTACTATCTGACCAAGCAAAATACTTACGGGTTGCCTCTTGATAGCCGTGAAACTTATACAAAGAATGACTGGATTATGTGGACGGCTGCTATGAGTACTGATACAGCTACTTTCAAGAAATTTATTTCTCCGGTGTATAAATTTATGAATGAAACGCCGGATAGAGTACCAATGAGTGACTGGACATGGACGCTTGAACCTCATCAAAAAGGTTTTCAGGCTCGCTCTGTAATCGGCGGATACTGGATGAAGGTACTGATGGATAAAATGTTGGTGAAATAACCGGCATGCTCAGTTGAGTCTGTATAAATTCTGTGGAGATGACCTCCGGAGAGTTTATACAGACTGTTTTTATATGGAGCGCATTTTTTGTTATCTTTATTACTCATCTTAAAATCTGGTAATGACTATGAAAAAGAAATTTCCAATATTGTTGTTGTTTGTGTGTTCCGGCTTTTCTTTAGGTGTTGCCCAGAAGGTATCGGTTGTTTCTCCTCGAGTTGAAATGCAGGAAAATCCGCTGGGAATAGACCGGAAAGATCCTCATTTTTCATGGCAGCTGAAGTCGGGTATGAATGATGTGCAGCAAACTGGATATGAGATTCAGATGGGAACCGATTTGCAGGGACTGAAACGGGGAAATAATCTGATGTGGCAGTCTGGACTGGTTTCTTCGGATCACATGCAGGTCGGCTATCAGGGTTCACCTCTACAGTCGGGCAAGGAGTATTACTGGAGGGTGCGTGTACATACCAATTGTGGGGAGAGTCATTGGAGTGCTGTTCAACGGTTTACCACGGGATTGCTGCATGACACAGACTGGGTGGCTAAATGGATTGGCGAAGATGCGATGTCAAATCCGGGTGAGTCGCAGACCGAACTGCATACCCGTTTGGCTGCCAGGTATTTGCGGAAAGATTTTCAGGCGTCCTCTCATGTCAGTCGTGCTACGCTGTATATCAGTGGATTGGGATATTATCAGGCTTTCCTGAACGGAAAATGTGTGAGCGAAGATTTGCTTACTCCCTCTATTACGTTCTATTCCGAAACCGTATATTACAATACGTACGACGTGACCAGGTTGGTACACGGAGGCGACAATGCGTTGGGGGTGATTCTTGGAAATGGTCGTTACTTCTGGGTAAGAGGAAGCGGTATGGAAGGGTTTGGCTTGCCTCGTTTGCTGGCACAGCTGGTGATTGAGTATGCCGATGGTACCCAAAAAATCATCGCTTCGGATGAGACTTGGAAGGTTACATCGAAGGGACCAATTGTAGCCAACAATGAGTTCGACGGTGAAGAATATGATATGCGAAAAGAATTGTCCGGATGGAACGTGAGCGGATACAATGATGCTGCTTGGAAGAACGCAGATATCATGTCGGTTCCCTGCAAGCGATTGCGTGCTCAGCCGTGCCCGTCGGTTGCCGTCATGGAACGTCTGAGGCCGTTATCTGTTACCCGTCTGGCATCGGGTAAGGTCCTGATCGATATGGGACAGAACATGGTAGGTCGGCTGAATGCTTCTTTTCAGGGAAAGGAAGGACAGAAAGTGATTATGCGTTTTGCCGAGCTTATAAATCCGGACAGTACCTTGTATGTAGCCAATTTACGTACGGCTCAGGCTACCGATGTGTTTACTCCTGCTGCCGATGGACGCTTTTCGTGGGCTCCTGTTTTTGTGTATCATGGATTCCGGTATGTGGAAATAGATGGTATAGAGGGACGTCCCGATACGGACGATTTTGTAGGCGAGGTGATGTACGACAAGATGAAATGTACCGGCGATTTTGAGACGTCCAATGCTGTCGTCAACCAGATTTTTAAGAATGCTTATTGGGGTATCCGGGGGAATTATCATAACATGCCTACCGATTGTCCGCAGCGGGACGAACGTCACGGATGGCTGGGCGACCGTGCTACCGGATGCTGGGGCGAGAGTTTCATGTTCGACAATGCGTTGCTGTATCGTAAGTGGTTGCAGGATATTGAAGAGTCACAGCGTGAAGACGGCGTCGTTTCGGCTGTTTCCCCTCGTTTCTGGACGATTTATTCTGGCGATGTAACATGGCCTTCGGTGTATATATTGGCTGCCGAAATGTTGTACCGTCATTATGGAGATACGACAGCTATCGTCAGGCACTATGATTCCATGAAACGCTGGGTAGAGTATATCTGTCAAAACTCCATGAAAGACGGACTGGTGGTACGCGATGAATGGGGTGACTGGTGCATGCCTCCCGAGTCTCCCGAGCTGATTCATTCGCAAGATCCGCTGAGAAAGACGGATGGAGCTATATTGGGAAGTACTACCTTTTATGGATTGCTGTATAAGATGATGGAGTTTGCTCGCCTGACAGGGCATCCGGAGGATGTTGATAATTACCGGACACATGCCGAAGTGTTGAAGAAGGCGTACAACAAACGCTTTTTCAACTATGAAACGGCTCAGTACGGCAACAACTCCGTTACGGGAAACTTGTTGTCGCTTCGTTACGGACTCGTGCCGGAGGGATACGAACAGCGTGTCTTCCAGAATGTAGTCGACAAAACGGAAAAAGACTGCAAGGGACATGTCAGTGTCGGCGTGGTAGGCATACAGCATTTGATGAGGAGACTGACGGAATATGGCCGGAAAGACCTGGCGTATAAAATCGTGACCAACACAGATTATCCCAGTTGGGGATATATGATTGAAAAAGGAGCTACTACTATTTGGGAGTTGTGGAATGGAGATACGGCCGCACCCGATATGAACTCAGCCAATCATGTGATGCTATTGGGCGACTTGTTGATCTGGTATTACGAAAATCTGGCAGGCATCAAGAATGCCGAGGAGTCTGTAGGATTCCGTCACATCGAGATGAAGCCCTGTTTCCCCGACGGACTGTCGTATGTCAAGGCTTCCTACCAGTCGGTTTCCGGCGAGATTGCCAGCCATTGGAGCCGGACAGGAAAGGAGTTTTCATGGGAAGTGACGATTCCTGCCAATTGCTCGGCTACGGTATACCTTCCTGTAGCTTTGCATCCTGAAAAGCCGGAAGCTGTCAGGGCTCGCAGCATCAAGCGTGCAGGAGAGTATTGGGTTGTGGAGTTGGGATCCGGAGACTATCGCTTTCAAAGTAAAATCTGAGCATGTTTTCCTGAAAAGATGGTGAGATTTTATCTTTTTCTGAATAGATTTTTCGCATAAGATTCGCTTCTTTTCAGCATCTTTGTAATAGAGTTGTTAACAGTGACAATATAGCAGTGTAAAAGAGGGAGATTCTCTCTTTTATGCTGTTGATTTGTGTATTATAAATTTATGATGATGAAAACAAAAATATGGGTATCTGTCGTCTTATCTTTTATGGCGTGCGGGGGAATAGCGCAAGGTCAGTATCATAACCCGGTCATCGACGAGAGTTTGCCCGATCCGACTGTGATCCGTGCTGACGACGGATCGTTCTGGCTTTATGCTACCGAGAATATTCATAATCTTCCGATTTATCGTTCGACCAATCTGGTAGACTGGAGCTTTCAGGGGACTGCTTTTACTGATAGTACACGCCCTGATTTCGTACCGGATGGAGGCATCTGGGCACCCGACATCAATCAGATCAACGGGAAATATGTTTTGTATTATTCCATGTCTACATGGGGTGGGGAATGGACATGTGGCATCGGAGTTGCTACAGCCGATGCTCCTCAGGGACCTTTCAAGGATCATGGAATGCTTTTCCGGAGCAACGAAATTGGGGTGAGAAATTGTATTGATCCTTTTTACATCGAAGACGGGGGAAAGAAATACTTGTTTTTCGGAAGCTTTCATGGCATTTATGCCGTGGAACTTTCCGATGACGGTCTGATGCTGAAAGAAAATACCCGTCCCTTGCGGGTGGCAGGCGATGCCTACGAAGGTACTTATATCTGCAAGAAAGGGAAATATTATTATTTGTTTGCTTCCATCGGCAGTTGTTGCGAGGGGTTGAAGAGTACCTATACCACGGTGGTGGGAAGGTCGGAGTCGTTGATGGGACCTTACTGGAATAAGGAGGGCAGGTCGATGCTCGACAACCAACATGAAATATTGATCAAGGCAAGTAATCATTTTGTGGGAACAGGACACAATTCGGAGATTGTGACTGATAAAAAGGGACAGGACTGGCTGTTTTACCATGCAGTGAAAGTGTCCGATCCGGAAGGAAGAGTGTTGATGCTCGATCGGGTACAATGGAAGGATGGCTGGCCGGAAGTAGAAAATGGCGTTCCTTCCGACAGCCACGATAAGCCTGTCTTTTAGTATGTATAACTTAAAAAGAGTTGGGTAATTTATGATTTTGAAACGATTTGTTTTTGCTGCTGCATTGGTGGGATGCTTGCCCGGAATCGCTTTTTCCCAGAGCAAGGGAGATAAGACGAACGGTAATCCGATAGTTGCCGGCTGGTATGCCGATCCGGAAGGAATTATCTATGGTGATTCCTGCTGGGTGTATCCTACGCTTTCTTTTCTGTATGGTGAAGATGTACAAAAGTATGCTCAGGATTTGGAACGGAAAACCGATGCTATCAATCAGGAGTATAATCTCCAGACACATTTCGACGCTTTCTCCTCCAGCGATTTGGTGCACTGGGTGAAGCATCCGGAAGTCTTGTCTATCAAAGACGTAAAATGGACCAAGTATGCGCTGTGGGCTCCTTCGGTCATTCATGCCAATGGAAAATATTATCTGTTCTTTGGGGCAAATGATATACAGAACGAACAGCAGAAAGATACTATGTTTGTAAAGTCTGACTAAAGTCGCTCGTCGGGACGGGTGGT
>ERZ857521.3428-NODE-3428-length-13056-cov-3.992462_pt1 | contig 13056 bp, 10 predicted proteins | sample MGYA00519701_ERZ857521 | MGnify/ENA primary metagenome ERZ857521 (study PRJEB31778, sample SAMEA3449346) | human gut metagenome | biome: human gut; feature: human-associated habitat; material: faeces | place: United Kingdom | collected 2010/2012 ...
TGGAACCATATTTCTCATGGCCGATGTAAAATCCATGCGGGTCCGACTTGCCGGAATAGCTGATGGGATAGAGATTGGCGATACTGGTTGCGGGAAGAACCCGCTCCACATACGCCCCCAGCACATTCCGGCCCGCGGGATTGGCAGACTGGAAGCCCTTGAGCTGACAGAGAAACAGGGGGTCTGCCTGCAGCCTGCTCCGGCTGAGCATGGAGGAGACCGTCCCCTTCAGGGATTGCAGCTCATCCATGCTCTTTGCGATCAGTTCCACGAATACGGTGCAATATAAGAGTGCTTCCCGGTCCGCGCGCTGTTTGAGCAGCATCCCCCGCACATCCTCCAGTGTGGCCTCAGCCACAACGCTCTGTTTCATCTTGGTGGCCCCCAGTTCCATACGGTTTTTGTTGCTGCTGGCCTGGATGATAGCATCCTCCTCTCCGTCCGCCAGCTTTCGGGCTGTCAGGCGGATATTCACGCCGCTCATCTCACTGAGGCGATACAGGAGGGCCAGTTCCTCCGTTGTGGGCGGGTAACCCTTCACTGCAAGGGTGCTCCGATAGGTGCTGCCAAACACATAGTTTTCGGTATTGAATTTGACCGCTGCGGGGGCGATCATATCCAGGTATTCCTTCGGCCGGGGCACCGGAGTTTTCGCAATGGTCTTTCTTTTTTTCTTCTGTTTTTTCTTAGCCAATCCTCTTCACCTCCTGTTCCCCATCCACATCCTCCACAGCAGTCACCGCCGCATCGTTCAGGTAATACACGGACAGCAGCCGCTTGACATCCGACCGCTCTGCCAGATGAACCGGAATATTTTCGTTGGCAATGCTCTTTTCTATCTGATGCAGGACTACCGGGTCACTGCTCTCCTTCTCTGTCACACGCAGAGAGATCACAAACTCCCGTTTGGAGGCAGAGGAGGTCTGGAGCTCGTCCAGTTGCTCCAGATCCAGCTGCAGCAGCTGTCGGATCGCCGGTTCTGTCTCCTCCTCCAACCGGGCCTGATAGAACAGCTTATTGTGCTGAAAAGAAGCACGGGAGTCCAGTGCCATAATCGTCACCTCATCCCGGTTGCTGAGGAGGTTTGCAAGATTTCCTACCCGCTGCCGGATGGCATCTTCCGAGAGGACAGAGAGGTTATCCGGGCGGATCAGGAAAAACACATAATCACCGTAAGGGGTGGATACCCCGTGTTCGGTGATCCGGTTGATCCCCATGAGCTGCCGGGTGGACTGGTGCCGCTGGACTTCTTTTCTCTTGTCCAGCCATGCGAAGATTCCTTTCATTGGTCCAGCCTCCATTCATAGTATTGCTGCTGCAAAAACAGGAAGAGCGCCGCTTTCCGCAGAAAATCCATAATGCTGGCGTCTTCCACCTGTATGGCCAGAAAGGCATAGAGGAACGTCAGTACCAGCGGCGCCATCCCGATCCCCTGCGCCAATGCCAGGGCGGAGAGGATCAGGCAGATGCCGATGATGGAGATGTCCCGCAGCTGCCAGAGCCAAAGCTTTGGCTTGGCCTTCAGATTTTCAGGGTAAATAAACATGAAATCACTCCCGCTAAAAAAAGCAGCGCCGCCGGCAGAATGCCGGCGGCGCTGACTTCTGTTTCTCATTGTTCTTCTTCAGCTTTTTCGGGCTGCGCATCATCCGCAATGGCCCGCTGGATGCAATCCAGGAAGAAGGCATTTTGTTTGAGATTGTGTTTCTTCAGGTATGCCTTGAACTGCTCGAACATGTCTGCGGGCACCTGAAAGGCCACCGTTTTCTTGTCGTCCATCATGTGAGTTCCTCCCTGTTCGTTTTCATAGAATTGAGTGATCAGCCAGGTCATGTACTGGCCAAGGTTTTTGCCGGAAGCCTCCTGCTGCTCGCGCACCTTTGCATGGAGGTCAACCGGAATCATTGCGCAGAGGTTTTTCATTTCTTCTGCCATTTCCAGTCCTCCCTTCCTCTGTCTGCAAGCAAACAATACTGGAATAAGGGTGAAAAAGCTATTGACAAGAACAACCAACAATTCTTTAATTTCAAAGCAAATTAGAGATTCAGCTCCTCCAGTTCAGCCGCCATCATGATTCCTCGCAGTACATACTCGGCGCAGGTGGTCGCCACACTGTTTCCGAGTGCCATATACCGGGCAGAGTCCGATGCTCCGGGCACGTCGGTCCACCCGTCGGGAAATCCCATCAGGCGCTCACACTCAATAGGCATCAGCCGGCGAATCAACAAGGGATAGCCCGGATCTTCCATATCAGGGACCTCGTACTGATCATCGACCTGGTCCCAGTTCATCCTGATCAGCAGTTCATCCATTTCTTCCGCGTAGGGCTGCAGAACCAGGTCCGTTGGTCCTTTATGCTGCCGGGCACACTCCGTTGATGCGACATCCGTCTTATCATAGCAATCTGATCTCTGCATACTGAATGTGGGACGGTTATTTGGGAAATCCACGGCCCTAGGCTGTTCAACAAGCGGGAGGTTATTTCCTCCCGTTCCTGCTCTTGCTGCCAATGTCGGGGAAACAGACAGCGGGCCTCTGTAGCGGACATCAATCCCGTGATTTTCAAATACGAGGGGTTGGTGTCCATGTTCCTGGGCCCGAAGTGTCCCGGAGATATTCACGCTGCATTCCATAATGTCGCCTCCCTGATCGTTCAGGCACAGGACAGACGGCATGCAGTTGCCGCTGGGGGACCCCTTCAGCGTCGGAGCCACCTGTTCTGAATATCCAATCGATCCTGCACTGGCCCCTGCACCCGCAGAGAAACCAGCTGCAAACACCCTGTGGTTTTCAGGCGCATCATCTTCTTCACCATGATCCAGAATCATGCAGGTCTCTTCATTCTCCTGTGCGCTCAGGATCAGAGAGAGCAGTTCCGGCACCCGGTTCCGTGGAATAAGAGCTCCCTGAATCACCAGTGCCAATACCAGGCTGAACGGCTGCGGTTTTCCCCGCTTTACCATTCTCCGCAAGATGCCTCTGCATGCTCTCCTGCTCAAATAGTATTTTAGCGGCGGTGCGTCCACTAAAATCTGCGACAAGGAAGACACGCCTCCGCCGTTGAGGGGTGCTGGGCCAGTATTGAGCATCAAGGACCCGCCAAGCCATGGAGAATTCAACTCCCATGTCGGTTCTCCCAGCATATTGCCATGACCAGGGGTAAGGTCCAGGGATAGATACGGAATGGCATACAATTCCCGCGACCGCTTCGAGGACGAGCCGGAAGTCTTCAAACTTGGGTGTACCGCTGCTGAACACACCCGGCACGTTTTCCCAGCAGAACCATCTGGGTCGAATAAGCAAAGCTGGTCTTCCACGTCGCATATCTTCATATCGCATCTCCTTTGCAATTCGAATTTGATCCATGAAAAGGCTGGATCTTGACCCGGAAAGACCCGCACGCGATCCGGCAACCGAAAGGTCCTGACACGGGGAACCGCCGCACAGGATTTCCACCGGCTCCAGCGTCGCCCCGTTGAGTTGGGTCACGTCCCCCATTTGAATCATCTGGGGAAATCGCATCTTTGTCACTGACATGGGGAACGGAGCGATTTCACTGGCCCACAGAGGATCTGCACCCACTCGCATGGAGACCAGCGGAAAACCGCCAATCCCATCAAACAGGCTGCCAACATGTAATGGCCTTTTCATCGTCCCGCCACCGCCTGTGTAACCATCCGGGTTGCGGTGACCGCCGTCTGCGCCGTATAGACTGCGGACATGATGTTGGCGTGGGTGGTGGTGTCCAGGCCGAACGTGCCCGCGATGCGGGGCACCTCTCCGGCAGACAGCATCAAGCCCAGGCCCAGCAAAGCATTGTCTTTGAATACCATCAGTCCTGCCACCAGGATGGTGGATTGCAGGAATGCCGTCAAACAAAGGCCAATCACCTGTTTGCACCATTGGACAAATCCGTCTGTGTATCCTCGTGGGATCGAGAACATATAAAGGCTCCCCACAGCGATCTGGATCAGGAGAATGCCTCCCCGCTTCAGATTTGCGAAAAACACCTTGATCACAGCATAGGCCATGAGAATGACGCAAAACACGATCATGATGGGGCTGGTAATGACCCCCAGGCCAAAATAAGAGTTGTCCAGTACCTCGGAGAGCGTGTCGATCTCACCGAGTTCCTCAACGATCTCTTTCCCCACCTCGCCAATACTTGTGCCGTAGCCGGTAATGCCCGCGGATAAGGTTCCCTGCAGTGAGACGGAAAGCGCATAAAGCCTGACGGGAGCTATCGTGAAAAGAGAGACCGCCAGGAAGCCTTTGATGATACTGATTGCGGTCTGCTGGAGATTGCCCCGCCCTCCGCTGACATACATGATGCCGAACTGAAAGCAGGAAACAACAACACTCACCCCGAACAAGGCCCAGGCCAGACGGGAGAAAAACAGGACGATGGCCTGGACCCATGCCAGATCAAACAGCTCTACCCCCATATTCCCCATCTGGGAAAAGAAGTTCCCGAGGAAGCCAACGACTTGCCCGTAAAACCAGTCCACAAGGTTGTCCATCACTGTGGCGGCTACAAAATCCCAAATAAACAATTTCCGTTGTCACCTCACTTTGCGAAAAGCCGCACGATTCGAACAACTGAGCAGTCGTCGGATCGTGCGGCCCTGTTATCAATCTTACATGCCAACGATACCCCAAATGTAGTTGGGAGCTGTTAAGCAGAAGATCAGGCAGGCCAGCAGGATGGCAGGCCCTGCCCATTCGAACTGGTGGCCTTTGCGGTAATCAAAGTACGCACTTCCCAGCTTCACAAAGAACGCGATTGCGAGGATCATGTCCAGGGCGGGAAAGACCACATTGTCGACGACAGTCTTAATCTGGTCAGATGCCGCATCCCACGTTTCCTCAATCGCGCCCGCCACATCTCCCTCCGCAGCGAGGGCGGCGGAGCTGCAAACGACGGTCAGAAGAAGGACTGCCACGGTAAGAAACAGCATTTTTTTGATTTTCATAACTTCCTCCAAACAGGTGAGCGCCGCCCATAAGGGCGGCGCTCATTGTCATATGATGCTCAATAGCCGGTACGAGGCAGGGGCTGGGTGAGCTTATAGATTCTGGTCACCCACCGGGAGGTCGCCATGATCCACTGCCCGTTATGGACGCCGCCCACATCCGCCTGGTTGACAATCTGGCTGCCGTTGGTCAGCCATTTGCTGGCGATGCAGTATACTGCCGGCGCCTCCACCTGCCGGAAATTCGAGGGGACGATGCCGAAGGACACCATGAACTCTGTCACCCGTTCACCGGAGCCGAGGCCCAGCACAGCCGGGCTGGCATCCAGCACGTAGTTCTGCTGGGTGCTGAGATTGTCCGCCAGCACCCGCCAGTTGTCGCCGCTGTAATTGGTCTTGTAGACGATCTTGTAGTTGCCGGGCACGTTGTAGGTACCCGTGACGATCATGTCCAGTGCAGCGAAGGTCGGCAGGGAGTCCCGCCAGTAGAAGGACTCCAGAGCTGTGGTGGAGTTGTTGGCAATGCCGGTAAAATCATAGCGCAGCGTCTGGCCGGGAACTGCCTCCACATATCCGGTCTTCTTGATGCTGACATTGGTATAGAGACTCTTGTTGGTCATGGCCGTCTTGACGATCTGCCCCGCGAACTCGATCTCCGTCTCAATGGGAGTCTTGTCCAGTCCGTAAAAATCTGCGGACTTGGATTCCACGATCTTGTACCTTCCGAGCGGAAGAGGTCTGGAAACCGCCACGCCATTCTTATCTGTGACGATGGTATCCACCAGATTGCCGGTCCGGTAGTTGTAGATCTCAAATTCCGTGTTGGGGATCGGGGTGCCTGCGGGCCAGCCATTCATGCTGTTGTAGTCTGCGGATGTCTTGGTGATCTGGATCTGGCCGGTGATGGGGGTGTTCTCCCACTCGATCTCCGTGGTCTCTCCGGACTTCACATAGACTGTTTTCTTCTGCGTATCCGGCACATAGCCTTCATTTTCCAGCTCCCGCAGGTAGTAGCGGCCACTTTCCAGATTCTCGATGTACACATAACCTCTATCGTCGCTGGTGTACTGCCCGATGGGGGTATTGGTGCTGTCATAGAGAAGGAACGTGACTCCGTAGATACCTTCGCCGGTGGTGCTGTCCGTCTTATGAATCAGAATTCCGGACATGGCCTGATTGGTAATCCTGACGGTCTCTGTTTTTCCGTTTTCAACTTCAAAATAGTGAGGCGTGTCATCGAGCTTGAATCCCTTTGCAGCCTCAATTTCAACGGCGTAATACGCCCCCTCTTCCAGGGAGACAAAGGCGCGGCCAAGATCATCCGTGGTAACTGTGTCCACCAGCTCGTCATCCACCTTCCGGATTTCAAAGGTCACGTTCGGGATGCGCTCACTGGTATTGTCCGCGTTCACTTTGATGAGTTCCACGCCACCGATGGGATCATTATAGAATGTCAGTGTCTGCGTATCTTCGGGATTGACCTGGACCGTCTGACTCCGTGCAGCCTCATCAATGGTGTACCCCTCAATGGTTTTGGTCTCCTTGACCACGATAGTGCCGGTAACACCGCTGATGCGGATCTCGCCATTGGCGTCTGTGGTATAAAGACCCTTGCTGGACAGATGCCCATTGGCATTGTCCACATAGCCGCCGTCGGCATAGGTCAGTTCAAACTCCACACCGGCCAAAGGTTTCTTGGTCACAGAATCCAGTTTCCGAATGACCAGCGTACCTTCAGCCTCATTGTAGAAGCGCAGGGTCTGCACTTCACCGGCCTTGATCGCGATGGACTTGGGCGTCGTATCCAGTACGTACCCCTCCAGCGTCTTGGTCTCGCGGGCAGTCACCGTGATACCGGGCTCCAGATCAGAGATCACAATGCGGCCATTCTCATCGGTAATGTACTCACCGTTGCTTCTGCCTACCACGGCACCCGTAGAATCAGTCACCAGGAAGGTGACGCCCTTCAGAGGAGTCGTAGTGCCTTCGATGTACTTCTCGATAACGAGGGTCGTGCTGGGCGTATTGGTGAAGTGCAGCGTCTGCGTGTCGTTGGGATTGACCACCACGGTCTGCGTCTTGCTTGCGGGGTCAATGGAATAGCCGGGGATTGTCTTCGTCTCAGTGACCACCAGGGTCCCCACCACACCGTCAATCTGGATCTTTCCATCCTGATCGGTGAAGTAAAGTCCATTGCTGGAAATATATCCGTTTTTGTCCGGCACGTACTCTCCGGTAGCCGTGGTTACCTTGAAGGTGACGCCTTCCAGGGGTTCTCCGGTGAGAGAATCCCGTTTGTCGATGATCAGGCTGCCGGCCTTGGAGTTTTTAATCACCACTGTCTGCGTGTCTCCGCCCTCGCCAATTACCACATTGGTGGAGGGGGAATCCATTACGTAGCCTGCCGGAGCCTTGATCTCGGTGATGACATAGGCGCCGGGGGCCAGGTTGGTGATATGGATCTCACCGTTGCTGTCAGTGGTGAAGATACCATTCTGCGTCAGGGTACTGGTGCCGATGACACCGTCCAAGCCGACTTCACAACCAGCCGCGGTAGTCAGGCGGAACTCCGCACCAGGCAGGGGCTGCCCTGTGGCACTATCCCGCTTCTGAATGATCAGCTCACCCTTGGGCTGGTTTTTAAAAGTGAGGGAAACCGTGCGCCCCTCTTTGATCTGGACGGTCTGGGACTGGGTGTCAATCATGTATCCATCAGGAGCTTTGGTCTCCGTTACAATGACGCTCTTGCCAGGCTTCAGGCCCTCAATGCGGATTTCACCATTTTCGTCCGTCCGATAAATGCCGTTGCTGTCACCAATGAGGGTTCCGTCAGCATAGGTCACTTTGAACTCTGCATCAGGAAGGGTGACGCTGGGATTGACGGAGCAGACCTTGCGGATCAAGAGGATTCCGTCCGGCATATTTTCGAAGGGAACCGTGACCACACTCTGTGCGCCGCTGTCTGCCAGATATACCGTCTCAGAAGACTGGATGATACTGTATCCATCTGCCGGGTCCACCTCTTCCAGAATGTAGGTACCGGCAGTAAGGCCTGTCCAGATGGCGGTTCCGTTACGCCCGGTCACCTTCTGACCGATTACGGTTCCGCCGGTGCCGCTGGTTCTGCCCAGATAGCGAAGCTGGAAGGTAGCACCAGGCAGTGCCTCATGGGTCACACTGTCATATTTCTCGACAATAATGGCATTGAGCGGCACATTCTGGAAGGTGAGCGTCTCACTTTCACTGCCGTGGAGAATGATCTTCTGGCTGTGGGGTTCCTTCATCTGGAATCCCGGTGCGGGTTCTACCTCGGTCACCGTATACTCACCCGGATACAGCCGGATTCCCTGTTCATGCAGGCGGATTTCACCACTGGCATCGGTGAGGATCTCGCCAAAGTCATAACTCTCCGGCGCATCCGCCGCTTCGCCGTTGCTGGTATAAGTCACATGGAAGCGGGCCCCCTCCACAGGCGCTCCCGCAACACTATCCTCTTTATAAATGGTCAGCTCCGGCATCTTATGATTCTCAAAGCTGACGGTCTTCTCATCGCCGGCATTCAAGGAAATCACCTGCACCCGATCCGCATCCTTGTCAGGCAGATAATACGGAGCCGGAACAGATTTTTCTGTAATCTGATAGGTTCCCGGAGCCACTCTCTTGGAGATTGTTCCATCCGATCCTGTGGTCCAGTCGTCCTGATAATCGTTGTTCAGTCCTTCGACCGTGAAGACGGTACCGGGAATCGGAGTCGTGGTGCCCGCTTCAATTTTGCTGATTGTCAGTTCAGGCAGCAGGGCATTTTTAGCAGTCACGGTAACCGTACCGCCGCCATTGACCGTTGCCTGATCCACATGGGCAATGACAGGCTCTGTGAGTCTGGCATATCCCTCCGGAGCAGAGACCTCGACAAAGGCATACATCCCCTCTGTCACATTCGGAACCGTGATGCGGCCCGCCGCGTCTGTAGCCTCAGATCCAATGACCTGTCCGTCTTTGATGATATTGAACACAGCGCCGGCAAGAGGCTTCTCCGCCTCATCCAGCTTGATCAATTCCACCTTTACTCTGGCATCGTTTTCAAATACCAGAGCCACATCGTTCTTTCCATCCCAATAAAAATCCTGCTTGACTTTATTGGGATCACTGCTCAGCGTATATCCATCCGGCGGGGTTACCTCCGTTGCGGTGTAGCTGCCGATGGGCATGGTATCCCAGGGGACATCTGCCAGTGCGCCGCCGGTTCCGGTAGTATATGTGCCTGTAAAATTGTTGTCGACGCCTTTAATCTGAATGACAGATCCCGCAAGGCCTCTGGTCGGATCGTCGGCATCCACTTTCCGAATGCTGCCGCTTGCAGACACGACAGGTGTATCCGTAAAGGTGATGGTTACGGTATTACTGCCATTGTTGGGAAGGACCACGTACTCAGGGCCCGCATTGTCAATCTCGTAGCCACTGGGCGCCCCGACTTCCGTCACCGCATAGGTGTTGGCAGACAGTCCCTCGACGGTAACAACGCCGTTCGCTCCAGTAGATACATCCTTGGAATAGGAACCATTGGTCGCTTCAATGTGGAACTTGGCTCCGGGCAGGCCCTTTGTCGGATTACTCGTATCAACCTTTTTGATGGTCAGCACGTAGGACTCTTCCGTTCCTTCCATGCCCAGCTTTCCAATGACCACCTTCTGAACAGAGCCGGCAGGATGCGTCGAGGAACCAGCGCCTGTGAAGCTGTATTCATAGACTGCACAGTCTCCCCACACCCCCTGATTGCCGAGGTCATAGATATACTGCGTCCGGTCCCGGAAAGAGGTGTTGCCCTGCTTATCATCAATGCTGGTGTAATGGGTTCCTGCCAGAGAATTGTAGACGTACATCAATTCTTCTGCGCTGTCCTCCACAGCATTTGCAAGAGTCCCCGCCTGGTACCGCCAGAGGATTGCCTGTACCCAGGCATTCATGTACCATGTGTAACCGGCATCCCAGACGTCATCCACACCTAAGGCATGCGCCTGATCCGTAAAGGTCCCGGTTGAATGCGCATAATAATATGCCATCATGAGCTTCACATTGGGATCTGTAATCTCCTGGGGATTCCCCCATGTCTGGCCGATCAGGGAGTTCCCCATCCCGCCGCCTTTCGTTCCGCAGAATCCAACAGCGGTTTCTCCTCCGTAGTCATAGTACATTTGATGCAGCGTACAGGTCCCCAGGCTCGCTGAGGTGTACGATACACCGGACATGCCAAACTTCTCCAGCTTGATCGTGTCCGTTCCGGCGGCAAATACACTGGCCGGGAACAGGCTCATCAGGCAGATGAAGGACAACAGAGCTGCAGATACCCTCAAATACAGCGAGTGTCGCTTTGTTTTCATGTTGTTTTCCTCCTCTTGTCATAAGATCTAAAAGAAAAGGCCTTTCAGTTTTCACTGAAAGGCCTTTTCTCCTATTTGTGTTTTGTCATGCATATGCGTTTACACTGTTGGGGTTTCCCATGAGCAGATAACAGTATGCGATATTATTTTTGACTGTGACACCGACACCCATGCAGTCGTACCGCTGGGCGATCATGGTGCTGAAGTGGCCAGGCGAATTTACCCAGTTGGTGACTGCCTTTTGCGCAATATCTGTTCCTGTCTGCAGGGTAAACCATGTTAAATTGGAACCGAACCCATAGGGGTAGCCACTCGACGACACAGCCTCACCCTCGAATTGACGATCATGGCTGGTGAAGCACTGATCGGAACACGCTTGTGCCGCATCCATCAACGCAGTATTGATTGGAATTTCCGGGGCACCATGCTCCGTCCGTACCTCATTGATCAGCTCTGCCATCTTTTCCCGGATCTCCTGTGATGCAGCTGCTCCCGCCTTATCCGATTCTGATCCGGTTCCCGCTGAATCAGATACGGTGATTGTGATGCTGCTTTCATCTCCTTTCGAGGATACAACGGAAATCGTTGCCTTGCCGGCGGATTTTGCCACCGCCACCCAATTCCCGGATACCCGCTCTACTGTCACAACCTGGGGCTGGCTGGATGTGACCTTGCAGTCCCCTTCTTCATTCGTAATGATAAGGGCACTGCGATCTCCAATCGTCAGCTCTGCGCCCTTGTAGCTGCTGACTGTAAGCTGTGCAGGTGGCTCGCCTGTGTAGTCCGCATCGCTGTCCACCTGAACACCGTCCTGCCAGTAGACGTTGAAGCCCACCTCCTTTCCAATGTCCCGGAGCTTGACATAGTTGTTGCCGTTGATGTTGTACGCTTTCATCTGCACCTGTTGCCCGTCCACATAGATGGGCTGCCAGGTGGGCTGGGCCACAATCCCCGCAGCATAGGCGCCGCCGCACAGGGCCGCTCCCACTGCCATGCCTGTCAGCAGCAGGCCAATGTTCTTCCCTCCGTTTTTCATGACTTACCTCCTCATCTTGATTGTCGGCCAGTATCTTGCTATTTTCCCGACGCTGTAATCCTTCGTAGCAGCAACCCGCCACAGGCCGTGGGTCTGATGTGCGGAACAGACGATCTGTTCCAGCAGATCGTCCGGCTGCACATAAACCGCGGTCTTGGGACTGCCGTTATCCGCAATCAACGGCCTTCCGCTCTCCAGCCGCCTTCTTCCGGCGGCATCCAGATAGATGCGGCCTGCCGGAGTTGCCAGATCCAGATCAGCGTCGGGATGGGTATCAAGGAACTCCCGAACCGTCACGCCGGTTCTTTTGTCCTTTCATCATATCGAAGAATAAGGAGGAAAGCCATAGACGATAGTGGAAAAACAAAGGGGGAAAATGAAGCACCTTATACATCACACTTCTACCGCTCTCACGCACCAGCGGTATGCGCTCTGATCACGGACGCAGGTATAGAGGGTCAGGCAGTTCTCCGTAGTAGGTGTGAGGCTGCTCCGGTCCATTTCGGAGATCTTTTCCACGGAGGTCACCCGATAAGTCTGGGTTCCCAGTTTTGTGGTGAACTGGATCCTGTCCCCGATGTCCAGGGTATGGATCTCTCCAAAGTAATCATTTGCGCCTCTGTTATGCGCCGCCAGCGCAACATTTCCACTCCAAATGGAAGTTTCCTCGAAGTGACCGACGCCCTTGCGGAGTGTCGCTGTGCCTGTTCCCTGGTAGACCTTCACAGAGAGTCCAAGCGTGGGGATCTTCAATGTGGCGAGATACCCACCGGAATAATAGAGATCCTCCGTCACCTCGGTGTAGCCGACGGTGCCGGAGGATGCAGAATTGCCGGAGGACGGGGGCGAGCTGGTAATCGGTGTCCCAGGTGTGACGACTGCCGCGGTGCCGCCGTTGATGACCGCGCCGGTGGCTGCCATGCCGCCGGGGGCCAGGTTGGGCGTGAGATATGTGCCGGTGTTGAGGGTATAGGCGCTGGGGCTGCCGAATGCGGGCGGGATCAGCGCCGCATTCTTGCTGCGGTCTTCGTTGACTGCGGCGCCGCCGTCTGCCGTGATCACAGGTTCGATGGATGTGGGCTTTCCGTAATCCGGGTCACCGGGCGCATCGATGGTGTATTCCAGGGCCCCGGCCTGAACGGTCAGGCTTGCCATCAGGCAGGCAAAGATCAAGATGCTCAGGATTTTTTTCATAATGTCTCCTTTCTGTTCCCGTTTGGAACGCTGTTTTCCCGTTCAGCTTATGAAAAGCTGGTTTGACATTTACTTACTGGGACTGCTCTTCATTCTCGGCCTCCACTGTCTCACTGCGCCGGCGGAAGAAGATTGCTGTTCCGATTCCAACGCCGACAGCCGCCACGATCCCGAAGGGCAGCAGCACGGCGCCCCAGTTGAACTGTCCGGCTCCGCTGTCTTCCGTACCTGCCAGCGGCTGGATGGGGGTGCCCTCGAAGATGGCCACGTACCGGACACGATCCAACGCAATGCGGGAGACGGTCCCGGTGTAGTCTGCGGTTACCGTATACCCCTTCACATAGCTGCTGGTGGCGCTGCCGGTGTAGGTTGCCACCGCAGTGAATCGGTCACCCAGAGCATATCCGTCCAGAGAAGCGGTGTTGTCCGTCTGCCACTGGAGGGTCTCCAGCGTCAGCGTGCGGCCATTGTCCGT
>ERZ857521.3432-NODE-3432-length-13045-cov-4.272825_pt1 | contig 13045 bp, 9 predicted proteins | sample MGYA00519701_ERZ857521 | MGnify/ENA primary metagenome ERZ857521 (study PRJEB31778, sample SAMEA3449346) | human gut metagenome | biome: human gut; feature: human-associated habitat; material: faeces | place: United Kingdom | collected 2010/2012 ...
TATTAGATGGCAGAAACCACCCTTTACATATTAACTCTTGGTTCTGGATACTGTTGGAGTCGCCCTCCAGATTATCATCTCGGGACAGACGGCAATAGAGCGCCGTGATCTTTTGGTTTGGCTGTAACATATTGACCTCCTTCATAAAATGCCAAACCGATTGAGAGATTGCAACCATACAATACCCTCAATCGGTTTGTTTGTCTATGCGAACCTGTTTTTCAGGCGGAAATATTTTTTGCGTCCTGCTCCAGGTCGATGACCTGTTTCATAAGATCGACCGTAGATTGCGTTCCTCCGAAACTGAATTCCGCGAACACAATGTACTCTCTGCCGCATACATGCTGTCGGCGGCTTTTTATAATCTTGCCGTCCCTTTCTTCCACTGCGGTATCCCGCACTGCCTTGGCAGAGGGAATATCCTCATCTCCATGCTTTTCTTCACTGTAGGAGCGGGGACGCTCATTGTATTTGAATTTATACGCCATATCGTTCCTTTCCCCTGACGCTACAGTCAGGCAACAAAAATAGCAGACCGTTACATGGTCTGCTGCTGTGTTTGTTCTGCCTGCTGATCTTCGGTCCACTGCTGTTCTGTAGATGATTGCTCATCCTGTGTGAGCACCATGGCTACGCCGGCCACCAGTCCGATGACAGCGCCGATATTTTTGGCTTCCTGTTCTGCCTGGATACGGCGGTAACGTTCCTCGACATCTTCGTTACCATCATCCAGTAACGCTCCAGTTACCGCCAGACCATACAGTCCAGCGTGGAGCGGCTTCATAGAAACAGGTTGCGGATGTTGCTGACCACTGTCGCTGTGCCATACCCCATCCCCAGCAGTGCCGCCACGATGAGCAGTACCAGTACGATCCATTTGGCCACTACGATCAGGTCGAAGTCCGGAAGCCAGTCCAGCCATTTGCAGGAATGCTTTTCTTTCTTCTTCCCAGCCTGTTCCAGCAGAGTGGTCATCTCCGTCAACGATTTCTGGATCTCCGCCATGCTGTTCTGCACCGCTGTCAGGTCTGTGTGTGATCTCAGGTTCGGAAGATACTCCCGCATTCCACGCACTTCCCACCCGATGGATTCTGTCTTCTGTGTCAGCATCGTCAGAGCCTCCGGCAGCGGACACTGGATGACAATGGGCGTGATCGGTGAACTCGACTCCCGCGCTGTCGGCTGCGGTGAAGGCTCGGGCCGGTTCAGGGCCATGAGCTCGTCCATAGATAATTTCTTCTCTGATCCTGAATTCATATTCCATGTTCTCCTTTAGATATTTGTCACCGAACAGCAAACGGTCCCGACACTGCCAGCCACTCGGCGTGGTATAGGTGATATTCTTTCGGGACTTTTCCCAGCGAACCTTGTAGCCCTCGCTCTCCATCAGCGCAATGAACTCCTCGCGGTTGGAAGCGTGGCGCATACAGTCATTGATGATATTCATGAGCTGCAGCTTCTTGCTCTGACCACGGGCCGCCGTGTGATACTCTCCGATGGTCATAGTCTTTGTTTTCTGCTTTTGTTCCCTGGGTTGAAATACAGGAAGTGAAAACTCCTTGCAGACCATGTCGTTGCGTTGCCGCAGTTCCTGGAGCTGCTCCTTTGCGATATGCAGTTTCCGTCCGGTATCGAAATTGACCGAGTTGATGAGGAAGTGGGAATGGATGTGCTCACGGTCTGTGTGGGTGCAGACCAGAACTTCGTATCCCTCATAGTACTCGGCCAGCTTCAGCGCGGCCGCGTGAGCGGTGACCGGGTCGACTGCTTCGCCTTTCGGGAAGCTCTGTACCATGTGATAGAACAGTACACCGTCCGTCTTGTGGTAGAGCCGCTTGGTGGTCATGAAATCCGCGTAGACAGATTCCGGCTGACAGTTGATACCTGTGACCAACTGCTGCCCCTCGAACTCGGTCTTTTTATCCTGCATGGTATACCGCATCACGGCGCTCATGCATCCGGTGGTCTGGCCCCGCTTGTAGTTTGTGAAGCTGATGATAGCCATAGCTTACCAGCGCTTTCGTTCAAGGATCATCCGAACGGCACCACAGAGTTCAGAGAACGCCCGACATACGCTTTCCAGATCGATCACGGTCACTCGTCCCATGTGCGCCAGGGTGACGAGCTGGTTCAGATTTCTGCCGATGGACTTCAGCTCCTTCAGCACTTCTTTCAGGCCGTCGATGACCACCACCTGCTTTCCCAGGCAGCAGGCAGTGACGTAGTCGCTCATGGACATCCCGGACTGCTTCGCCAACTCCTTGATGGCCTCCCGGTCTGTGGACGCCATGCGGGTGCTGAATTTAACATCTTTTTTCATGTCGTTTCCTCCAAATCGTAGATAAAGTGGGTCCGGGCTTCTGCCCGGAATTCATGCGGAAGTCGGGCGGCGGACCAGACAAACGCGATGCTGGCCACCTCCAAGGAGGTGATTTCCCTGCACCGAACACCCGCGCTCCGCTTTCGGCCACAAATGGCCACAAACGACGTTTCTTTTTCCCTGCGGGTGTTTACTCGCCATGCCCGGCAATCTCCCGCAAATCGCCGCACAGCGCCCCAACAGGGTCAACAGGGGCGACCACAGGTACACCCTGGGCATCGTCACTTTCGGCACGGCGCAGCTCGATGAGCCGCTTCCCGTTGCTGCGGCGCATCATACCGGAAATTCCGATTTTGCTTAGCGCGTCAAGGTTTTGCAGGATCAGGCGGGACACTTTCTTAGGCGAGATACGCTCCATACCGACAGGGTCGATTTTTTCAGACAGCTCTGTGGGAGTGCCGATAAATTTCGTACGGTCGCGCATCAGTTCAGAGACCAGATAGGTGATCCGGTCGCCCAGTAGCTCCGGCTGCGTTCTGCTGTCTGCTACCATCTCCCACACGTTTTCAACGTTGCGTTCCAGAGACAACTCCCGGTATTCAATGTCACGACCGATGCAGGAGAGCTTCGCCTTACCGCTGCCGCGCCGATCTTCCACCAGAGTAAAACTGGAATCCACCGCCCCGCTGATGGCTGTCGTACCGGAGATGCGGTTGAACACATCATCGGCAGTTTCCTTTCGCAGATGATGGATCAGCAGGATGGCGATGCCGTGCTTGTCCGCCAGCCGCTTCAGCACGGACAGGTCCCGGTGGTCATTGGCGTAGGTGGCATCGTGGACGGGGCGGACCATCTGCAGCGTATCGACGAGGACCAGAACAGTATCCGGGTGAGCTACGAGGAAGCCCTCCACCTGCTCCTCCAGCCCCTGGCCGATGGGAGCGCACTCCGTACAGAAATGGACGCTGTCCGGCGCGTCCTCTGTGATCTCGAAGAGGCGGTTCTGGATGCGAAGGACGGAGTCCTCCAGGCAGAGATAGAGGGTGGTGCCCTGCTTCACGCTCATTCCCCAGACCGGTTCTCCCTTGGCCACCGTCACCGCCAGCCACAGGGCCAGCCAGGACTTGCCCACCTTGGGTGAACCCGCCAGGATATGCAGACCCTGAGAGATCAGCGTGTCCACCACAAAATTGGGCGGCTCCAGCGGACGGTCCATCAGCGTCCTACCGTCCACCGTGACCAGAGGACGGTCCATTTTGTTGCTCATAGTCAGTACCTCCAATTCAAAATATCTGAATACAAAAATCTCCCACCTCGAAAGAAGTGGGAGTAGTATTCTTTTAGAGGAGCAGTGCCCACAGGACTTTTGAGCATCCCCTTGCCCCTCTGCTTGTATTGTGGTGGAAAAGATGGTATCCTGATAAAAAGCATGGACAGATTAAAAATCAAGTAGGACAAATTATTGCAGAGGAGGGGGCCAGCGGAAATGGAGGGGAGCATCATATTCTATACCTACGGCAGCACCTTGGAGCTGAACGGGCAGCAGTTTGAGGCAGGCAGGCTGACCGAAGATCTGCTGAATCTATCACCGGATGACTACCACCCTCTGCACGAACGGATGGTGCGCATCCGTACCCTTATGGACATCTACGAGTATGTCCGCAAGAGTGAACTTTGGTGGAAACTGAATGATGAGATGGAGCAGCTCTGTCAGGAACTTCGCCGATATACTGTGTTCCGCTTGCTACCGGACGATTGCTATGACGCTTTCTTTTCGGTGATACGGGAGATCACAGGACAGTTCAGCTTGTTTCCTCCCGAGGAGCACAGCCTTTCAGAGGATGATCAGACAAAACTTCTCAGCGCCTCAGCGGAAGAATTCTTCCAGAGCGATGATGGGGACAGCGATCCTGAAATCTCCTTGGGACTGCTGGATCTGTTTCGTCGCAGAGAGGGCAGCGAGGAAAAGGGCAAGTTGTTTTATTACGAGATGTTTCGCCTCCTGGGAGCGTGCGAAGATACCTGGAGTGCCTACAAGAAATACATCGACCGCTACATGATGTATCTTCACGACATCCGTGCCTTTGTTCCTACCATCCGGAATTTCATCAAGTTTATCCTCTCCACACTCACGACCAATGGGCCGGAAAGTTATGCGGCAGCGCTCTACGGTTTCTATAACGATGATCGCACCGCAGAGAAGCTGATCGTCAACCCCATCACTTACCACGGGGACTGCTACAGGAGACACGATGAATATATGCTCTCCTATGTCCCGCGGGAGCTGCCGGACGGCTCCATGGCCATCTGTCAGGAGCATGTGACGGACAGCTTACAGGCGCTGATGAAGGCAGACTATATGCTGGCCCTGAATAGCGGACACAACATCCGCCGCTGCATCATCTGCGGGAAATACTTCATGCTGAAGAGCGGCGTCCACGCTTTGTACTGCGAAGGGGCCTGTCCCCACGCTCTTGGCTACACCTGTCGGCAATTTGGCACGGTGGAAGTTCAAAAGGAACTGGCAAAGAACAACCCTAAGGTGAAGGCCAAGCTGACTGCCTTTTCCAGGATCACGAAGGATATGCAGCGGGGAGCTATCTCTCAGGAGGATGCCAGAAGAGCCAAGGATCATGTGCGAGACCGGCTCTACGATGCGCTGCGCAGCCCGGATATCTCTGTTGAGGAGTTTTCTGAACAAATATCTACTGCGCAAGTGTATGAATATTGCCGCATCACCAGAGTGAGCAAGCCCCGAGGGCGTCCACCGAAAGCAAAGGCGGGTGGGACCCATGACCAATGAGGAACTGGTCCGCCGATATTACGGCGGTGATGAGCGCGCGCTGGAGGAGTTGTACCGCAGGAATCTCGGGCTGATCCGGCGCATCGCCCGGGAGACTGCCAGAGAGTTCAACTGTCTGCATATGGACAGGGAAAGACAGGGAGAGTTGTCCGGCTATACGAAAACGATTCTGGAGGATCTTTGCGGCGAGGGTGCGTTGGAATTTCTGACACGGGTCCAGAGCAAAGAATACGATGAGAGCCGTGCTGTGCTTGCCACCTACCTGTACCCACATCTGAAAGGCCGGATGACCCGTTGGCTGGAGCAACATATCGGAAATCTTTCTCTGAGCAAGCACGAGATGGATGCTGTCCGGCAGGCACAAAGGCTATATCATTCAGGTCAGTTCAGCATCGAAGAGATCGCGGAGAAAATGGATGTCCTTCTGGAACAGGCTGTCAAGCACATCCGTTACAACACCCATTTTGTTGGTGTCAATGATCTTATCCCTGGGAGCTATGACGGTGATCCCTTTGAGCGGCTGATACCTGGGAATCTCTCTGTTTCTGCGGAGCAGGTCGTGTATCGAAAAGTCTGCATTGAGCTGCTGCAGGAACTATTTGATGCTCTCTCGAAGAAGGACAGGGACATCCTCGGAAAATTCTACGGCGTATTCGGATTTGAAAAAACTTCGCTGAAGGAAATCGGCATGTACCACATGATGAAGGAGTCCGCCGTGGAAAAGGCAAAGGAGCGTGCTGTCACAAAGCTGAAAAAAGCCTATCCGGGTAGCAGGCTGCAGATCTGGAGGAATGTTCATCGTATGATACGCAGACCGATCCTGCCAGCGAAGGATGACAGAGCACTGCGGCGCAGCTTCACGACTTCGACCCTACGAAATCAGGAGTCTGGAAGATCGTAGTTTCGATACAGTCTGGTGAGAATTTTGCGCAGACAGGAGACCGCAACAGTCCCCTTTAGGACATGTTTAGGAAAAATCAAGAGTCATACTCGCTTTTTTATACGTTCCGTGCTATAATGCAGAAAAACACGAAAGGCCGGCAACTATGGCTACACATATTTTAGTCGTCGATGACGAGACTGCGATCGCAGATCTGGTGGAGGTCTATCTGAAAAACGAAGGCTTCACCATCCACAAATTCTATAACGCCTCCGACGCCTTGGCTTGTGTGCGGACGACACGCTTGGATCTGGCGGTGCTGGACGTGATGCTGCCGGACATGGACGGCTTTACCCTCTGCCAGCGCATCCGGGAGGACCACCTGTTCCCCATCATCATGCTCACCGCAAAGGTGGAGGATATGGACAAGATCATGGGGCTGACCTTGGGAGCGGACGACTACATCACCAAGCCCTTCAATCCTCTGGAACTGGTGGCCCGGGTCAAGACTCAGCTGCGCCGCTACACCCGGTACAACCCCAGGGAGGGGACAGTCCAGGAGGTCACCGAATACGACTTTCGAGGCCTTCAGATCTCCAAGGCCACTCACAAGTGCGTCCTGTTCGGCGAGGAACTGGCCCTGACGCCCTTGGAATTCTCCATTCTCTGGTATCTATGTGAGCACCGGGGGAATGTGGTGTCCAGCGAGGAACTGTTTGAACATGTTTGGGGCGAGGCGTTTATGGACAGCAACAACACCGTCATGAGTCACATCGCCCGGCTACGGGAAAAGATGCACGAGCCCAGCCGAAAGCCCAAATTCATCAAGACCGTTTGGGGGGTGGGGTACACCATTGAGTAAGAAAGGAAATACCCGCAGCCGCCGGAGGTCTTTGCGCATCTGGGGCGGCTACCTGCTGGTCCTCATGGCTTGGGTGGTCGCAGTGATGGCCTTGGCATTCCTGGGCTCCATCATCTGCGCCAGCATCACCTGGCAGCCCTCGCCGCTCTACGACTTCCTGAATTGGGTCCGAGACTACATCGTTCTGGTCTGCATCGTCACAGTGCTGGCGGGCTGGGTGGTCATCAGCTTCTATTTTATCTCCAAGCCCATCAAGCAGCTGGACGTGGTGGCCAATGCGGCAGAGCAATTATCCCGCCCCAGTGAGGAGCCCATCCAGCTGCCGGATTCCCTGGAGGACATCTCCATCCAGCTGAATCTGGCCCGGGAGCAGGCTCTCCGGGACGCCCGGGCAGCCCGGGAGGCAGAACAGCGGAAAAACGACCTAATCGTCTATCTGGCCCACGACCTGAAAACGCCCCTGACCAGCGTCATCGGCTACCTGACCCTCCTGCGGGATGAGCCTCAGATCTCCCCGGAGATCCGGGCCAGGTACACCGGCATCGCCCTGGAGAAGGCGGAGCGGCTGGAGGACCTCATCAACGAGTTCTTCGACATCACCCGCTTCAACCTCTCTCGCCTGGAGCTGGAGCGGCAGAGCGTGGACCTGACGCGGATGCTGGAGCAGGTCGCCAGCGAATTCCGCCCCATTTTCGCAGAATCGGGGCTGTCATGCAGCCTGGATCTGCCGCCCAAGCTGCACTATTCCTGTGACCCGGATAAGCTGGCAAGGGTCTTTGATAATCTCCTGCGCAACGCGTCTTATTATAGCCTGCCGGACAGCACGGTGGAAATTGCCGGACGGATAGAGGCCGGGAAAATCGTACTCACCTTCTCCAATGTGGGAAAGAACATCCCCCAGGAGAAATTGGACCGGATCTTTGAACAGTTCTTCCGTCTGGACAGCTCCCGCGCCACCCGGACAGGTGGTGCGGGCCTTGGCTTAGCCATCGCCAAGGAGATCGTGGAGCTCCACGGCGGGACCATTCGGGCGGACAGCACCGAGGATCGGATCACCTTCACCATCTGTCTTCCGTCAGACCATTCAGAAGCGCCGTAAGAAAATCACAAGAATTTCGCAGAAAACTTGCAAGGCATCCGTTGGTAGATAGACAAGTATGAAACGCCTGGTTCTGGTACCATTTCAGTATCAGAACCAGGCGCTTTATTTTGATTAGGAGGTCTTATCCCATGAAAACCATTCTCGTTCTCTTCGGCGGATGCTCCACGGAGTACGAAGTTTCTCTCCATTCCGCCTATGCGGTGCTGTCCCACATGGACCCCGCCCGCTATACTCCTTTGGCTGTGGGCATCACACGGGAGGGGCAGTGGCTCTGCTATACCGGCGACCTCTCCCGGCTGGAGGACGGTACTTGGCAGCAGGCGGCAGACTGTATCCCCTGCACCCCGCTGGTGGAACGGGAGGCCTACGCTTTACTACTGCTGGACGGCTCCGGCCGCCGTCTCCTCTTTGACGCGGTATTCCCAGTCCTCCACGGCAAGAACGGCGAGGACGGTACGGTACAGGGACTCTTTGAACTGGCCGGGGTCCCGGTCATCGGCTGCGGGACATTGTCCAGCGCCTTGTGCATGGACAAGGACCGGGCCCACCAGCTGGCGGCCCTGGCCGGCATCCGGGTCCCCCGGAGCCACGTCTTTCATTCCAGCGATGATTTCAGCCGGATCGCCCAGGCAGCGGAGGAACTGGGATACCCGGTGTTTGTCAAGCCGGTCCGGGCCGGTTCCTCCTTCGGTATCACCAAAGTCTCCGGGCCGGAAGAGCTGCCCGCCGCCATGGAGGAGGCATTCCGCCACGACAGCGCCGTGATCCTGGAGGAGACGATCCCCGGCTTTGAGGTGGGCTGCGCGGTCATGGGCAACGAGGAACTGACCGTGGGTCTGGTGGACGAGATTGCGCTGTCGGAGGGCTTTTTCAACTATGAGGAGAAGTACACCTTAAAGACCTCCGCCATCCACTGTCCCGCCCGCATCCCGCCGGAGAAGGCGGCAGAGATCCAGGCAGCGGCAAAAACCATTTACCGTGCCCTGGACTGCCGGGTATTCGCCCGGGTGGATCTGTTCCTCACCCCGGATGGGGAAATCGTCTTCAATGAGGTCAACACCATCCCCGGCTTCACCGCCCACAGCCGCTACCCCAGCATGATGCAGGGCATCGGCATTTCCTTTGGGGAGCTGGTGACCCGCCTGATCGAGTTGGGGGTGGCGGGATGAGAACCGTATCGATTCCCCGGGAGCAGATTTTTCAGGGGCCGCTGGTCCTGGTCAACCGGGCGCATCCCCTGCATGAAAAAGAGCGATCTGCGCTGACCTCGGTGGACCCGCACCACCCCGACATTCTTCTTGAAAGCCGGGCACGGCAGCTACTGTCTGCCTGTATCCAAAAGGCGGGGGGACAGCGGGAGATCGTGCCGGTGTCCGGCTGGCGGAGCCAGCAGGAACAGCAGCGGATCTGGGACGACTCCATGGCGGAGCATGGGGAGACATTTACCCGCCAGTATGTGGCCCTTCCAGGATGCAGTGAGCATCAGACCGGCCTCGCCATCGACCTGGGAAAGGCTGCCGGATACATCGACTTCATCCGGCCTGCCTTTCCCTATGACGGCGTCTGCGGAAGATTTAGGCGTCTGGCGGCCCGGTACGGCTTTATCGAACGCTACCAGCGGGGCAAGGAGGAAGTCACCGGGATCTCGGCTGAGCCGTGGCACTTCCGCTATGTGGGGGCGCCCCACGCCCAGCTGATGGAAACCAACGGGCTGTGTCTGGAGGAGTACCGGGACTTTTTGCGGCAGGGTCCCCGGAGCGTCGCTCTGGAAAACGGCCGCATGGCCCAGGTGTTCTATGTGCCCGCCGCCGGAGCCGTCACAGAGGTGGAAGTGCCGGAGGGCTGCTGCCAGATATCCGGCGACAATGTGGAGGGATTTATCCTGACATGGTGGGGGGATACCCATGAGAACGGCTAAGAAAACCGTCCCGACTTTGGACCTCTTTCGTCTGGCGGCAGTCCTGCTGGTGGTGATGAACCACACCTCGCCCCTGGCGGATGTGTCTGCCATGGCTGATTTCTGGCTTACCCGGGTACTGGCCCGGGTGGCAGTCCCATTCTTTCTGATGACCACTGGGTACTTTCTGAGCCGGAATCACTGGGCTGGTGTGGGGCGGCAGCTGAAAAAGCTCTGCCTGCTCTACGGCGTCTGCATCCTTTTGTATCTGCCAGTGAATCTCTATGCCGGCAGCTTCACCGGTCCGGCGGATGTTTTGCGGAAACTGCTGGTGGACGGCACCTTCTACCACCTGTGGTATTTCCCGGCGACCATTCTGGGCATCGTCATCGCCCGGTGGCTCAGCCGGCTGGGCCTGCGGGTGGCTCTGCCTGTGGCGGCGCTACTCTATCTCATCGGTCTGGGCGGGGACAGTTACTATGGACTGGTTTCCCAGATCCCGCTGCTTCGGACCCTTTACGACGGCATTTTTACACTGTGCGGCTATACCCGCAATGGCCTGTTCTTCGCGCCACTGTTCCTTCTGCTTGGGGCCGCCGGAAGGCGGTGGAACCAAAAGCTGTCTCTGGCGGGCTTCTTTCTCTCTCTGGCAGCCATGAGCGCCGAGGGGCTGTGGCTCCATCGCATGGATGTCCAGCGCCACGACAGCATGTACCTCGCCCTCCCCCTGTGCATAGTATGCCTTTTTTCTCTGCTGCTGGGCGGAAACAAGGGCGAGTCCAGGAAAGTCCGGGAATTTTCCACAGCCATGTATGTGCTCCATCCCCTCTGCATCGTACTGGTCCGGGGAGCGGCAAAGCTACTGGGACTGGGAGAAATGCTCATTGAAAACAGTGTTCTCCATTTTATTGTGGTGCTGGCGCTCAGTGCGCTGCTCTCCGCCCCTTGCCTGCTGAGGCTTCAAAAGAAGCCCAGCCCCACCGCTCGGGCCTGGCGGGAGGTGGATCTGGCGGCCCTTGGGCACAACGCCCAGGTGCTGCGGAACACATTGGCCCCGGGGACAGAGCTGATGGCGGTGGTAAAGGCGGAGGCCTACGGTCACGGCGGGGCAGTGACCGCCCGCACCTTACAGCGAGCGGGCGTCCGGGCCTTTGCCGTGGCCTGCCTGACCGAGGGGATTGCTCTGCGAAAGGCGGGCATCCGGGGGACGATCTTGATCTTAGGTTATACCTCCCCGGAGGAAGCTCCGCTCTTGACACGATGGCATCTGACCCAGACGGTGGCGGATATTGACCACGGGCGGGCCTTGGCAGCCAGAGGGCGGCGTGTCCATGTCCATCTGGCCCTGGACACGGGGATGCACCGGCTGGGCATCCTGGCGGAAAACCGGAAAGAGATCCTGGAGGCATTCCGGCTTCCAAACCTGGTAGTGGACGGTGTCTTTTCTCATCTATACGTCTCGGACAGCCTGGAAGCCGAAGATGTTGCCTACACCCAGGAGCAGCTGACCTTGTTCTATGATACGGTGGCCTGGCTCCGAACTGCCGGATATGATCCCGGCAAAGTTCATATCCAGTCCAGCTATGGACTTTGGAACCTCCCAGCTCAGCCCTGTGACTATGTCCGGGCTGGAATCGCACTCTATGGAGTTCGAAGCGATGATGCGCCTGTTCAGCGAAGCCTTGACCTGCGGCCGGTTCTGTCTCTCCGGGCCAGAGTGGCCAGCATCCGCACTGTGCAAGCCGGAGAGAGCGCCGGGTACGGGCGGGTCTTTCAGGCAGAGCAAGAAACCAAACTGGCGGTGGTCACCATCGGCTACGCGGACGGTCTGCCCCGGGATCTGCCTCAGCGGGGCGGCCAGGTGCTGATTCAGGGCAGGCGTTGTCCTATGGTGGGGTGGATGTGCATGGACCAGTTGCTGGTGGACGTCAGCGATCTTTCGGAGGTCGCTCCTGGCGATACAGTGACTATTATCGGCCGGGATGGCGGTCAGGTGATTCGGGCAGAGGAACTGGCTGCATGCTGTGGGACGATTACCAACGAACTGCTCTCCCGGTTAGGCATGCGGTTACCCATTGTTTCTGGTTAAAGAGCGGTAGGGAATTTTACAAAGATTCCGGTTCGGATTTCAACATGAATATACCTTTAAACAGGAATAGCCACCAACCACGATGAAATGGTTGATGGCTATTCCCGTTTGGTCGACACCAAGAGATTCTCTCAATCGGTTTAATCTGGTGTTTTCAAGATGTCCTTATGAGGAGTCGCCCTTGGCGTCTGCCGGTTTTTGTTGGCTGCACCGTGTCGTGGGGCCTTACGCTCGCTGGCGCTCCTTCATCCGTCTCCAGTTGATGAAGCCGTACAGGTCGTTCACCAAAAAAGCCACGAAGCAAACGACCACCGAGAGATACCGGGTGTCGGCAAGGCTGGCCAGCACCCACAGCGCGATCAGCACGATATCGTTGCTGGCATAGGCCAGCGCAAAATAGGCACTTCTGCGGAAGGTCAGATACACCGCCAGAAAGCTGGTGGTAACGGAGAGGGTACTGGGAAGGAGGTTGGCCGTGTGGAACATCTTCAATATCCAGTAGAACACCCCCGTGGCCACCACCGCCGCAAGGCACATGAGCACGATCTCTTTTTTGCCGATGGTATTCACCTTGACCTCCGACCTCCTCCCGTTGTAGGGGTTTTTCAGCCATGAGATCAGGGCAAACACCGCCATCGGCATGGTCATGCCCAGATAGGTGATCATCTCGCCGTAGTAGGCAAAGGTATAGGAGATGATGCCGTACAGCAGGCTAAAGAGCACCATCAGCACCTGTCCGATGGGGTTTCCCTTGGCATTGAAGATAAGCGACGTGACGCCTATCAGCGAGGTGGCCAGCGTCAGGTAGTTCTCCCGGTCAAAGGCGCAGAAGGATCCGACGATGAACACCACCGACAGGCCCCACAGGAGCCTCTCGGCTCTGGAAAAGTATCGAAGCAACTTTCTCTGCATAAGATCGGCCTCCAAAAAAACAGCACCCGCATACACATCTTCTAAGACCTGACGATGTGCAAACGAATGCTTTCCCATCTACTACTCGGTAGCAATATCCGTATTCTATTGACATAAGTATTTTATCATGAAAGCTCCGGAGATACAAGCCCCCGTTTTTATATGTGGCAGGGCGGCGCA